>Ga0307978_1001548_pt1 | contig 16952 bp, 16 predicted proteins | sample OrgLakmetage1056_FD_203151 | JGI IMG/M metagenome (GOLD analysis project Ga0307978, IMG submission 203151) | Saline water microbial communities from Organic Lake, Antarctica - #1056 | ecosystem: Environmental > Aquatic > Non-marine Saline and Alkaline > Saline | place: Antarctica: Organic Lake...
CTGGGAACCCGGTTTCATTTTTGCGCTGGTCCCCAAAAATCTCGCCGCGAAAGGCGCGCATCTTCGCTATGGATATTGCCATTGCGAACCCGGCCGATGGATTGGCCCGGACCGGCAGGTCACCGAGGAGGACTACCTGATCTGGATGGGCGTCAACGACATGGCCAATCTTGTCGCGAGCGCACCACAAGGCCTGCAACTCGCGACCGGCGTTTCGGCGGCGCGGCCCAACCTCGCTTCTTTTGATGCAAATGGACATTTGAATACAACTGCAAATGCCTGATCGGCGATAGGCTTCATGAATTTCCAAACATCCAGACTTAACAAGACCCGCGCGGCGGGTGTCGCATCACGCATGGCTATTTTTGGGCCGATTGCCGCGAATGTCGCCTTCGTGATGGAGCTGACGCTGGTACCGCTGCTTCTGCCCGCCATCCAACGTCAGTTCGGACTTTCCATGGGCGACCTGGGTTGGGTCTTCAACTCGTATGGGTTCGCGGTTGCCATAGGTGTCCTGTTCGGGGGCTGGCTGGGCGACGCTTTTTACACGCGGAAGGTGTTTGGGGGCGGGGTCGCTCTTTTTGCCGCGGGATCGCTCCTCGTCGCCGTCGCGGAAAGTTTTGATGCTCTCATCATCGGGCGTATCCTGCAGGGCTTCGGTGCTGGGATCTTTTCGCCCCTTGTGCCTCTGCTTCTGACGCGTGCGTCACCGCGCAAGCCAGGACGGATGCTCATAATCTGGGGGAGTATCGCGGGGTATGTCGCCGCCTTCGCACCGCTCCTTTATGGCAACATTCTGGCCGGGTATAACTGGAAGCTCGCTTTCGTCCTGAACGCAAGCGTCGCGATCATCGCATTGGTGATCCTGAGCGGATCGACCCTTGCGGCCCGGCGAAAGCGCCCCATCCATGCGAAAAGGAACTATCGGGAGCTTTTGCGGGCCCGTGACCTGTGGATAATCTTCGTCTATGTATTCTGCACTTACGGCAGCATCACGTATTACCTGTTCCGGCTACCGGTCTGGCTGTCGAACAATCAGGTCAACGAGGCAAGCATAGGTCTGGTCCTGTCCGTCTTGTGGCTGGCATTCAGTATCCTGAGCGCTCTGTTGAGGAATCTCGTGGATCGGGCCCACATCAAAACGATAATGATTGCCGCACCGATTCTCATCATCTTCGCTTTGCCCCCGTTGTTCTACAACGAAAACCTTGCGCTCGTCGTTCTGTCCTCAATTCTTGTTGGTTGCGGTCTGGCCTGCAGCAATTCACCGTCGACGCAACTGATATTGCGGTTCGCTCCGAAAGGCATGAGTGGCGTCTCGACCAGTCTTGACATCACCTTCGCTCGAGCGGGTGGCATCGTGACAGTTTCTGTCCTCGCGAACACGCAACCGACCCACGCCGCAGCTGTCGTCTGCATTTTCTGTCTGCTCGCGGTTTTCTGCATGCTTACTGTTAATAAAAGGCTCACCGAAGGCAAATAAGCCTTGTCTGGAAACATGCGCGTATAAAGTGGCTGTTCAACGCATCCCGGTTTTATACGCAAATGGTGGTCCCAGCTGGATTCGAACCAGCGACCTCTCGCTTCGGAGGCGAGCACTCTATCCAGCTGAGCTATGGGACCTTGTTATCCAGTGCATTCGCGTGCGGTTCTTGTGCAGTCCCGCTTTCATGCACTGGTATATACTATACCTTTTCAACGTGTTGCAACCTTGGAACTTCGCCTTCGAAGGGCAGCGCTCTCTCCGGCTGGGTCATGGGTGCGCCGCGCGTGTTATAGCCTGTCGCGTGGCACGCTGCAATGGGGCGTAACCAACCCCCTCACGGCTTTCGGCCCTGCGCCAGCATGGTCATTTCCGGTATCATCGGAGCGATTCCGACATCGGCGAATCCGGCCGCTGAAATCGCCGCCTGCAGCCCGCCCGCGTCCAGCGACCGCGCCTCGGGGGTGAAAGCGGTATGCTGCAACTGCCAGAGCGCCGCCAGCATCGGGCCGGTGCGGTCCTCGGCGACGATGAAATCATGGATCAGCACCAGCCCGCCGGGGTTCAGGATGTCGAAGGCCTGCGCGAGCAACCGGTCATGCGTGTCACCCGGAATGCCGGAAAAGAGGTAGGACATCAGCACCACGTCCTGACCCGCGGGCCATGCGGTGTCGAGCGCGTTGCCCTCGCAATAGGTGATCCGGTCCGACAGCCCCGCCTTGTCCACATAAGCGCGCCCGAGCGCCGCGACGTTGGGAAATTCGAGCACCGTCGCCGTCAGATCGGGATTTGCGCGGCAGAGCGTGATATCAAAAGCTGCCGTGCCGCCGCCCACGTCGAGCAGCTTGCGCTTGCCTGCAAGGTCCAGCGACCTGGTCAACTGCCGCGCGGGGCCGAGCGATCCGGAATGCTGGCTTTCGGAATAAAGCCGCGCCTCGTCGGGGTCCGAAAACCAATCGGCATAAGACGCGGTCGCGGTCTTTTCCATGTCGCCGGTCAGCGCGCCTTCGAGCTGTTCCATCAGCGGGTACATCTGCCGCGCGACCTGCAATCGAAGATAATCGGAAAAGTCGTATTTCGCGCCGCTGACCAGAAAGGCCTGCGCCGCCGGGGCATTGGCGAACCGGCCATCCTTGACCGACACCAGCCCCATGCCCGCCAGTGCCGTCAGAAGCGTCGTGGCGCGATCCTCGTGCACGTTTGCTGCGGCTGCCAGGTCAGCAGCGCTTTTCGCCCCGTCTGCCAGATGGGTGAACACGCCAAGCTCGAGCGCCGCGAACAGCGCCTTCGAGCCCATGAACCCGAAGGCGATCTGCGAAATCTCGTCGGCTTCCGTCAAAAGCGGCATGGTGGTCTCCTAGATTGTTTCGAAGACCCCCATCATGCCAAGATGTCGCGGCGTAGAAAACCACTATTCCGCAAAAGGCACCGCCCTGCGCCGGCGATGCCCGGTTTTTCAGCCTTCAGCCGAAAAGATCATGCGCCAGATCCAGCGCGTCGATCAGCGTGTCGACCTCGGCGCGGGTGTTGTACATGCCGAACGACGCGCGGCAGGTGGCGGCTGTGCCCATATGCTCCATCAACGGGCCACAGCAATGCTGACCGGCGCGCACCGCAACCCCCTTCTTGTCGAGTATGGTGGAGATGTCATGCGCATGAGCCGCCCCGTCCATGGTGAACGAGAATATCGCCGCCTTGTCGGGCACCGTGCCCTGCACCGTCAGCCAGTTCAGCCCGGAGAGACGTTCCTGGGTGTAGCGGGTGAGATCGTCCTCATGGGCCGCGATTTCGGACATGCCGACGCCCATCATGTAGTCGAGCGCCACGCCCAGCCCGATGATCTGCACGATGCCGGGCGTGCCGGCCTCGAATTTCATCGGCGGGTCGTTGTAGATGACGGTCTCCTTGCTGACCTCGCGAATCATGTCGCCGCCGCCCATGAAGGGGCGCATCTCTGCCAGCCGGTCGCGATGCACGAAGATCGCGCCGGACCCCGAGGGACCGTAAAGCTTGTGCCCGGTGACGGCGTAGAAATCGCAGCCCAGATCGTCGACATCCACGGGCAGATGCACCGCCGCCTGGCTGCCATCGACCAGCACCGGCACGCCGCGCGCGCGGGCCGCGTCGCAGATCGCCTTCACATCAACCTTGGTGCCTAACACATTGGAAAGATGGGTGATCGCGATCAGCTTGGTCCGGGGCGTGATGGCGTCGATGACCTTTTGCGGATCGAGCCAGCCGCGCGAATCGACGTCCACCCATTTCAGCGCGACACCGTGGCGTTCGCGCAGGAAATGCCACGGCACGATATTGGCGTGATGCTCCATCACCGACAGCAGGATTTCGTCTCCGGCCTCCATCCGCGGCATGGCCCAGCCATGGGCGACCATGTTGATCCCCTCGGTGGTGCCGGAATTGAGCACGATCTGGCGCTCGTCCGCGACGCCGAGGAACCGCGCGACGGTGCCGCGCACCGCCTCGTATTTCTCGGTCGCCATGTTGCTGAGATAATGCAGGCCGCGATGCACGTTGGCGTATTCATGCGCATAGGTGTGCGTGACCGCGTCGATCACCACCTGCGGTTTCTGCGCCGAGGCCCCGTTATCAAGATAAACCAGGGGTTTGCCGTTCACCTCTCGCGACAGGATCGGGAAATCGGCGCGTATCTTTTCGACATCGAGCATCTCAGCCCCCTCTCATTGACACCATCCCGACAAGGCTGAGCAATGTGCTGAGCCCGATCGCCATGGCCACGAACGCGAGCACCATCACGCCCGCCGCCTTCAGCCTGTTGTCGAACCGATGCGCCGCATCGATGAAACTTATCAGGATGTAGACCCCCCAGATGGCGGCGGCGAGCACCACGAGCGCGGCGAGGCCCGGCACTCCGAGCGCGAGGATCAGGACCGCCCCCTGCACCAGCAGACGCAACACCTGCAGCCACGTCATCAGCACGAGGATATCCGACAGCGCCGCCGCACCCCCCAGACCCTGCCCGACGTAATAGAGCGCGATCACGGTCAGCGCCAAGGCCCCGAACAACAATGTCGCAAACAGGATCGGCCCCTGAAACGCCTGCGGCATCATCCCGGCAGAGCCGTCCGGGGTCGGACTGAGCTGCATCGACAGCGAATAGACGATGGAATTCAGGATCGCCATCAGCGCCAGCCCCATCCACAGAAAATCGGATGGCAGGCGCATGTCCATCAGCCGCAGCGCCGCCTCGCGCGGTTGAAACAGGGTCTGCCGCAGCAGGTCGATAGCATCATCACGTGTCATGTTCGGCTCCATTCCGCCTCATAAAGGCCCGATAGCCAGAACCAGCCGAAAACACCACACCAGATGATTCCGACCAGTTGCAGGCCGGCACCCGGTCCGACGAACCCTGCCACCAGCCCGTGCAGCAGGATCAGCGGGCTGGCCGCGAGAAACGCCCAGAAAAGCGCAAGACGCGCGCCATAGGCGGTGCCGTGCCCGCGGGCCAGACGTGCGACACCATGACTGACCAGCGCCAGCATGTAGAACAGCAGCGGCGCGATGAACACCCAAGCCAGCAAGGCCCCGCCCAGAAGCGGATTGAGCGCCTGATCGGTCAGATGCGCCTCGCGAGCAAGACGTGGCCACTGGCCCACGAACACGACGACACAGGCGGCCACCAGCATCATGAGGGCGCGATCCTCGCGCACCCCCATGTCCAGCAACCGACGCAGCACCCGGCGCGGTCCGCGATAGGTGGCGACGATGTCGGTCGTGACCGGCATCAGCCGCGCCCGTGCTCCAGCCAGCTTGCAAGACGGGTGTTGATCTCGTCGCGCAGGCTCTCATCCTCGATCTCCTCCACCGCCTGGGCAAGGAAGGACAGCGTCAGCAGGTTCGTGGCGATGGGTTTGGGAATGCCGCGCGCCCGCAGGTAGTAAAGCGCATCCTCGTCGATCGCCCCCGAGGTCGAGCCGTGCGAACAGACCACATCATCGGCATAGATCTCCAGCTCCGGCTTGACGAGAAACTGGCTGTCCTCGTCGAGCAAAAGCGACTGGCTGATCTGATAGCCGTCGGTCTTCTGCGCGCCGGCCTTCACGAGGATCTTGCCCTGAAACACGCCCGTCGCGCCGTTATGCAGCACCTTCTTGAAGACCTGGCGGCTTTCGCAACGCTCGGCGTCATGGGTGATGAACACCGTGTCGTCGTGGTGGAAATCCCCGTCCCCGATGCAGGCGCCCGCAATATGCGCGGTCGCGTCGTCGCCGGTCAGCTCGATCGCGCATTCGTTGCGGGTCATCGCGCCATTGGCGGTCAGGGTGAAGGATTTGAACACACTCTCAGTGCCGAGCCGCGCAAACACATGCGTCGCGGCGCGGCGCTCGTGGTCGAGGCCCTGCGTGCGCACGTGATGGAAGGTCGCCCCGTCGGCCACGTCGACCTCCATCACCGTGTTGTAGCGCGCCCCGGCGGGGCCGTTCTCCAGCACGGTCAGCGAGGTTCCTGCGTCAAGCTTCACCACATGGTGCAGCATCGCGTCGGAGGTTTCCGATGCCTGCACATTGACCAGATGGATCGGTTTAGCGGCCTTGCCGGTGACATGGATCAACACGCCGTCAGCCGCCAGCGCGGTGTTGAGCGTGGCCAGCGGGCGCGGCACGGGTGTCTGCGCGCGTTCTTCCAGCGTGCCGTAGACGTCCTTGGCCCAATGGATGTCGCTTGTGCCGGCCTCGGCCAGCCGCTCGATCCGCACCGCATCCAGCGCCGCGTCGTCGCTTGCGCCCGCGTCGAACACGCCGTCGACGAAGACGAGCTTCAGGCGATCCATCTCGCCGAAAAGCTCCGGCTCGGCGGAGGTATCACGAATCGTGGCGCGCGGGGCCTCGGCGGCGGTCAGGCTGTCTGGACGGGTGAATTTCCAATATTCATCCCGCCGTCCCGGCAGGCCCATGCTGCGCACACGTGCCAGCGCCGCCTCGCGCGCCGTGGTGATCCACGCCGCCCCTTGCGGCAGCGTCACACCGTCGAGCCGCGCCTCGGTCACGGATTGCCTGGCTTGCGGGGCTGCCATCACGCCACCTCCGATTTCAGGTTTTCATAGCCGTCACGCTCGACCTCCTGAGCCAGTTCGGGACCGCCCGTCTTGATGATCCGACCCTCGGACATGATGTGCACGACATCCGGCACGATATGGTCGAGCAAGCGCTGATAATGCGTGATCACCAGAAAGCCGCGCCCCTCTTCGCGCAGCGCGTTCACGCCCTTGGCGACCAGTTTCATCGCGTCCACGTCGAGGCCCGAATCGGTCTCGTCGAGGATGCACATCTTGGGGGAGAGCATCGCCATCTGCAGGATCTCGTTGCGCTTCTTTTCGCCGCCCGAAAAGCCCACATTCACCGGGCGCTTGAGCATGTCCGCATCGATGTTGAGCGTCTTGGCCTTCTCGCGCACCGCCTTGAGGAAATCTGCGGCGCTCATTTCCGGCTCGCCGCGCGCCTTGCGCTGCGCGTTCACCGCGGTGCGCATGAAGGTCATGTTGCCCACGCCGGGGATCTCGACAGGGTATTGAAACGCCAGGAACAGACCCGCCGCCGCGCGCTCTTCGGGCTCCAGCTCCAGCAGATCCACATCATCGAGCGTCGCGGAGCCTTCGGTCACCTTGTAGCCGTCACGCCCCGACAGGACATAGCTCAGCGTCGACTTGCCGGACCCGTTTGGCCCCATGATCGCATGCACCTTGCCCGCCTCGACGGTCAGGTCCACACCGTTGAGGATGGTCTTCTCCTCTTCCTCGAGATCGACGTGCAGGTTTTTGATTTCCAACATATTTTTTAGTCCTTTCCTTCATGTCTCGCGGCGTCAGGGCCGCGTCATCATCTCTATGATCGTCAGCAGGGCGTCGGGTCGCAGGGTCATCGGCTCGACCCTGAATTCGACCATCCGTCCGATCGTCTTGCGTGGGGCTCCGAGGAACGCCTCGATCCGGTGATAGTGTTTGCGCCGCACGTAATCGTCGAAAAGCAGGGTCACCGGCCGTGCCGTGCGCAGGGCCGTGGCCATCGCGCAGCCGGTGCGGAACCGCCCGTCCACCAGAACCACGTCCGGCTGCACGAAATCGGGGCGATCCCACACCGCCAGCGGATAGCGCGCGTAACGCTGTGCGCCGCGCTTGTCGCGCGGAAATCCCCAGTCCTTGGTCGGTCCGATATCGGACCAGATGACATCGACCGTCGTGCCGGCGGCCGGCGGGGTCTGCGCGAACCGATCGCGCATCATCTGCGCCCAGTCGGCATCGCTCTCGACCGAAAGGACCCGCTTGCCGGGCATCTCGGCCGCCAGAACGGTCGATCCGCCGGACCCGTATTCGAGGATCACGTCCGCCGCGCCGTAGGCTTCTGCCAGATGCGCCGCCTCGGCCGCGGGCAGGGTCACCTCCGGTCGCGCTATGAGGGTCATTTCCGTCATCTCATCCTGCGATGGCACCCGCCATGTCAGCGGCGCGCGGGCGTCACGTCGCGCCGTTTCCGGACCGGGCCGCATCGATCATTCGCACGATGGCGACGGTCAACACGGTCCATGCCAGAAACAGCACGAGCGCGATGGTCAGTTCTGCGGCTTCGGCACGATCCGGCGCGATCAGCCCCGAGGCCACGCATTCCGCCACGATCTCGTCATGGCCGATCGCCAGCGCGAAAATGGTGAAATGCCCCAAGATCAGAAGACCCAGGCGGCGACCCTCGCGCCAGATGCCCGGCGGAAACCGCGTGAGCCACGCGATTGCCAGCCGGGGTGACCCGTTTGCAAGCCCCTGCCCGGTCATCAGCCGACCGACCCTTCCAGCGAGATCGCCACGAGCTGTTGCGCCTCCATCGCGAACTCCATCGGCAGGGCCTGCAGCACGTCCTTGCAGAAACCGTTGACGACGAGCGCGACGGCCTCTTCCTCGGACATCCCGCGCGAGCGGCAATAGAACATCTGGTCGTCATCGACCTTGGATGTCGTCGCCTCGTGCTCGGCCTTCGAGGAATTGTTCTTGACCTCGATATACGGCACCGTATGCGCGCCGCAGGTCCCGCCGATCAGCAGGCTGTCGCATTGCGTGAAGTTGCGGCTGTTCTTGGCCTTGGGATGCATCGAGACAAGCCCGCGATAGGTGTTCTGCGCATGCCCCGCGCTGATCCCCTTGGAGACGATGCGCGAGCGTGTGTTCTTGCCCAGATGCGTCATCTTGGTGCCGGTATCGGCCTGCTGCCAGTTGTTGGCGATGGCGATCGAATAGAACTCGCCCTGGCTGTCATCACCGCGCAGGATGCAGGACGGGTATTTCCACGTCACCGCCGACCCGGTCTCGACCTGCGTCCACATCACCTTGGACCGGTCGCCGCGGCAATCGGCACGCTTGGTGACGAAGTTGTAGATGCCGCCCTTGCCGTTCTCGTCGCCGGGATACCAGTTCTGGACGGTCGAATACTTGATCTCGGCATCGTCCAGGGCGATCAGCTCGACACAGGCCGCGTGCAGCTGGTGCGTGTCGCGTTGCGGGGCCGTGCAGCCTTCGAGATAGCTGACATGGCTGCCCTTGTCGGCGATGATCAGCGTGCGCTCGAACTGGCCGGTATTCTCGGCATTGATCCGGAAGTAGGTGCTCAGCTCCATCGGGCAGCGCACACCCGGCGGAATGTAGACGAACGAACCGTCGGTGAACACCGCGGCATTCAGCGTGGCGAAGATGTTGTCGGCATTCGGAATGACCGAGCCGAGGTACTTCTTCACCAGTTCGGGATGCTCCTGCACCGCCTCGGAAATCGAGCAGAAGATCACGCCGGCCTTGGCCAGCTCGTCCTTGAATGTCGTGCCGACACTGACGCTGTCAAAGACCGCATCCACCGCGACCTTGCGCTTGTCGCCGGCCTCGGCGGGGGCCGCATCCGCGCCCTCGACACCGGCCAGAACCATCTGTTCCTTCAGCGGAATACCAAGCTTGGCATAGGTTTCCAGAAGCTTGGGATCGACATCGTCCAGCGATTTGGGCTTCTCAAGCATCGATTTCGGTTTGGCGTAGTAATACTGCTCCTGATAGTCGATGGGCGGATAATTCACCATCGCCCAGTCCGGCTCGGTCATCGAGGTCCAGCGGCGATACGCCTCCAGCCGCCATTCAAGCAGCCATTCGGGCTCGTTGTTCTTCGAAGAGATAAGGCGCACGATGTCCTCGTTCAGCCCCTTCGGCGCATAGTCCATCTCGATATCGGTCGACCAGCCATGCTTGTAGGTGCCGCCCATCTGCCGCACCGCATCGACCGTTTCGGTATCGACACCGTCCTTGACCTGACCTTCGTCCAGAGCCGTCATCAGCGTTCTCCCTTACTCTCAGGCCGTGCGGGCCCGATGTTTGCATCTGCGCGCAAGCCAGCTTTCGGCAAAGCGCATGATCTCGTCTTCCGTCACCTGCGGGCCAAGCGATACGCGCACCGCCGTGCCCGCCTGCGCCTCGTCATATCCCATCGCGCGCAGCACCCGGCTTTGCCGGACCTTGCCGCTGGAACACGCGCTGCCCGCGGACACGGCAAACCCCGCAAGGTCCATCGACATCACCTGCGTTTCTCCCTTCCAGCCCGGCGTGACAAAGCAGGTCGTGTTTGGCAGACGTCGCATCCCTTGTCCGACAAAATTAATCTCTTTTACATCCCCTGCAATGATATTTTCTAGAATGTTTCTAAGTTTTTCGACCTGCGACCAGACGCCGTTTGCCAGATCCTGCGCCGCGGCCTCGGCGGCGGCACCAAATCCGGCAATGCCGATCACGTTCTCGGTGCCAGCGCGACGCCCCATTTCCTGCCCGCCGCCGCGGATCTGCGCTGCAAGATCCGTGCCCCGGCGGATGACAAGCGCGCCCACGCCCTTCGGCCCGCCCAGCTTGTGCGCCGAGACCAGCGCCATCTGCGCGCCCGACCAGTTGAAGGCGAGCGGAAGCTTGCCGAATCCTTGCGTCATGTCGCTGACGGCCAGCCCGTCGGGCAGGTCCTGAACGACGCCGGTTTCGGAATTCGCCAGTTGCAACACCGACCGGCCGGGATCGTCCACCTGCACCCGGCCCATGCCATCGACGGGCAGCGTCTCGTGGATCCAGGATCGCACCGCGTCATGCTCCACGCCGGAACCCAGCAGATCCCGCCCCGCACAGGCCAGTGCGGCGCCTTCCGTGGCGCCCGAGGTGAATATGACATCCGCGCCCTCGGCCCCGAGGGCCGCGGCCACCTGCGCGCGCGCGCGCTCGATCACGCCTTTTGCGGCACGCCCCTCGGCATGGACGCTCGACGGGTTGCCGACCAGATCCATCGCGCCGATCATCGCCGCCCGGGCCTCCGCCCTCAGCGGGGCCGTCGCGTTGTAATCGAGATAGACCCTGTTCATGCCCACCAACTCTTCGTGTCTTCCGTTTCTTCTTGGTTGAAATACCCCGGGGGCGTGGGGGCTGGCCCCCACATATACCTGCGCGTGGGGGCTGGCCCCGGCCGTTCCGCCGCCTTAATCTTCATCCACCACCGAGAACAGATGCGGCACCGCCGGGCACGGGGCCAGCGAATTGCTGACCACATCGCTCAGCCGGGTCTGGTGCAGGAACACGTAGACCTGCGCGCTCAGGCCCTCCCACAGGCGGTTGCTCATCGATTGCGCGCGCGATCCGCTCGCCCCGCCGGACGCCCCGGCCCCCTTGTGCAGCGCGTCCACCGTCTCGTCGACGGCCGACAGGATATCAGCCGCGCGGATCTCCGAGGCCGGTCGCGCAAGACGGTAGCCGCCGCCGGGCCCACGCACGGAGGTCACCAGTTCGGCCCGGCGCAGCTTGACGAAAAGCTGCTCGAGATAGGGCAGCGAAATATCCTGCCGCCGCGAGACCTCGCCGAGGGTGACGACCTCGCCCTCGGGCTGCAGCGCGATATCGACCAGCGCCACCATCGCGTAACGGCCCTTCGTGCTCAGCTTCATCGCCCGCTCCCCGTGTAGATACCCTGCGCACACAGATTGACCTTGACCGAGCCAGCGCTTATCTCGCACTGAGCCAGTCCGGCACCGATCACAGTTTAGAAATGTTCTAAGGTGTTCGGGCAGTCCCGTCAAGATCGATGCGCCTGCCCGCACCCGCGCACAAAGGGAACCCATGCCCGAGGTAATCTTTCCCGGCCCCGAGGGCCGTCTCGAAGGCCGCTATCATCCGCAAAAGGAAAAGGACGCGCCGATCGCCGTGGTCCTGCACCCGCATCCGCAATTCGGCGGCACGATGAACAACAAGGTCGTCTACAACCTGCATTACGCGTTCTACTCGATGGGGTTCACCGTGCTGCGCTTCAATTTCCGCGGCGTGGGGCGCAGCCAGGGCGAATACGACCAGGGCGTGGGCGAATTGAGCGATGCCGCCGCCGCCCTCGATTACCTGCAATCGATGAACAACAATTCCAAGCATTGCTGGGTCGCGGGGTTTTCCTTCGGTGCGTGGATCGGCATGCAGCTTCTGATGCGCCGGCCCGAGATCACCGGTTTCATCTCGGTCTCGCCGCCCGCCAACATGTACGATTTCAGCTTCCTCGCCCCCTGCCCGGCCTCGGGGCTGATCATCAACGGCACGCAGGACCGCGTCGCCCCGCCCGCCGACACCGCGTCGCTGGTCGGCAAGCTGCACGAACAGCAGGGCATCACCGTCACCCATGAAGAGATGCAGGGCGCCGATCATTTCTTTCAGGACCCTTTCATGGACGGGATGATCGACACCGTCTCCACCTATGTCAAACGCCGCCTGACCGAGACCACGCGCTAGCGCAGGTCACGCTCTGACGCCGCGTTGCGGGGTGACATCCGCGCCCGGGCGCGGCATCACTGTGCCAGCCAAGGGAGGTCCGCCCGCAATGTCAGCCTATCCGCATCTTCTAGAGCCGCTTGATCTGGGCCACGTGACGCTGAAGAATCGCGTCATCATGGGGTCCATGCATACCGGGCTGGAGGAAACCCGCGACTGGAACCGGGTGGCCGAGTTTTACGCCGCCCGGGCGCGCGCCGATGTCGGGCTGATGATCACGGGCGGCATGGCCCCCAATCCCGAGGGCGGGGTGTTTCCCGGCGCGGCGGGGCTTTATACCGCCGATGACATCGCCAATCACCGCACCGTCACCGACCGCGTGCATGACGCCGGCGGGCGCATCGCGATGCAGGTCCTGCATGCGGGGCGCTACGCCTATGGCAAGGAATGCGTGGCTCCCTCGGCCGTAAAATCGCCGATATCGCCCTTCACGCCGCATGAGCTTGACGAGGCCGGCATCGAAAAGCAGATCGCCGATATCGTCACCGCCGCCAGCCGCGCCCGCGAGGCGGGTTATGACGGGGTCGAGATCATGGGCAGCGAGGGCTATCTGCTCAACCAGTTTCTGGTCACCCACACCAACAAGCGCACGGATCGCTGGGGCGGGTCATACGAGAACCGGATGCGCCTGCCGGTGGAGGTGGTGGCCCGCGTCCGCGCCGCTGTGGGGTCCGATTTCATCCTGATCTACCGGCTGTCGATGATCGACCTGATCCCCGAGGGCAGCACGCATGACGAGGTGGTGCGACTGGCCCGCGAGGTCGAGCGCGCGGGTGCCTCGATCCTCAACACCGGCATCGGCTGGCACGAGGCCCGTGTGCCCACCATCGTCACCTCCGTCCCGCGTGCGGGCTTCGCCTGGGTCACCGAAAAGCTGATGGGCAAGGTGGGCTTGCCCGTCGTCACCTCGAACCGGATCAACACGCCGGAGGTGGCCGAGGATCTGCTGGCGCGCGGTGTGGCCGACATGGTCTCGATGGCGCGGCCGTTCCTTGCCGATGCCGAGTTCGTGCAAAAGGCCGCCGCGGGGCGCAGCGACACCATCGCGCCCTGCATCGCCTGCAATCAGGCCTGCCTCGATCACACCTTCTCGGGCAAGCTCAGTTCCTGCCTCGTCAACCCGCGCGCGTGCCACGAGACCGAGCTCGAGATCGTGCGCACCGATCAGGTCAAGCGTGTGGCGGTGGTCGGCGCGGGGCCCGCGGGCCTCTCGGCGGCGATCACTGCGGCGCAGCGCGGGCACCGCGTGACGCTGTTCGATCGCGCGGACACGATCGGCGGCCAGCTCAACATGGCCCGCGTGATCCCCGGCAAGGAGGAGTTCAACGGGCTGGTGGACTGGTACGGCGTGATGATCCGCGAGACCGGGGTCGAGGTGAAGCTGGGGCAGGACGTGACCGCCGGCGATCTGACGGGGTACGACGCGGTGATCGTGGCCACCGGGGTGATCCCCCGCGACCCGGGGATCGACGGGCAGGACGGCCCCAATGTCCTCAGCTATATCGACGTGCTACGCGGGCGCGCTCCGGTCGGCAAGCGCGTCGCGGTGGTCGGCGCCGGCGGGATCGGGTTCGATGTGTCGGAATTCCTCGTGCACGAGGGCCCAAGCCCGACCGAGGATATCGCACTTTGGCGCACCGAATGGGGTGTGACCGACCCGGCCGAGACGCGCGGCGGGCTGGCCCCGTCGGGCCCGCAGCCAGAGCCACCCGCACGACAGGTCACGCTGTTGCAGCGCAAGGCCGAGCGTCCGGGCAAGCGGCTTGGCAAGACGACGGGCTGGGTGCATCGCGCAGCCTTGCGGATGAAGGGCGTCGAGATGGTCAGCGGTGTGAATTACGAGCGCATCGACGCGGACGGGCTGCACATCACCTTCGGCGAGGCGCGCGAGAACCCCACGCTGATCGAGGCTGACAGCATCGTCCTTTGCGCCGGTCAGCTCAGCGAGCGCAGCCTCGCCGACGCGCTGACGGCCCAGGGCACGCCCGTGCATGTCATCGGCGGCGCGGATGTCGCCGCCGAACTGGACGCGAAACGCGCCATCGATCAGGGCACGCGGCTGGCCGCGACGCTCTGACCGGTCACTCCACTGTGATGCTGATCACCGGCGACGTTACCGGCGGATCGTGCGGCACGTGGTTTTGATCGGCAAGCACCAGTTGCAGCGTGTGCGTGCCCGGCTCGAGGTCGAGGGTCGTCTGGGTCTGACCGCCCCCGAAATGCCGGTGATGATCATCCGCAGGCAGGCTGGTGTTCAATTCATCGGCCCCCTCCGGCCCTTCGCCCAGTGGCGGGCGATTGATCAGGACATGATGGTGACCGGTCGCATCGGCCTCCATCCCGGCGGGAGCGACGCCCATCCCGTCCAGCCCGAAGATCACGGTGACCGGGCTGTCCACGGTGTCGCCATCCGAAAGGTTGACGAAGTAGACCGCGGCCCCCTCGGGTGCGGGCGTGTCCCCGGCAAGCGCGGGGCTGGCCACGGCCAGCAGGCCGGTCGCGACAAGTGTAATGAAACGGTTCATGATTTCTCCTCCTTTGGTGCCTATACGTGATCTTTAGCACCGACAGGTCAACAATCCAAAGCTTAATGGCACTCGCCTTATGGTTTCTAAATTACTGACAATAATGACTTTTTCTGGATATTGTCCATCAACTGCCACAATTTCGCCCGAATCTCACAGCAAATAAAATGAATGTGAGAATGAGTATTGAGGGTGTGGAAATGGATCGTCTAACGGAAATGGAAGCTTTTGCGACGGTGGTGGATCAGGGTGGGTTCACCGATGCCGCGCGCAAGCTGGGAATCTCGAAATCAGCGGTGTCCAAGCATATATCGGCGCTCGAGGCACGATTGGGCACTCGGCTGCTCAACCGCACGACACGACGCGTCAATCCGACCGAAATCGGCCTTGCCTATTACGACCGGGCGCTGCGCGTGCTCAACGATGCGGGCGAGGCGGACGCGCTGGTCAGTTCGCTGCACTCCGATCCCGCAGGGTTGCTGCGGATCTCGGTAGCGACGGATTTCGGTGTTCATCATCTCAGCCCGATCGTCGGGCCGTTCCTCGATGAATTCCCCGACATCACGCTGAGCATCGTGCTCAACAACCGCTTCGTCGAGCTGACCTCGGAAGGCTTCGACATGGCGGTGCGGATCGGCGATGTCGATGACAGCACGCTGAACGCGCGCAAGCTGGCCGAAACCACCAAGCGGATGGTCGCCAGCCCCGCCTATTTCAAGAAATACGGCCGGCCCGAGCGGATCGACGATCTGAACGAGCACCGGTTGCTGCACTATTCCAGCCAGGCGGGCAATGCCGTGTGGCGGCTGACCGCCCCCTCGGGGGAAAAGCGGCAGGTGCGGACCTCGGGCGGGCTCAGCGTCAATGACGGTCAATCGCTGCTCAATGCCACGGTGGCCGGGCTTGGCATCGCCTATCTTCCGTCGTTCCTTTACGCGCATGCCATGGCCGACGGGCTGATCGAGGATGCGATTCCCGATCTGCCGGTCGAGGTGCAGGGCATCTACGCGGTCAATCCTCAGGGTCGGTTCACCCAACCCAAGGTGCGCGCCTTCACCGATTACCTGGCCCACCGGTTCGCCGGAAAGGGTCCCATGGACTGGTGACAGGATCGCCGCGACCCCGCGGGGCGGCGATCGGCAACCGCGCGCCGTCCCCGGGCGGCGCGCCGAATACCGGACAGCTGAGGTGTCGCGGACCCTACCCTTGTTGCCCCGGTGCCTGACCTGGCGATGCCATTTCCGAGCCGGACATGATCGCTGCCACGCTCACAGCACAACGCCTCTTTTTTCTGCGTAGTATTGCCGGGCATCACCACGCTGTTGTGCCGTCAGTAGCTTGTCGATGAAGGTGCAGCCGTAGAACTCGGCATTGCCCCAGGTATTGTCGTTGATCCGTCCGATGTAGAGCGGGCCGATACCAGTGTTCAAGATATTTGACCCCGAGGCGTTCTGGTCCGTTGTGCCGTTGGACAGGACATGGTCGCCCAATGTGCCCCCACCCGGAAGGCGGGCACCGACCACGCCGTCTGATGAAAGGCCGGAGACATACGCGCTGCCCCTGATCTCGACACGCAGATTGCCGTTATCTCTCCGCACGGTCCACCGCTCGCCGTTATTGCCCCCGATGTTGAGCGTGAACACAGCCCCCCCCGGACCGAAGGCGCCAACGTACTCCCGCGTGCTGTTGCCGCTTACATTGATGTTGGACTGCGTGACAAGTGCATCATTGATACCGTCAAATTCGAGATAATACCTGCTGTTCGCATCTTGTCGCAGCACAGGGGATGCAGACAAGGAAGGGCTTTGTGCGTCGTTTCCGTTCCCTGACTTGTCCGCGATGAACCGAACCACATCCCCGACTGCGGGAACACTGCCGGACTGGTCCGGCTCCGTGTTCATGCTGGACAGATCGGAGACATCGTAGACGACCCCTGTCTCGCTTCCCGTGAACAGATCAGCAGGGGTGAACACGCCGTCCTGGACCGTCACGCTCACGCTGTCCTGCGCGTCGGGCGAGATGCCGTTGCTTGCGACGCTGGTCAGCGTCAGGGTCGTGCCGACGGTCGTGCCCGGCGGAATTTGATACGCCCCGCCCGCCATGTCGCCTG
>Ga0307978_1001549_pt1 | contig 16949 bp, 16 predicted proteins | sample OrgLakmetage1056_FD_203151 | JGI IMG/M metagenome (GOLD analysis project Ga0307978, IMG submission 203151) | Saline water microbial communities from Organic Lake, Antarctica - #1056 | ecosystem: Environmental > Aquatic > Non-marine Saline and Alkaline > Saline | place: Antarctica: Organic Lake...
CGCGATACCGACCTTTCCACTCACCCCCGAAGGCACCCTGATCCCGACCGACTGGTATTTCGGAGTTACCATTCACTTCATCCACCGCGCGCTGGCCGTTGTGATCTTGTTCGTCTATTCACTCTGGATTGTTCAGCTCATACGTGCAACGAAGCAAAACTACATCCGCAGCCTCGGCCTCCTGGCCTGCGTTTTGGTGATCGTGCAAATTGCTCTGGGAGTCTCTGTTATTTGGACAGGACGCGCGCCATTTCTCACCACGATGCACGTTTTAAACGGAGCTTTCCTGCTCGCTGCAACTTGGGCGACGCACTTCTTCTGCTACCATGCAAAGCTGGAAAGTTCAGCAAGCGGCCCTGCAGCTGAAAAAGCGCCCGTTGCTTCCGATTCCAACCCCCAAGCTGTAAGTTCATAGGTCAAAATCATGCCCCCTGAAAAAATAGCCTCTTTTGACGAAAGTGACCCCATCTCAAGCATGAGCGAGAGTTGCCATAACCCGATGGCAGATTATTGGGAGCTGACGAAGCCCCGCCTATCGATGATGGCAGTGATCACTGCGCTGCTCGGCTATCTCGCGGCTTCAAGCCCAGATGCCATCACACTGGTTTCAGTTTTCCTCGGCACAGCTCTTGCCGCCGGGGGTGCCGCAGCTCTCAATCAGTGGTGGGAACGCGAGGAGGATGCCATGATGCACCGCACCGCGGATCGCCCGCTGCCAATGGGTAAAGTCAGTCCTTTAGGTACTATTATCTTCGGATCACTTCTCTGCATCGCTGGTCCAGCAATTCTTTGGTTTGGCGGCAACGCACTGTCCGGTGTGCTCACTGCCGTGACCGTCGTCACCTACGTCCTGCTCTATACCCCCATGAAGAAGGTCACGCCATGGTCGACCGAGATCGGCGCGATTCCGGGCGCACTGCCCCCGCTTATCGGCTGGGTGGCTGCCGAAGGTTCTATTGGTTGGGTCGGCCTCTTTCTTTTTGCGGTGCTCTATGTCTGGCAGCTCCCCCACTTCATGGCCATTTCATGGCTCTTCCGTGAGGATTATGAGCGCAGCGGCTTCCGCATGCTCAGCCTCTATGATAAAACCGGCCGCCGTGTCTCTCTCCGCGCCGTCATCTGGGCGATCCCTTTATTGATCCTGACGATTCTCGCTTGGCTGGCCAATGAAAGTGGCTGGCTCTTCCTCATCGGCGGCTCCCTACTCTCGCTCGGCTACCTGCGCGAATCAGTCCGCATGTTTACAGCGATTGATCGGGATAAACCCGCGCGCAGACTCTTTCTCGCCTCAATTATTATCCTACCTTGCTACCTCATCCTAATGGTAGCCGACCGTATCCTTTTTTCACTATGAAGAAGATTCTGCGTATCCTCATTTCGAGTGGCATCCTGCTCAGCTTCCTGCTCTTGAGCGGTTGCTTGAAGCTCGACCAAAACCAATCTGCCCTCGACCCCAAGGGCCCCGTTGCCAGCCAGCAGGCAGATGCCTTTTACGTCACCCTCTATCTGACGACCTTTCTATGGATCGTCGTCGGAGGAGCCTTGCTCTGGGCCGTCTGGAGATATCGAAAGAAGAAAAACGACGACCCCTCTGAATTACCGGAGCAGACACATGGCCATCCCCTCATTGAGGTTGGCCTGATCCTCTTCTCCGCTGCTTGCCTGGTGGTCGTCGCAATACCGACGCTACAGGGCATCCTGATGACCAAGACTTTACCGGAAGAATACGAGGAAGGTGCCATCACGGTGAATGTGACCGGCTACCAATGGTGGTGGGCCTTTGACTACCCGGAAGAAGGCGTGACCACGGCAAACGAACTGGTCATCCCGGTCGGCAAGGCCGTCAAGCTCAACCTGCGAAGCGCGGACGTGATCCATAGTTTCTGGCTGCCCAAGCTGGCTGGCAAGGTCGACTTGATGCCGGGGCAGGAGAACTTCATGTGGCTCCAGGCGGACGAGCCTGGAATGTATTGGGGCCAGTGTGCCGAGTTCTGCGGGGACTCTCACGCCTATATGTTATTTCGCGCCAGAGCGGTGCCCGAAGAAGAATACAGAGAGTGGCTCGCCAATCTCAAAGCGGGCCCGGAAATTCCGGTTGATACCCCGGAATCTGAAATGTCAGCCGACTTCTCCGATCAAATCCTACATGGTAAAAAGGTTTACATGAAAAACTGCTACTCCTGCCACATGATCGGTGGAAAGGGTGGCGTTAACGGGCCAAACCTGACTAATTTTGGCGGACGCGCGACCATTGCGGCCGGCTGGATGGATAATAACACCGATAACCTGTTCCGCTGGATCAAGGAGCCCCACAAAATCAAACCCGGCAACTACATGTGGTATGGCGTGCCCATGAAAACGCCCGGTGGCGGCATGATGGTCATGGATGGCCTCAGCAAGGCCGACCTATCAGATGACGACATCCACGCCGTCGTCTCCTACCTGCAAACGCTTAAATAAAACCCTTTCTAAAAACTCATGGCTTACGGCACAACGACTTCCACGACTCACGACTCCGGGCAAGAAAAGCCCCAGCGTTCCTTCTTCGGCTTGGTTCAACGACCGCAAAACGGCTGCCACCCGGTCATCGACTGGTTGACTACCGTCGATCACAAGAAAATCGGCATCATGTATGGCGGCTTCGCCCTGCTATTTTTGATTGTTGGCGGACTCGAAGCCCTGCTAATCCGGGCCCAGCTTTTTCTACCGGAGAATGATTTGGTCACCGCAAGAGTATACAATCAGCTCTTCACCATGCACGGGACGACCATGATCTTCCTGGCGGTGATGCCCCTCAATGCGGCCTTTTTCAACTACTTCATGATCCTGCAGATCGGAGCCCGCGATGTCGCCTTTCCCCGGCTCAACGCCTTTAGCCTCTGGTCTTTCGTCGCCGGCGCTGTCCTGATTAACCTCTCCTGGTTCTGGGAGGCCTTTCATGGTGGCTGGTTTGGCTACGCGCCTCTGAGTGGGATAGACTATAATCCGGGCATGGGGGCCGACTTCTGGATCCTCAGCCTGCAGATCCTCGGCGTCGCTTCACTGGCGGCATCGTTTAACTTCATTACCACGATCTTAAACATGCGGGCACCGGGTCTGAAAATGATGCGCCTACCGGTGTTTACCTGGATGACGCTGATCACCAGCTTCCTCATCATCCTCGCCTTCCCGGCCATCACCATCGCATTACTCCAACTCATGTTTGACCGCCACTTTGGCACGCATTTCTTTGATGCGACCTTTGGTGGCAAACCGGTCCTCTGGCAGCACCTCTTTTGGATTTTTGGTCACCCCGAAGTTTATATTTTGATTCTGCCGGCCATGGGGATTGTTTCCGAGGTCCTACCTACTTTCAGCCGCAAGCCCCTATTTGGTTACCCCCTGATCATCATGTCAGGTGCCTTTATCGGCTTCCTCGGCTTCGCCGTCTGGAGCCACCATATGTTCACAGTCGGCCTGGGGGTCGTAGCCACCATCGCCTTCTCCCTGATGACCATGCTGATCGCCATTCCTACCGGGGTGAAAATCTTCAACTGGATCGGCACCCTCTGGGGTGGAAAGATCAGCTTTACTACACCCATGCTCTTTTCACTGGGCTTCATCTGGATGTTCATGATGGGGGGGTTCACCGGCATCATGCATAGTAGTGTGCCCGTCGACCACCAACAACAGGACACCTATTTCGTTGTGGCACACTTCCACTACGTGCTCATCGGTGGTTCGGTCTTTGCCCTCTTCAGTGGTCTTTATTACTGGATGCCAAAAATATCTGGCAAGTTCATGAACGAAGTCTGGGGCAGGGTCAACTTTTGGACGATGTTTGTCGGCTTCAATCTGGCTTTCTTCCCGATGCATCTACTCGGTATGACCGGGATGCCCCGCCGGACGCACACCTACCTCGGCGACATGGGTTGGAACGAGTGGAACGCATGGTCCACCGTCGGCGCTATGATCCTGGGGCTCGGCATTGCCAGTACGATTATCCAGATCATCCACACCTGCATCAAGGGCGAGAAATGCGGCGATGATCCCTGGGATGCCCGCACCCTGGAATGGGCGACTTCCAGCCCCCCGAAAGATTACAACTTCGCCCGCATCCCCGAGATCAATGCCCGCGACCAGGTTTGGGCAGATAAATACGGAAAGCCCGAGGAGAAATCCGGTCTCGGTCAGCCCGAAGCACACGGCATCCACATGCCGGACCGCTCATGGTATCCTTTATCCGCCAGCTTCGGCCTCTTCATGGTCGGTCTCGGCATGGTCTTCCATAAGCGAAATTTCCTTGGTTGGGATCATACTCTGGAGATGGCCATCATCGGCGGCGTCATCATCCTCGCATCAATCTATGCCTGGGCCTTCGAAGGCCCGCGCGGCTACCACCTCCACCCGGAAAAAGATTAAGCCGCACCGCAAGGCTTCGCCTCACGCGGTTTTTATCCCTTATCCCGCATCACTCATCATTCATCCCTCCATTCCCTCTCATGTCAGCCACCGCACCAACTAACACCGGCATCCCCAATAAGAAGCTCGCCATGTGGGCTTTCCTCGCATCGGACTGCATGTTCTTCGGCACGCTGATCAGCACACACCTGATCTACCGCCGAGTGAACCCCGACGTCGTCATCGACGGTAGCGTCGTGCCCGTCACCAACATCTTCGATATTGAGCTGACCAGCGCCTCGACCTTCATCCTCCTGATGAGCTCGCTCACCATGGCCTTGGCCGTCTCGGCCATGCACAAACACAACATTAAGGCTGCCCGAAACTTCCTTCTCGGCACCATCCTTTTCGGCAGCCTCTTCATTGGCGCCCAGGTCTATGAGTTCAACCACTTCGTGCATGGGACTGACATTGCACCCTCACTCACACTGACGAATACCATCTTCGGCTCCACCTTCTATGTGCTAACAGGCACACACGGTGTCCACGTTTTGCTTGGTCTCATCTGGCTGACTACTTGGTATTTCTTCTCCTTCTCGAAGAAATTCGGCGAAGAACACGTCATGGATGTTGAGATCACCGGACTCTACTGGCACTTCGTCGATATCGTCTGGGTCCTTATTTTCCCACTAGTTTACATCCTCGAATACATTTAGCGCTATGTCTGAAACTACAGTCAAATCCGGTTTCTCGCCAGCCTCCAAGGAGATGCTGGACGGAGAAAGTAAGCGATACTTCACGTTCTTCAACGTCATCTTGACGCTGATTGTCCTCACCTTCCTGGAGCTCATCCTGATCGTCCTGCCCTTCCATCACATTGTGCTGCTGACTGGGCTGATCGTGCTCTCGCTCATCAAATTCGTGCTCGTTATCTGGTATTTCATGCACCTCAAATGGGACCAGATATTCCTGACAGCTCTCTTCATCCTAGGGCTCGTCATCGCCACAGGCACCGTGGCCGCGCTCCTACTTCTCTTCCCCGCCGGCGAAAGCGTGATGGACAATGGAGGCGCTCCTGCTGTTGAGGCCTCTGCCGGGCAATAGCAGCCGCTCCCCCTAGATTCTGGCCTGGCCTCTGCACCCTGTATAAATGATCAAATGGACCCATTGGCACACGGAGCCACTGCTGATTGGAGGTATCCTGCTGGTTGCATGGCTCTATGCCCTTGCCATCGGGCCCTACCGAAGTGCCGCGCATAGCTTTCCGAAAAAGGAAGCGACCTATTTCGGCCTAGCCGTCCTCAGCTTTTACCTCGCCGTCGGCTCTCCCCTCGACGCCCTTGGAGAAAACTTCCTCTTCAGCGCCCACATGGTGCAGCATAACATACTCATGTATGTCACCCCGCTGCTGATGTTACTCGGACTACCCAAGTGGCTCGTCGATCAGGTTTTTGAAAACCACAACTGGCTGCGTATCCTCGTCAGATTCCTCGTTCATCCTGTGATAGCGGGGCTCAGCTTCACTCTGGTTTTCTCTTTCTGGCACTTCCCTTTCCTCTACGAATGGGCACTGCACAACAAAGTGGTGCACGTCATTGAGCACCTTACTATGCTCTTTGTCTCCGTCCAAATGTGGTGGAGTATGGTCGGCCCCTCCAAGAAAATCCCACCCCTCGCCTACGGCGCCCAGATCATCTTCGTCTTTCTCCTCATGGTCGGGCAGACTCCGCTCTTTGCATTCCTCACCTTTAGCAGCGACGTGTTCTACCCCACTTACGCCTACGCTCCCCGCGTCGTCGATCTCTCCCCCCTCCAGGATCAAGTCCTCGGCGGGGTCGCTATGAAACTCGCCAACATGTTTACCTCACTTGGCATCATGTCTGTCGCCTTCTATAAGTGGGCGCAGGAGTCGGAGAAGTCTTAATCGCGAGACCCCAACAAGGTTTTAAGCGGATATCTTTTGCTCTAAACCATGCAGCTTGGGCTTTCGCACAATCAGCAAAAGGAATGACAAAAATACCCCGATTCACTGCCCCGGAGCTTGAGGGCATCGCGCAGCTGCTCGACACTGAGCAGATACCTTTTGAATTTGAAGGTGTGACGGTCGGGGCATCCGGCTTCGGTGCAACGACCGAATACTTTCTAATCGTGGAGCAAGAAAACTTCGTCGATACCTGCGCCTTGTTGATGGACTACTACAACATCAACAATGGAACCAAGGAACCGCTCGAAGGCGTCTGCCCGGCTTGTGAATCAATGGTATCCGGAAGCATCGATTGCCCCGACTGCGGCCTGAACTTCAGCTTCGAGACACCCAGCAGTGTCAAAGAACATCCATTCTACAAATTCCTTAGGGACAACTCGCTGCTCCCGCCTGATGGAGACGAAATAGAAACTGGGAAGTGAGACAAAGGATACTTGCCAAGGGTGAGGTTTGAAATGAGGATGTGGAACTTCGCACAGCTAGCTCAGTCTGAAGATTACAATAGCTTCAAGCGTTGCTCCATTAGCGGCCAAATAAAATCACCCCCCACTCGTTTCCATGAATACATCGTTCTATATCTCCCGCCGATCTTTCATCCGCCGCTGCTCGGCAATTGCCGCTGCCACCGGCCTGCCACTCTGGTATGTCAAGCAACAGGCTGCCCACGCGGAAAATGAGACGAAGACAGGGATTAAATCTCCCAACGCCCGCCCTCGCCTAGCCTTGATTGGCTCTGGTGGTATGGGTGCCGGAGGCGCCAGGAGCTGCATGCGCTTTGCGGATGTGGTTGCGGTCTGCGACGTAGACCAGGCGCAAATCGACAAGCGAATTAAGCGCTTCATCGTGGATGGAAAAAAGCCGGACGAGTATCGTGACTTCCGCAAGCTTCTGGAGCGCGATGATATCGATTGCATTGTCAACGGCACGCCTGACCACTGGCATAGCTTAATAAATATCGCAGCGGCTCGGGCCGGAAAGGACATTTACTCGGAGAAACCACTCACGCTGACGATCGACGAAGGCCGGCACGTGATCAATGCGGTGCGCGACAACGAGCGCGTCCTCCAAACCGGAACCCAGCAGCGCAGCAGCAAGCGGTTCCGCCTGGCCTGTGAGCTCGTGCGCAACGGCCGCATCGGCAAACTCAAGGAGGTCAACGTCTGGCTACCTGCCGGGCTCAGAGAAGGCCAGATCGGAGGCGATGTCAGTCAACACACCAACGCACCTTTCCAACCACAGGCCATCCCCGAGACACTTGATTGGGATTTCTGGCAGGGTCAGGCGGAAGCCACCGACTATATGTCCGAGCGCTGCCACACTTGGTTCCGCTACTGGTATGAATACTCCGGCGGCACGATGACCGACTGGGGCGCACACCACATGGACATCGGCTACTGGGCCATCGGCCTGCCTGCGCCGACCATGATCGACAGTAAAGCCCTAAGCCAACCGATCCCCGGCGGCTATACGGTGATCGCCGATTACGAGGTCAAGTTCACTTACCCGAACGGCGTCATATTTAACGTCAAATCAACACGCGACGACAGCCCCTTCGGTGCGAAAATCAACCCGGACGGCCAGCGCAACGGTATCCGCTTCGAAGGCACCGACGGTTGGATCTGGGTCAATCGCGGCTCGATTGAAGCCAGCGACCGCGAGCTTCTAACAACACCCCTTCCAGACGACGCCACAAAACTCTACGAAAGTAACGACCACCGTAAAAACTTCTTCGATTGTATGGAGAGCCGCAAGGATCCGATCTGCAACGTGGAGACCGGTCACCTCTCTGCCGTCGTTTGTCACCTCGGCGCGATATCGTTGCGCACGGGCGGCAAGAGCCTCACCTGGAATCCAGACAAGGAAATCTTCACCGGCTCCGGCTCGAAGGAGGCCAACCAACACGTCGCCCGCGAAATGCGCGCACCTTATAACTACGACTTCATCGCTTAAGCACATATCACATGAAACGCAGAACCTTTGTTAAGCGAACCGGTCAAGTGTTGGCCGCCAGTTCGGTCTTTCCGACCTTCGCGATCGGTAAACCCGGAAAGTCGGCCAATAGCAAACTGAACGTCGCATTCATCGGCTCAGGCGGATGGATCGCACAACAACCCTACAAGCTGGGTTGTAAAGACGAGAACCTTGTAGCGTTCTGCGACGTAGACCGCAAGGTCTCCGCCGAGAACATGAAGCAATGGCGCTCCAGCCAGCCTTTTTACGAAGACTTTCGTGTAATGCTGGATAAGATGCACAAGGAGATCGACGCCGTAGTCGTTTCCACCCCTGACCATACTCACTTTCCTGCTACCATGATGGCGATGGAGCGGGGCATCCACGTTTACACACAGAAGCCGCTTACTCACAACATCTGGCAGTGCCGCACACTACTGAAAGCCAAGCATAAATATGGTGTCGTGACTCAAATGGGTAACCAGGGGCATGCCAGCGATGGAATCCGTGAATCCGTAGAGAACTACCGCGCGGGAGTGATCGGCGAAGTTAAACAAATCTTCGCACGCAACGAGGGACCGGAGATGGGCAACGACCTCTTTGCCAATCCCAAGATAATGCCGCCCCCCTCCGCGCCAGTTCCTAATTGGCTCGCCTGGGACCTCTGGCTGGGACCCCAGGAAAAACGAGACTTCTACAACGATTACCTGCCAAAGAAATGGCGTTCTTTTTATGACTTCGGGCTAGGCATGCTGGGCGATTTCGGCTGCCACACCTTTGATACGCCTGTCTGGGCACTTGATCTGGACCCGCCAACAGTGGTCGAAAGTATCCGTCGCGAAAAATCGTTACCAGGAGTGATTCCGGCTAGCAGTCATTTACGTTTTCACTTTCCGGCTAAGGGCAAACGGGGCCCGGTTAAGCTCGATTGGTTTGAAGGCCCACAGGATTGGGAAAAGGTAGGACGTATCGACGCCTTTGGGGTGGACAATGCTACCCACGCCCAGCGTGCCTGCTGGATGGTCGGCGACAAGGGGCTGATTGGCTGCAACACACACTCAGGTGCTCCAGCCATCTTTCCTCGTGAGCTCCGTAAGAATCTGAACCAAAACCCGGTCCCTCAAAGCATCCCACGAATAGAGGGCGGCAAACGCGGCACCTTTAAAGAGTGGATACGCGCAATTAAGGGTGAGGGCCCCGAACCGGGCTCAAACTTTGATGTAGCCTGCAACTTGACTGAGATCATTCATCTGGGCGTTTTAGCCCAGCGGCTGGATACCCGGATCGAATGGGATGCAAAGGCAGGTCAGATCACCAACCATCCGGAACTAAACGCCTTCGTCAAAGAACCGGCGCGCGAAGGCTGGAGCTACGGTGAAGACTTAATCGCCTAAAATAATCCATATGAAACGCAGAACCTTTGTTAAGAGAACCGGCCAAGTGCTGGCCGCCAGCTCCGTCTTCCCGACCTTTTCGATCGGCAAACCCGGCACCTCAGCAAACGGCAAACTGAACGTCGCCTTCATCGGGTCGGGCGGCTGGATTGCCCGGCAGCCCTACAATCAAGGCTGCAAGGATGAGAACTTGGTGGCGTTCTGCGATGTGGATCGCAAGAACAGCGCTGAGAACATGAAGAACTGGCGCACTACCCAGCCCTTCTACGAAGACTTCCGTGTGATGCTGGATAAGATGCATAAGGAGATCGACGCCGTCGTTATCTCCACGCCAGACCACACCCACTTCGCTGCCACCTTGATGGCTATGGAACGCGGAATTGACGTTTATACCCAGAAGCCGCTCGCACATAATATTTGGCAGTGCCGCACCCTAGCCAAGGCAAAGCATCGATACGATGTCGTCACCCAAATGGGCAACCAAGGTCATTCCGGCAAAGGCATCCGCCAGTCAGTCGAGGCCTACCGCTCAGGAGTGATTGGAGAAGTGCAACAAGTCTTCGCGCGTAACGACTGGCCGGACTTTAGCGACAGGCACTTCGCAAATCCTAAGACGATGCCGCCGCCGTCCTCACCAGTGCCCGAATGGCTCAACTGGGATCTTTGGCTCGGCCCGCAGGCCAAGCGCGACTTTTACGTCGATTACATGCCGAAGAAATGGCGCACATTCTACGACTTCGGCATGGGCGTGCTGGGCGACTTCGGCTGCCACACTTTCGACATGCCCGTCTGGGCACTCGACCTTGACCCGCCGACAGCCGTCGAATGCATCGACCGTCAAGATTCGCTCTCTGGCGTCATCCCGGCTGGCAGTCACCTCCGGTTCTACTTCCCCGCCAAGGACGACCGCGGCCCCGTCACACTCGATTGGTTCGATGGCCCCCAAGACTGGGAAAAAGTTGGCCGCATCGATGCCTTCGGAGCGAGGGATGCCACCCATGCTGGTCGCGCCTGCTGGATGGTCGGCGACAAAGGCCTCATGGGCTGCGGCACCCACGCTGGCACCCCTATGATCCTGCCCAACGAAGTGCGCAAGGACTGGATGACGAACCCCCCGGAAGAAACGATTGCACGCGTCGAAGGCGGCCCTTTCCGCGAGTGGTTACGCGCCTGCAAAGACGAAGGCCCCGAGCCCGGCTCAAACTTCGACGTATCCGGCAACCTCACTGAAATCATTTTGCTCGGCGTGATCGCACAGCGCTTCAACACCCGCGTGGAGTGGGATGCCAAAGCCGGCAAAATCACAAACCACCCTGAGCTCAACGCCTTTGTCAGAGAACCGGCACGAGAAGGATGGGACATGGGCGATTACTTGTGGAGTTAGGGAGTGAGCGATGGCAGAGGACTGCCATGGCTACACTAGAATGTAGATGAGTTACAGCGGACAGTCTGCGCTAGCCCAGACGCTACAAAAGAATCCCCTGCTTAATTCAAGGTTCGACCTCTAGCTAATGACTGTGAAAGATAAACTTATGGACTCTCCCTCTCTCTCTAGCATTGAAAAGAAAAAACTCCGCGGCATGGGCCAACGGCTCAAGCCGCTGGTGCACATTGGCAAGCAAGGACTGACGGAAGCGGTGCTGGCTGAAGTCGAGCTGGCGCTCAACAAGAACGGGCTCATTAAAATCCGCTTCGAAAGCGACCGTGCAGGCATCAAAGCACTCTGCGAGGAAATACACGAGAAGACCGGCGGCGAACTGGTTGGCAGTATCGGCAAGACCGCAGTATTCTTCCGCGACATGCCGGAAGAAGCCTAAGCGCGTATTCTCCTCTAAACGAGCCTACGGTGAAATATCCGCAAGCAAACGTAAGTTTAGTTAGAGTCGTCCGTTCAAATCGTCTATGCTTTTTTATAAAACAGCTTGCCGGATACGATCAAGCCGGCTGCTGCCACTCCTAATATTGGTGGTCGGTGCAATCGTTTCATCGTGCACCAGAGGCGTAGATTCCCCGGAAGTCATTAAGCCGGTCGACACTCCTTTCAGTCTTTCTGGATCGGCCACACAAACAGCTGAATGGTGGAAGGCTTTTGAAGATCCCGTGCTGGATCGGTTAGTCGCTGAAGCACTTTCAGGAAACTTCAGTCTACTTTCAGCATGGGAGCGGTTACAGGCAAGCGAAGCATTAGCGCGGCGTTCATGAGATCGAAGCGCGCCGTCGGCCAGATCATCAATGCCATCGAAAACGAGGAAATGCTGCAAATGCAGGCAGACTTCCCGGGGCTCACTTATAGCTTTGAAGGCAGTCAGTCTGAAATGCGTGAATCCACTCAGGCCCTGAAAGGCGGTTTTGCGCTGGCCATGCTTGTCATCTACTCCCTCCTGGCAGTCGCCTTCGGCAGTTACCTCCAACCACTCATCGTGATGATCGCGATTCCCTTCGGTGTCATCGGCGGAGTCATCGGACATATCCTACTCGGCTATGATCTTTCACTGATCAGCTTGATGGGCATGATTGCCCTTTCCGGCGTGGTGGTGCATGACTCACTCATCATGATCGATTTTGCCAATAAGAACCGAGGCACACAATCTGCATTCGATGCCATCACCCAGGCTGGCGTGCGTCGTTTCCGTCCTATCATACTGACAACGTTGACGACCTTCGGCGGCCTAACTCCCATCATACTTGAAACATCCCAGCAGGCGGCGTATCTCATACCGATGGCAATCTCACTCGGCTTCGGAATCATCTTCGCGACCTCCATCATCCTAATTCTAGTGCCCAGCCTTTATTTGTTGCTCGATGATTTCGCGACAGCTACTGGAATGTCCGGGAAAGAACACAACGACTAGACACATGGGTGGCTGTTGTAATAGGTGGACAAACGAGGCTAAATCAATTATCCACTACTCATGAAACAGCCACTCGAATCCGCCAAAGATGTCGCCAACGCGACTGGCGATGCGATTGCCAAAACTGCGAGTTTCTTTGCCTCGACAGCTAGAGGTATTGGCCGGGGTATGTTTCAGCCTTTCAGTGAAGAAGCCCCGGTGATCGCGCGTGCCGAACCAGGCGCAGCACCAGGCATCGAACAATACCTGAACGCGGAAGATGAAAGCCTCTCCGTCTCTGTATCCATCATCGATTATGGCGAGGGTTTTACAGAGCAGGCTGAGTTCGGGAACGTCGAAGCGGCCCTAGCTTATGAAAAACCGGAAAACCCGCATGTCCGCTGGATCAATATCAACGGACTCAAGCCAAGCGCAGTTGATGCAGTCTGCAAGCAATTCGGCTTCCATACACTTTCCGCAGAGGACGTAATCAATATTTACCAGCGACCCAAGCTGGAAGTCTTCGAGGACCACCTCTTTGTCGTGGCGCGGCAGATACAACTGGTCGGCGAAAGGCTGAAGAACGAGCAGGTCAGCTTCTTCCTCACCAATGACACACTAGTCTCCTTCCAAGAGGTCAAAGGCGATGTCTTCGACCCAGTCCGCCGCCGCTTAAAGAACAAGACCGGGCGCTTCCGAACCTACCGGACGGACTACCTTTTTTACGCCCTGCTTGATTCAATCGTCGATCACCTCTTCCCGCTACTTGAAGGCTACGGTTCGGCGCTCGAAGACCTGGAATACGAAATCCTACAAGATCCAAGCCCCGAGACTCAGCAGCGCCTCTTCGCCCTTAAGCGCGATCTCTCGCTCCAGCGCCGCGCGCTCTGGCCACTGCGCGAAGTCGTCGATCTGCTCTACCGCGACGAATCAGGTATGATTCATAGTGAGCTTAAGAGTTTCTACCGCGACGTGCAGGACAACACTATCCAAGTGCTCGACCTTTTAGAAACCTGCCGTGAGACCGCTGCCAGCCTGAGCGACCTCTACCAATCCGCTGTCGGCAATAAGATGAACGAAACCATGAAGGTGCTGACCATCATGGCGTCCTTCTTTATCCCCATAACCTTCGTTGCCGGTGTCTACGGAATGAACTTCAAATATATTCCGGAACTCGACTGGAAATACGCCTACGCCGGATTTTGGACTATCTGCATCTGTATTAGTTCCGCGCTGGCAGTCTATTTTTGGCGAAAAGGGTGGATCGGGAAATAACGTTTTATCTGTTGCAATACATCCCAGATAACAATATAAACAATAATTAGATGTTTCGGGTAAAAATACTGCTTTACGAGAAGGAAGACCAATTTTCATTTATAGAATCAGAAATACCTCACGCGCTTAAAAAGATCGGTATTTTAGCAGAGTATGCCGAAAAATCTCAGAAAGATTTTGATCAGGACCCGTTGAAAATCAAGAAATACGCTTCTGAAATAACTGCGGATGCGTGGATCTCTATTTCAGGTTTGGGTGATATCAATACCGCATTAAGTCAGCTAGATGTCCCGGTGTTTGCTCTCTACGGATATTTGCAAAAAGGCGTAGCGGGCATTGGCCAATCCCACTATAGCGCAATGAAAAAAGGTATTGAGCAGCTCATCAAACACGGACACGACGCATCGTTTTATATACACGAAAGGAGTGTCGCCCGCCAACACCAGCACCCCCGGATCAGCTGTTCACCGGGACACTTCGTCGCCACGGAATTAGCGTAAGCGAGGACAATTTCCCTGACTGGGAAGAGAGCCTTCGCGGATTTCGCGAATCGCTGAAAAAATTACTTAAGCACAACCTGCCAACCGCCTGTATTTTTCAGGAAAATCATCTACACATAGCCGCTCAACATTTTTTCAATGACCGCGGACTCATTATACCAGAAGATATGTCTATGTTTTGCGCGGACTATAACCCTATCTTTGAATGGAGTGATCCGCCCGTGACGCATTCCAGATGGGAACAAAAGGAAATACTTCGACGAATTGCCGAATGGGCTAGAAATATTTCTTCCGGAAAAGTAGATCTGGCATGCGATGTTCTGGAGGCAGAGTATGTCGAGGGAGGCACAACCGGGCCTGTCCCGACCGGCAACCGAATCAGCTCTTCAAAGTAGCGGTAACGGAAAAGCGATGCCAATATTAATTCGAAGCGGTATCATGGCTCTTCAGGTTCTTGCCGGCATTGCTTCCGCTTCGGCAGCAGCCTTCTCAGTCTTCAATCGCAACTGCCCGCAGGCCGCATTGATGTCGTGTCCTTTCTCTCTGCGAATGGTCGCCGAGACCTTTGCCTTACGTAACACGTCGACAAAGGCATCCTGTCGGCGGATGGATGGTCGCTTCCACTGAAGGCCCTCCACCGTATTGTAAGGTATGCAATTAACATGCGCGTGGAGATCGCGGGCGATTTTTGCCAGTTCACGTGCTTGGTCGACCGAGTCATTGACGTCTTCGATTAGAATAAACTCAAGTGTGAGCATACGCCCGTGCTTCTCTTGAAAAGCCTTGGCCGCCGGTAGTAACTGCTCCAGCGGGTAGCGTTTATTGATCGGCATAATTTGATCGCGCACCTCATTTGTTGCACCATGCAGGGAAATTGCTAAGCGCACCGCTATCCCCTCTTCGGACAGCTGTTTAATCTGGGGCGCAAGACCGGAGGTGGAGACTGTGATACGCCGCGCCCCGAAGTTGAGCCCCCAGTCGGCATTGAGAATCTTAATGGCACGCACCAAGGTATCGTAGTTGGCCAGCGGCTCACCCATCCCCATGAAAACTATATTATCGAAGGAAGCGATTTCCTGCTTCGCGCGCTCGGTATGCGCATCCTCCCGGCGGCAAATGTGCATCAACTGAGCCACCACCTCGGAAGCTATCAGGTTGCGGCGGAAGCCAGCCAGCCCGGAGGCGCAAAATTTGCACCCATACGCACAGCCCACCTGAATCGAAACACATACCGTCTTTCGCGAGTCCTCTTGCCCAACTCCTTTTTGTGGCGCACGTATAAGCACCGTCTCGATGAGCGATTTGTCCTCCAGTTCGATCAGCAGCTTTTGTGTGACATCATCGGAGCGCTTATCGAGTAAGGGGTGGGCCGGATAAAGCACGAAAGTCTCTGCCAGCCAGGCGCGGAAGTCCTTCGGCAGATTGCTCATCTCATCCCACGCCTCGACGCGCTTCTTATAGATCCACTCCATTACCTGCTTGGCACGGAACTTAGGGTGCCCAGCAGCGACGATCTGCTCAGTTAGACTTTCCAGAGTTTCGCCAAAGAGGCTCGGTTTATTGGGTTGGAAACGCATAAAACCTGAATCTTGGCTGAAGCGGTCCCAAATCTCCATTGAATTCGACAGGAATAATACTTGCCTTAGCCATATAGTGCTCTACTGTTCACCTCATGGTAAATGTCGCCTATCCCACCACCCGTCGCATGTGCGATATGGTAGCGAGTGAACGCCCCCAGGAACGCCTGGAGCGCCTGGGCGCAACTGCGCTAAGCGACCGTGAGTTGTTGGCGATGATCCTTCGCAGCGGCCCGAAAGGGGTCGATGTCGTCACCATGTCCGGGCAGCTGCTTGAGGCCGCCGGTTCACTAGCCGCCCTACTCCGGTGGTCCGCTGAGGATTTCATGCAGATCCGAGGTATCGGTAAGGTGAAAGCATTACAACTGCTCGCCATTATGGATTTGGCTAAGCGCATTTTACAGGAACAGGATAGCCATGAGGTAAAATTCAATACGGCAGAGGGCGTGGCCCGGCACTTTCGGCCCATCGTCGCCGGTGCCGAAGTCGAGCATTTCTGGGTGCTTTGCCTGGATCGTAAAAATCGCCTGCTCCGCCGGGTCGAAGTCACCAAAGGAACAGCAACAAACAGTCTGGTTCACGCGCGCGAAGTTTTTCGCGAAGCCATTAAGCTTAGCGCCGCCGCCATCATCGCAGTCCACAATCATCCGAGCGGAGATCCGGCGCCCAGCCGGGCCGACATTCAAGTCACGCGTAATCTAAGAGAAGCCGCCAAACTGATCGGGATAGATTTACTCGACCATATTATTATCGGCGAAGTCGGGAGAGATCCTGCGTGCCTCGGCTTCTACAGTTTCAACGATGCAGGGCTCATTTGACCAGTCGGCTGCGGGTATAGGACCTTTCCAAACGCAAAGGCGTTCGGATACGGAAGCAGCATGTAGCCGAAGCGCTTCCGCTTCGGATAGTAAGTTATCGCGGGTATAGGGCCTTTCCAAACGCAAAGGCGTTCGGCTACGGAAGCAGCATGTAGCCGAAGCGCTTCCGCTTCGGATAGTAAGTTGTTGCGCGTATAGGACCTTTCCAAACGCGAAGGCGTTCGGCTACGGAAGCAGCAT
>Ga0307978_1001552_pt1 | contig 16932 bp, 15 predicted proteins | sample OrgLakmetage1056_FD_203151 | JGI IMG/M metagenome (GOLD analysis project Ga0307978, IMG submission 203151) | Saline water microbial communities from Organic Lake, Antarctica - #1056 | ecosystem: Environmental > Aquatic > Non-marine Saline and Alkaline > Saline | place: Antarctica: Organic Lake...
GCGAGAGGCGTTTGGTCATGAGCCAGAACCCGCTGCCGTCATAGCAGAGCACGCGGACCATGGTGCGGCTTTTGTTGGTGAAGACAAAGCGGGTATCACCGCGCGGATCCTGTCTGAGCTGATCACGGCACAGGGCCACGAAGCCATCGATGCCGCGACGAAAGTCAGCCGGCTGCGCTGCCAGCAGGATGCGGCTCGAGCTGGTCAGCAGGATCATGCGCCCGCCGTGGCGCAGAGCGCCAGTACCAGCGCGCTGATCTGCGCCGCACTACAGGCGCCTTCGATGGTCAGCCGTTGCCCTGATGAGGTCGAGAGGGTGAAGGTTGGGACAGTGATATCGGTTTCGGTTTCGGCTATCGCCTGTTCAAGCGGCACGAAGGTTGGTGCTGATACACATGAGCGCGTCACTGTCTGTGGAGCAGCGCCCCGACGTGTCGTTGCTTGCGCCTGCAACTTCGGCGACCAGGTGTTCAGCATGGTGTAGCTGATACTGAGCGCCTTGCTGACACAGACCCGCGAGGATGCCAGTGCCAGCGCGACGGCCCTGTCGCGCAGTGACTGAGGCACGGCAGCCCGCTGGTGTGGTCGTTGCGCACGCCAGCGCGTGAAGTCTGCGGCCAGCGAATCGAGCCGCCTCTGGAGCTGAACGGTATCGTTGACGGGGGTTGATGGAATCATGACTGCCTCCTGATAGGGTTGAGGCATTCATTGAATCAGAAGCTCAGCAGGAAGTTGCGCTATGCTGCCGTAAGCTCACGCCAGACAGTTTGCGACGGTGGTTCATACTGATATGCGTGGATTGGTTACCACTGGACTTCACTACGTCGCGGAGCTGGCCTTTCTCTAGAATCAGGGATCATCGACCCAAGCGTATCCCGTAGTGGGAACATTCGAATCCATGCCGGTTTAGTTGTCCACAAGGGTTCTCCACACCGGCCTGACCGTGCCCTGATTCAACGCACCTGTTTACCTTCTGGTTATTGTGTATTCGTGTGTTTGTGGCCTGTGAAACTACCGCGCGGTCTGCGGTGCTACCCGGGACATCTCCTGACGTGCGATATCCCATATGAAACCCACCAGCTCACGCGCCACCGCCACGCACACCAGCTTGGTATTCTTGCCCGACTGGCAAAGCAGACGGTAGCGACCGCACAAACGCTTTTGCGCCTTCCAAGCAATCGCCTGTGCTTCGTCACTAGCATCGCGCGCCTTACGCCGTAGATGCGCCGTCTGACGCGCCGGAAAGCGGTAACACCACGAGGCTTCCACTAGCACGCGCCGTGCATGGCCCTTGCCGGTCCTGGTGATTGCGCCGTGACGCCGGCTCGGTCCGCTTGAGTGCTCACTGGGCACCAGCCCCAAAAAACTCATTAACTGGCGTGGTGACTCGAAGCGGCTGATATCACCCAATTCGGCCAGCAGAATCATGGCTGCGAGTGTATCAATGCCTCGAAGTGCCCTGAGCGAATCGACCACCGGAGCCATCGACCACTGGGGCAATGCCTCTTCCATTAAACGGTTGATTTCGGCCACCCGCCGACACGCTTCGCTCACCGCGTTGATATACTCCTGCAACACTACGTGCTGGTAGGGCTGTTCAAAGCGCAGCCCAGCCAGCCAGTTGAGATGGATCGAGCCCCAGCGCTTCTTGTTCGCCGGCCAGGAACAGCCATTGCGCAGCAAAAAAGCGTTCAGTTGCTGTTTAGCCTTGCGCTCCTGGTTTTTCATATCGTTACGCGCTCTCGTCAGATCGCGCATCGCTTCCTGTTCAGCATCCGGTACCCAGACGCCTGTCAGAACTCCGCTACGCAGCAGTTGCGCCAATTTGATTGCGTCATGCCGGTCGGTCTTAATCCGTTCCCCTGGTTGTTTAGGAATCCTTGATGGGGCCACTACCTGGCAATCCTGGCCGAGTCCCACTAGCTGCCGATGCAGCACGTACCCACACGGACCTGCCTCATAGCACCATAACAGCACCTCACCATCGAACTCCTTGCTCAGCCGCGTCACCAGCTTGTCTATCGTCTTCGGCTTGTTCGCAATCTCGCCGCGATACTCCGGCGCTGAGCGACCGGTGTACGCAACGGCCCAGGTGATCGTCTCCTTGTGGACATCCATGCCTATGTACGCCCGATAGCACCGCTCGATACTCGGGTGCTCTGGGCTGACCAGGTTGGCTGATGTTTTATGTTCACTGATTTCTACATTAGACTCTGTCATGACCTGCCCTCTCAGTTATGGCTCTGTGTTGGGGTGTGCCCATTTCAGCATAATCCACGCAGCTGAGATGGGCAGGTCAAAACATCATGTCTAGGCTGGCAGAGGGGGGTTATCTGATAAGTTAAATAACAAGACGGACTTTTGTTAAGGGACACTAAACATGGACGAGGCCCCTCGCAACCGCACCGCACTGCTCCGGCAGCCGGCTCGCCTGGAACCGCATTTGAAGTCGATGCCAATTAACATGCTGGTCAAGGTCCCTGGCGCGCCGATCGACTCCTTCGATTTCATCCGTGCCATCGTCGTAGATGCCGACCAGCCATGTGTAATTCTCAGCGGGTCGTGAACCAAATGGATGAGTCCACCCAGATACTGGCCTTCCTGGCCGGAGCCAACTCTAGCCTGCCTAGCTGACTCCAAACAGGGTCGTGAGGATGGTGAAACCGCCCATAGCGATCAGCATAATGAACGCGATGCGGCGCACAGCTGCGGGGGAGGCGGGCGGCGGAAAGCGACCGCAAAGCCAGCTGGACGCGACCACTACTGGCACAGCAAAAATGCCCGCGGTCAGCCCGGTGCTCATATCCATATTCGGCTCGGCGGCGACGGCTACCAGCCGCACAGCCGCCAATGTGGCGAACACCATGAGCAAAGTGGCTCGGATGGTGAGTATGGAACTGGGCTGGTGGTACAAGTGGAATACTACCGGCGGTCCGGCGATGCCGAACAACCCCCCCATCACCCCTGCGGCTGCGCCGGCGGCGGTAAAACTCGCCGGGCCAGAGCGCTGCGCGCGTGGTTGTGGCTTAAGGAATAGCGCCACCCCGCCCAGCATGATGACGGCCCCAATGAGCAGACGCAGCGCCCACGTGTGGTCGGAACTGAGCATGCCCAGCAAAAACACGCCGCCGATCGTGCCCGGCACGAGACCCAGCAGGCTCAACCATAATCCGGGCCAGTCGGTGTGGCGCCAGATTTTAGGTAGGACGACGGCGGCATTTGTCATCGAGAGCACGTTGAGCGCCAGCGCCGTATCCGCCACCGTAGTAATCTCCAATGTCACGCAGAAGGCCATCACCACCATTCCCATGGCGAAGCCGATGAGTGTCTGAAGGTAACCGCCTATGAACACGCTGATGAGGAAGATCAATAACGAGGAAAGGTTCAAGTCGTGGCACCCTGGAAGATAGTCGCAGCTCTTGCGGTAGTCGTGCTCACGCTGCGCGGGAATGTTGTTGAAATAATTGTAACTATAAAAGTAGCCTCGGGTCGCTTCATAAGCGTCTCGCCATCTGCATCTATTGAAGTCGCCTTGAAGTCTTGATCATGGCCTGGTGTTCCCACCACCCCTGATCGGAGGCGTCATGTTCCAGATTCCCAGTACCTTGAAAGAGAAGCGTCGTTTCTGGCTCTCGCACCTGGAGACCTGGCGCGACAGCGGTCGCTCCATGGCGGCCTATGCTCGTCAGGCCGGCATCTCTTCCAAGAGCCTGGGTTACTGGCATAGCAAGGGCCGGCAGGCGTCATCGCCGACAGCCACCCCCCAACGGCCACGTCCGGTCCCCGTATCGGTGGCGGCAACAACAGCACCGGAACCGTCAGCCAGCAGCTCCCGCTTCCACTGGCTCACCATGGACGGATGCACCTCGAAGCGGGCAGCGCCGATCTCCGACGTGGTCTGGTCGCCCTTGAGGGCGTCGAGGGCCACCTTGGCCTTGAAGTCGCTGCTCTATTGCTGACGTTTCTCGCTCATGATCAGGCTCTCCTGGTCGGTCTGATCAGAGCTTAGCGCCTGGTCAGAATTTCTGGGACCACTTCAGGGTGTCCAGCGCACATTATCGACCCCGCCATGTGGGCGGGCGTTTCTCGACGAAAGCGCGCACCCCCTCTGCCCGGTCCTCGCTGGCCATCAGGCGCTGATGCAGCGCAAGTTCATAAGCGAGCCCACTATTGAGATCCAGCTCGCTACCGACCTGTACAGCCCGCCGTATCGAGCGGACTGCCAGGGGCGGCATCGAGGCGATCTGCGCAGCGCTCTCCAATGCGTGGTTGAGCAAGTCTGTCCGAGGAAGAATTCGGGAAACGATACCGCATTCCCGTGCCTCTTCCGCATTTATCCGGTCACCAGTCAGCATTAACTCAAGAGCCCTACCGCGTCCAATAATTCGAGGTAGGAATTGAGTTCCACCGAGTCCTGGCATAATGCCAAGGCCAATTTCCGGCAGACCGAATTCTGCTTCCTCTGCAGCAAGCACGATATCAGAGGCCAGCGCTATTTCCGCACCGCCTCCGAGCGCCACCCCCTGAACTGCAGCTATTACCGGTACCTCCAAGCTCTGACGAATCGTCAGGAATAACCGGAAAAGAGCATGCTGGCGGCGAATACCCTCATCGTCCAAACGATTTCGCTCCTTGAGATCGGCCCCCACACAGAAAGCTCGGGTACCAGTAGCCGTGAACACTATACAGCGCAGTTGGGTGTCTACTACCCAGTCGCTGAACTGTCGAACCAGCTCAGTAGCCATCACACTATTAAGCGCATGGAGCGCCTCAGGACGGTTAAGGGTCAAGATCGCAACGCCGTCATCACGTCGCTCAACGTTTATAGTGGAATATTCATGGGACTCGCGGCTCATACGTACCTCTTGTGGTTCGCGTTAGTGTTTGAATCATTTGCGCTATTCGTGACACCCAATCTCACGTTCAGCGCCTGGTTGCGGCGTTGGGTGCTATTGCCGGCGCCTATCGACGCAGTTTAATGTGCCCACGACGTTAGGAGCCGAATGGGGATTGTACGAAGCCTTGAGGCGCAGGACTCGGGCTGGGGCCGCCTTATCTAGTCTTCCGCGCCCGCGAACAGCCCAATCAACTCACCTCGGATACGTTGCTTCTGCACCTTGTCATTGCCGGTGCGCGGAAAGCTCTCCATCATCCGCACTGCCTTTGGCAACTTAAAACCGGCTAAGTGCTCCCGGCAGTGCGCGATCAGCCCCGCCTCGTCCACCTGCTCGCCCGGCTTGAGAATGACGACGGCTACCACCGCCTCGCTCCAGCGAGGATGCGGCACGCCCACCACAGCGGCCTCGGACACCGCCGGATGCTCTAGCAGGCAGCGCTCGACCTCCACCGAGGCGACGTTTTCGCCACCGGTCTTGATCAGGTCCTTCTTGCGGTCGGTGAACCACACGGCACCATCATCGTCAATCCAGCCTAAGTCGCCGCTATGGAACCAGCCGTGGGCGAACGCTTTTGCGGTTTTCTCTGGCAGGTTTAGATAGCCGTTCATAACCTGCGGCCCGCGGTAGACAATCTCCCCAATCTCGCCGCGGGGCAGCCGCCGGCCCTCGCCGTCCATGATAGCGATGCGGGTAACGACCGTGGCCGAGCCCCAGGAGGCGGCCTTGCTCCATTGGTGCTCGCGGCGCTGATAGGTGCTGCGGGGCAGCTCGGTCATGCCGGCGCCCGACACCACGTCAGCGAGGGGAAATAGAGAGTGGATGGCTTCCAGCCGCTCCACCGGCATGGTAGCGATGGTGTAGATAGCGCGAGTCACGGAGGGCAGCGGCCGGCCGCCGCGCGTCTCTTGCAGGGCGGTGTACATAATCGGCAGCAGCACCAGCATGCTGATGCCGTGACGCTCGATGAGCTCTGCCGCCCGTACTGCTTCGAAACGGCGCTCCAGTACCAGCGTTCCGCCGGCGAGCAGCACTGGCAGACTGGTGGCGTTGAGCTGGGCGACATGGAAAAGCGGCAGCACCCCCAGGGTGCTGGTTTCGTGGCTCATGCGGTTGGCCAGCGCATTCGACATGGCAGTCAGTGTCACCGCTAAATGGCTGGTTAGCACGCCCTTCGGCGCGGCGGTAGTGCCGCTGGTGTAGAGCAGTTGCACCGGGTCGCGATCGCCTATCACTACCTCCAGCTCTCCGTCTCGGCCGCCGGCCAGCAGCGCCTCGAAGGAGCCGGCGCTCTTGGCCACCTCCGCCGATAGGTCACCGATCCAGTACACGGCCTTCAGTGAGGGCACCTGCTCGGTCAGCGGACGGGCCATTTTGACCAGGCCGGCCTCGGCAATCAGCAGTTGGGCCCGCGAGTCGTTCAGGCAAAAAACGATCTCCTTGCTGCGCAGGCCCAGGTTCACCGGTGAGCAGACGAGCCCAGCCTTGGCGCAGGCGAAGTAGATGATCAGCAGCTCGCGGCAGTTGCCAGCCATGACCGCCACCACATCTTGGCGTTTTAAGCCCAGTGCGAGCAGGGCGTGCGCTAGGCGGTCAGAGCGCGCGGCCAGCTCGTGGTAGCTCAAGGCGCCGCTGGCCTCGATCAGAGCTGGACGGTCGGGGAAGAGATCGGCGCTGCGGGTGATGATGTCACCCACCGCTACCCGCTCGATGAGATTACGCTCCAGGTCGCTCACCATGTGCAGAGCTCCGGCACTGAGATGCCGAGCACCTCCAAAATAGACTTCGTGAGAATGGCGAGATCCGCCTCGCTCATCACGTAGGCCGGCGTTACATACACCGGCTTGCCTAAGGGCAGCACCCACACGCCGGACTCAACGAAGCTCGGCATGGTTAGGCTCATGCCCACAGGCTTCGTAAGCTCGACTACGCAAACGGCGCCCGACAGGCGAGCGGATTGCCCATAAAGTGGGCCCGTGTATGAAGCAGCCGGCACCCCCGCGGGAAATCGCTTCCCTAACCTCGGACTTAACCGTCTGGAACGGGATTCCCGCCTACGCGAGAATGACGAGGAAAGCCAAAGGCATTTGCGCAGCAAAGCGTTCCTACGAAGAGCGGTCACGGCGGGAGCCGCTGGACGCGGCGGCCCCACGCGCCGGCAAGGCGGAAAGACCCAACTCCACGTAAAGCCGAACCGCCCGTCACAGGACGCCGCGCCCCGCCGATCAGCTGCCGACCTTGCTCACCGGCGCCGTCTTGCGGGCCGCCATAAACTCTGCGACAAAACTGGTCGTCACGCCGCCTGCGCAGAAGCGGCTGTCCTCCAGAACCTCGCGGAGGAAGCGAGCGTTGGTGGATAGACCCTCCACCACTAACTCGTCCAGCGCTTGCCCGAGACGGGCGATCGCCTGTGCCCGATCAGCGCCGTGGGAGATCAGCTTGGCAACCATTGGATCGTAGAACGGCGTGACACGATCGCCGGCGCGCACGCCGGTATCCACCCGCAACGCTTCGCCCTGTTTCGGCCACTGTAGGCCCGTGATCAGCCCCGGCGAGGGAAGAAAGTTTTTCTCTGGACGCTCGGCGTACAGACGGCACTCAACGGCGTGACCTCGTACCGCGATTCGCTCCTGTGGAACCGGCTTCAAAGTGCCCGCAGCTTGCTGAATCTGCCAAGCCACGAGGTCCACTCCGGTGACCAACTCGGTGCAGGGGTGCTCAACCTGGATGCGGGTGTTCATCTCTAGGAAATAGGCCTGTTCCCGGTCAGTGTCATAGATGAACTCAACTGTGCCAGCACCGCTGTACTGCTGGTGGTGCACCAACGACATCGCGTCACGGAAGAGCTCGACCCGCACCGCCTCGGGGACATTCGGTGCCGGCGCTTCCTCGATGATCTTTTGGAAGCGCCGCTGCACCGAGCAGTCGCGATCGTACAAGTGCACACCTTGGCCATCACCGAAGCCAAACACCTGCACTTCGATGTGTCGAGCGTTGGCCACATAGCGCTCCAGGTACACGCTAGAGTCGCCAAAAGACTTGCCTGCCATAGATTGCGTAGCTTCCACCCCGGCCTTCAGCTGAGTAGGCTCGTCGACCCGCCGCATACCGATGCCTCCGCCGCCAGCCGCCGCCTTTACCAGCAGTGGGAATCCGACTGCTTCGGCCGCAGCCATCAGGCCCTCTAGCTCACCCTCGGCAAAGCGCGGACTGCCTGGGAGGATCGAGACCCCGGCGGCTTCGGCGATATCCCGCGCCCGCTCCTTATCGCCCATATCTTCAATGGAGCTAGGCGAGGGACCGACCCACGCTAGGCCAGCAGCACTGACCGCCCGGGCGAATTCGGCATTTTCGGAAAGAAATCCATAGCCGGGGTGAATAGCATCGGCACCAGTTGTGCGCGCTGCTTCTAGGATTACTTCGTTTTTAAGATAGCTCTCCTGCACAGCGGCCGGCCCAACCTCCACAGACTCGTCGGCCATTTCTACGTGCAGTGCCTCACGGTCGGCCTCGGAATAGACGGCGACGGTCCGGATGCCCAGGGCGTGGCAGCTACGAATGATGCGACACGCAATCTCGCCACGGTTGGCGATTAGCAGTTTCTTAATGGTGGTCATGAATCCTCCCAAACTTTCCAAACAGTGAAAGCGGCATTGAACACCGCCAGAACGAGTGTGCCTGTGGACGCGAACAACAGCACGAACACCGTGTTACGACCCAAAATAATTTCTTGGCGCGAAATCCGGAGCATGTTGGACGCCACTATGAATAGCAGGCCCGCCACGGAGACCAAGGCACAGCCAAGCAGCACCCCACCAGCACGTTAATCACCGTGCTGGGCTGCAAAAGGAGGCTGGGTACGACTGACCTAGTGCTCATGACGGACTTATAGCCCGTTGGTCCGTGAGGCCTTGCGGATCCCTGACTCCGGAGCCTTGACCAGTAACTGCACGGCTACGATGGCGATGGTAACGGCCACTGCGAACGCGTCAGCTAGTATATGGTCCGCAGCTACGCTGACGCCTGCTAGCACCACAACAACAGCGACTGGCGTCGGGATGCGTCGATGGAAGAAGCGGCCAGTGCCTACCGCCAGGAGCCAGGATGCCACCAAAGCCATAAATGCGGTCCAGGCAATGCTTTGCCAAGTACCATCCAGCAGCATCGATGGGCGGAACACAAAGAAGAAGGGAAGCACATATTTCATCACCGCCAGTCGCATGGTGTCCACGCACACCGGCCACCAATGCGTCCGAGCGATCGCAGCCGCGGTGAACACTGCAGTACACACAGGCGGAGTGAGCGCCGACAAGAGAGCCGAATAGAAAACAAAGAAGTGTGCTACCAGCGGGTCCAATCCTAGCTCGACCAGCGCCGGCGCAGCGACGGCGGCAGCTAACAAGTAGGCGGCTGTGGTGGGCATGCCCATGCCCAACACCAGTGATACAACCATTGCCAGCAGAGTGCCCAGGAACAGGCCGCCGCTGTCGCCGACGCTGATAATGGCTTCGCTGAGTTTGATCCCAATACCGGTCACTCCGATCAAGGAGAGCACGATCTGCGATGCCACCAGCAGCGGCATGATCTTGCCGATGGTCACCGCCGCCATTTCTATGCCCTTGAGCAGGCTGTGCAGGCGTTGGGAAAAATTGTTCCGTTCGACGCCCCCCATGAACAGATAGAAGCCGAGATTGGTGCAGATACCAAGGAAGGCAGCGTATTCAGGCGTATAACCGGTGAACATGGCACCGATGGTGATACCAAGCGTAAACAAAAGCGGACCGACCCGGCGAAAGGTCAACACCTCGTGCGCCTTGGGAATTTCGGACTCGTCGAATGCACGCATATTTTCCCGGCGCGCCTCGACGTCGATCGACAGCCAGATGCAAACGAAGAACGTGATCGCTGGGAGGATTGCCGCGTATACGATAGTGGTGTAAGGCACGCCCAGAAGCTCGGCCATGATGAAGGCGCCGGCGCCCATGATAGGAGGAGTGATTTGGCCGCCGGAGGAGGCAGTGGCCTCCACCGCACCCGCGAAGCTGGGCCGATAGCCTAGCCGCTTCATGGCGGGGATGGTGAAGTTACCGGTGGTAGCCACATTGGCCACGGCTGCACCATTGAGCATGCCGAACATGGCGCTGGAAATGCAAGAAACCTTCGCTGCACCACCGGGGTATCGGCCGGCAATGAGCATTGCCAGATCCATAAAGCCATTGGCGGCGCCAGTAGCCATAAGAAAAGCGCCGAAGATGATGAAGATGGCTATTAGATTGGCTGACAGCCCCGTCACCGTGCCCCACATCCCCACCGTGCCCAGATACAAGTGTTCGATCAAGTAGTTGAGGGGCATGCCCGGATGGCCCCAATAGCCTGGGATCAGATCACCATACAAGGCGTAGGCGAGCATGCTAACCGCCAGAATGGGCAGCGCCCATCCGGTGGTGCGCCGGGCTGCATAGATCACTAAAGCAACCAACCCGATGGCGAGGACCATTTCGTGCACTTCGGCAATGACCCCAAAGGACTCGATGAGGCGTGTCTCCTCCTTGAAGATGTAGCCGGTAGCTACAGCCGCAAAGACAGCTGAAGCGAATTGCAGTGTTCGCTTCACGCCCGCTCGGAGCCCGCTGCCACGCACGGCGCCCAGGCCGCAAACGGCTAGGAACACCAGCACTAAGCCAACATGAAAGGTTCGCTGGCTTAGAGGTGGCAGTCGGCCAAAGCCGGCGGTATACACTTGGAAGACCACCAACACTACCGCTAAGAGAAGCCCCAGGAGCCACAGGGGTTTGGGCATTCTCCGCAGATCGTCATCACTTTCGTAATCATCGCTCATCACTTGGGCCTCCCAGAATGCTTGCCATTGTTATTTCATTTCTGGTGGCAGCAACTGCTCGGGAACAGTGAGCCCGCGCTCGCGGTAGAACTCCACAGCGCCGACGTGCAAAGGGATGGTGATCAGCTCGACCGAGGCGCTAAGCGGGTCAATCTTGCCGAAGCTTGGAAAGGCAGCGACCTGCGGCCCGCGATTATCGAAGATACCCGTGAGAATATCTTTCACCTGCTCCTTGTTCAGGGCATCGCGGGTAGTAATCTGGCCGATTACCTGCACCGGCGTGGTCACTTCGCCGAAGCCCTCAAATTGGCCATTGGGATAGGTTATAAAATTGATAAAAGGCAGCTCAGCTTTTACCTGCTTTACCTGCTTGGGCGTGAAACTTAGGAGATTGAGATCGGTTGTGGCTTTGAGCTCCAAGGTGGTACCGTCCAGGCTCCCGGCGCCACCGGCCTTGACGTAGCCGATGGCACGACCATCCTTCACCGCATCGACGGCATCGGCGAGGCTCGCGCGGAGGTAGTTCGGCTTGACCTCCAGCACGTCGAGCATCTGCATGACCAGCTGCTCAGTGGCCGATCCGCGCTGCCCGGGGGTAAAAGACTCGCCCTCCAGCTCCTCGATTTTGCTCACGCCCGAGTCTTTGCGCACTATCCACGCCTGGGTGGAGGGGGCGTGGACCCACAAGCCGCGCAGCTCTTTGTTGGCCTTGCCCTCGTAGGCGCCGATGCCTTGATAGGCCTGGTAGAAAGTGGCGTAAGTACCTGTTCCGATCTGGATCTGCTTGCGACGCAGGCGGTTCAAGTTATCCACGGCGCCACCAGTGGCCATCACGGTGACATCGAGCATGTCTGAACTTTCGTTGATCGCTTTGGCAGCCGCAGCAGCATATGTGTAGTGCACTGAGCTCAGCGCTGAGGCGCCGAAACCGACCCGCTCCTTGGCGACGGCGATCAGGGGTAGGCCAGTTAAAGCGGTCGCTAGGATTGCGTTGCAGGTAAACTTCGTGATTGTTTTCATTATTTTCGTCCTTCTTGGGTCAACATGCCTAGACGAAGCGTCCGGTGGCGCTCCGCTACGCACGGGGTAACTATTGTTATTTCATCTCCGGCGGTACCAGTCGCTCAGGCACCTCGATGCCGCGGGAGCGGTAAAACCTCACTGCGCCCGCGTGCAGCGGAATCGAGATCATATCCACACTGTCCTGCATGACATCGATCTTGCCGAAGCTCGGGAAGGCGGCCACCTGTGGACCCGGGTTGTCGACGATGCCCTCCAGCATCGCCATCACCTGCTCCTCAGTCATGCCATCAGTAGTGGTGAATTGACCGACCACCTGCACCGGGGTGGTGAAGGCGGGGAAGCCCTCAATTTGGAAAGTCTGGAAGCCGATGAAAGGCAGATCAGCCTTGACCTGCTTCACCTGCTCCGGCGTAAAGCTGAGGATGTTCAGCGGCGTCATGGCCATGACCTCCAAGGTGGTGCCATCGAGGCTGGAGGTACCGCCGGCCTTGGCATAGCCTAGAGTGCGGCCGTCCTTGATCGCGCCCACTGCGTCGGACAGGCTCATGCGGATGAAGTCCGGCTTGATCTGGAGCACCTCCAGCATTTGGATTACCAGCTGCTCGGTGGCCGATCCTCGCTGGCCTGGGGTAAAGGGCCTGTTCTGCAGATCCTGCAGGTTCTCGATACCGGAGTCCTTACGCACAACCCAAGCCTGCATGGCGGGTGAATGCACCCACAGCCCACGCAACTTGGGATTGGCTTGGCCCTCAAACTTGCCGATACCTTTGTAGGCTTGATAGATCGTCGCGTAAGTACCTAGGCCGACGTTGATCTGGCCGCGGCGAATACGCTGCAGGTTGTCGACCGCACCGCCGGTGGCCATCACCGTGACCTCCAATTTATCGCCTACTTTCTCGTTGATCGCCTTGGTGGCGGACGCTGCGTAAGTGAAGTGCACCGAACTCAACGCAGTGGCGCCGAAGGCAACCCGATCAGCTGCACCCTGCGCCGCGCCGATGCTGCCTAGAGTGAGGGCGAACACTCCCGCAAACCCTTTTAACCAGTAGCAGTTAAACATTTTAGAATCCTTTTTATTTTTGGCGTTGAATTTCACGTTCTTTTCTCTTCATTTACCCTCAAGGCAGCCGACGAGCTGTGCTTGTGTCAGGCCACCTGCTTGCTCTTCTCTAAGGCGCCACCCCGCACCGGGACCGCGGACCGAGCTCAGCCCTTAGCCGCCGCTCGGCCAAGGCGATGAACTCGCACAGCACCGGTCGGGTTTCCCGGGGATCGATGATCTCCTCAACAGAGAAGGCTTCAGCAGTACGGAAGGGCGAGGCATAAGGCTTGAACTCTGCCTCGATCTCCTTCTCCTTTGCCACCGGATCTGTCGCGGCCATGATCTCCTTGCGGAAGGCGGCGGCCACCCCACCTTCGACCGGCAGCGAACCCCACTCGGCGCTGGGCCAAGCCAGTTTAAGGTCGACGCCGTTCTTGTTGCAAGTCCCCATGCCGGCCATGCCATAGCACTTACGAATGACGAGAGTTAGTGTAGGTACCTTGAGGTTGCCGGCGACGTAGACGGCGCGCATGCCTTCACGCAAAGTTCCTTCCTCCTCCGCCTTTTTGCCTACCAAGAAGCCAGGCACATCGACGAAAAAGATCAACGGAATGTGAAAGGTGTCGCAAAGCTCCATGAAATGGATCTGCTTGCGGGCGGCCTTCGCGTCCATAGCGCCGCCGTAAACCCTCGGATTGTTGGCGATAATGCCCACTGGTCGGCCGTCCAGACGCGCCAAGGTAGTGATCACCGCCTTACCGAAGGTGGGCTGGATCTCGAAGGTTGAATCCTGGTCGACCACCGCATTCACCAACCGGTGCATGTTGTACGCCTGAGTACGCTTTTCCGGTATGATTGAGGCTAGGAGTTCTTCGCAGCGGTCCACCGGATCTGTAGACGCCGTTACTGGCGGCAACTCCCAGACGTTAGACGGCATGAAACTAAGGAAGCGGCGGATCTGTTCGAAGGCTTCCTTCTCTGTATCAGCGGCGTTGTGAACGCTGCCGGCAGTATCCACTGCCACCTTGGCTCCGCCCAAGTCGCTCTTGTCGATCACCTGACCCAGCGAACGCTTCACCACGGGGGGGCCGGCCGCAAAGATCTGGCTGGAGTCGCGAATCATCACCGAGAAATGGGAAAGGATAGCGCGGCCGGCCGGTCCACCTGCGGCAGTGCCCAACACGGCCGAAGCCACTGGAACAACGCCAAGGAGCTGCACCGAGCGCTCGAAGCCGTGCACGCCGGGAAATACGCTATGACCTCGGCGCTTAATAGAAGTGACGCTGCCGCCGGCGCCGTCGATCAGGTTGATCAGCGGAATCCGATAGTGGAAGGCCAGATCTTCAACGAACCCCCCCTGCCCGCCCTTGCGGCGTGTGCTGCCGAAGGTAGTGCCGCCACGGACGGTGAAGTCCTCGCCGCCCAGCGCGACTGGCCGCCCCTCGATCTTCGCTAAGCCCGCCACATAGGGCGCGGGGGTGACCGAAACCAAGCGGTTGTTCTCATCGTACTTTCCGGTGCCAGCCAGAGTGCCAACTTCCCGGAAGCTACCGGAGTCTGTTAACTCAGTGATTCGCTCGCGCACAGTCAGTCTGTTGTTCAGGTGTTGGCGTTCGATGGCCTCAGGACCGCCCATGGCTCGGCTCTCCTCGCGCCGGAAGGTCAACTCAGCAAGTTGAACCTCCCGCTCCGAAGCCTGCGGCAATGCGTCGTCTTTGGAGCGTTTACTCATGACTCGATCACACATAGGACTTGATCCTCCTCGACGGATGCGCTCTCCTCAACGGTGATTTCCGCGATCACTCCAGAGACAGTGGCCTCGAGCGGAATTTCCATCTTCATGGACTCAAGAATGAGCACGGACTCACCTTCCTCGACCCGGTCACCCACCGAGCGCTCGATCTTCCAAACTGTCCCTGTAACGGGTGACATAAGCTCGGTCTTTGCCATTTTCTTGCTCCTAGTATTTTCTGGGATAAGGTTAAAACGTAGTCGGCCAAGCGGCCATGTGGTGCTTACCGACGCCGTTACTACGGTGCATCTCATGAACCTCGAGCATGCGAATGAGATAGTCGCGAGTAGCCTGGGGGGCGATCACTGATTGCACGGCGTACATCTCTGCTATGCCCCAGACGTCGCTCTCCTTTTCCATCTGGGCTCGCAGCCGAGCCTCCTCTTCTTTGTTAACCTCGCGGCCCCAGGTGATCACCTGCACCGAATAAGCCGGGTCCATAAAGCTCACCTCGGCACTAGGCCAAGCAGCGACTTCATCGGAGTTCTTGCCACCGCCCATGTTTAGGTAAGCTTGGCCGTAGCTCTTTCGCATGATTACGGAGAGTTTGGGCACCGAGCATAGCTGCAGGGCCGTCATAAAATTCATGATTTTGCCTGGTGCTTTCATGCGCTCTCCCTCGGTACCAATAACGAACCCGGGGGTATCTACCAGCATGACGATCGGGATGTTGAAGGAGTCGCACATCACCAGAAACTGGGTGATTTTCTCGCAGCCTGGCACATCCATTGCGCCGGCCTTGCTCATGGGATTATTGGCGACGATGCCGACGCTGCGGCCATCGAGACGAGCAAGTCCGGTCACGGCGGTACGGCCGAAACGGGGCTTTAACTCGAAGAAGCTGTCGGCATCGACGATGGCGTTGACGACCTTACGCACCTCGTAAACCCGCCGCCGGCTGTCCGGGATGATTTCCGCCAGCTGGGCGGCCTGGGCATCTGACCCGGATGGGACCGCCGCCCGGGGGGGGGCCTCGTTACTATGGGATGGCAAATAGGAGAGAAAGCGGCGAATCAGATCCAGTGCCTCCTCGTCGGTTTCAACGACGCGGTCGACCAAGCCGGTGACCTCGCTATGCAACTTCCAGCCGCCGAGTTCCTCCGACTCCACCTTCTGGCCGATGGCTAAGGAGGCCAGGGCTGGGCTGGCTACCGCCAAAACAGACCCCTTGCGCATCACTGTGAAGTCGGACAAGCAGGAGTACCATGCGGAAGAACCGTAACACTGACCGAGTATGGCAGAGGCCCATGGAGTCTCGCGACGGCGTGCGTACTGTTGTCCGTCATTGCCCAAGAGCGTACCCATGCCGCGCGATCCCATGTTATCGGGCATTCGAGCACCAGAGGATTCCCCGAAGAAGATCAGCGGAAAGCCCCGCTCGGTCGCCACACGCTTCACGTGTCCCATCTTCTTCGTATTGGTCAGCGAGCTAGAGGCACCCTTGACGGTGAAGTCGTTGGAAACCATTCCCACCGAGCGACCCTCGACTCGGGCGAAACCGGCGACCTTCCCATCCGCCGGGGTCTTCTCGCGATCCTCCGGCACCACCGAGGAAACGCCCAACAAACCGCTCTCGATGAAACTGTCGTGATCCACTAGGTATTTGACGCGCTCGCGGGCATTCAATATGCCAGCGGCCTTGCGGCGGGCCAGCTTCTCCTCGCCTCCCATGGATAGGGCTCGGCGCTCGCGCTGAGCCAGATCTTCGAGCTGTTCGGTCAGTGTTCCGGCCATTTTCTACTCCTGCTTTTTTCTAGATGTGGGCGGAACCGGCCGTTCACCCGACTCCATGTGGATGATTTCGGCGGCAGCCAGCTGAAGGATCTCTCTTTCGCTCAGTCCCAACTCCTCAGCGAGCACTGCCGCAGTGTCCTGACCTATATCGTGACCTGCCCAACGCACAGCACCTGGCGTGCGAGAGAGACGCGGTACCACGTTGGCCATGGCGACAGGGCCCAGCACCGGGTCCTCGGGCTCGACTAGCATCTCGCGGGCTTTGTAGTGCGGATCAGAGAAGATGTCCTGCATATTGAAGATGCGCGATGCGGGCACAGCAGCCTCTTCGAGAACACGCTCGAGCTCGGTGAGCGGTAGACTCTGCGTCCACTCGTTAACCAGAGCGTCTGTCTCGTCTTCGTGCTTGGAGCGAGCGGTTGGTGTCGCGAACCGTGGATCCTCTAATAGCTCTGGTTGGCCCATCACATTCACCAGACGCTTGAAGACTGACTGCGCGCCGGCAGTGATGTGGATATAGTGACCTTCGCTACTGCTATAGAGCGAGTTGGGCGTGTGGTTGGGCAGCCGCGATCCAGCGCGACTGGCAATGTGACCCAACTGCTGA
>Ga0307978_1001554_pt1 | contig 16930 bp, 15 predicted proteins | sample OrgLakmetage1056_FD_203151 | JGI IMG/M metagenome (GOLD analysis project Ga0307978, IMG submission 203151) | Saline water microbial communities from Organic Lake, Antarctica - #1056 | ecosystem: Environmental > Aquatic > Non-marine Saline and Alkaline > Saline | place: Antarctica: Organic Lake...
TGGTGATACTCGAAACTGGAAAGTCACCGGAGCCGTCTCGCTCAACCCTGGAAAATTGCAGGAAATTGAGCGCAATAAACAGGCTGCCTAAGTGCAGCTATTTGGACAACTGGGTTGCAAATCACCGGTGTGACCGTCGTAGGGGTTGCCGGCCAGGGCCTGGCAGTCCAACACAAAGCCCTCGCGGGCCGCGGTCACTACGCTGACCTTTGAACCAAACTCATACGCATACCGGGTAACGGGCCTTGCCTTTGGCAATACACACCACCTCGGGTTCGTGCAGGCTGTAAAGTCGGGGCTTGATGGATCGGTCACCGTATTGATTCAACAATCGAAGTGCTTGGTGCAGTTTGTGATTCAAACGCTCGGATCGTTGCTCCATGGCGCGTTGCTCAACAATGGCTTCGCACACCTTGCCTAGATCTCGGTGCATCTGACGCAGCACTCGATGCATCCGTTTGAACTGCCGGGCGTGGGCGTAGCGCCCAACCTGCCAGATCATGCCTGGCAGTCGTTTGCAGAAGGTCTGGCGGAATGTGATAGCGCCACCAGTTGTCGGTGGCATCGACCCACCAACCGGGCATCACTGGGGTAGGCAATGGCCTTGGGCATAACCTTGGTGTCGATCACGGCGATCTTGAGACTTTCCGGGGTAATGACGCCCGTGTTCTGGCCCAGGGCAATGCTCATCCTCAGAAGCTCACGGGCACCGTCTTCGCCAATGCGATGGCGGAAACGCATCATGGTGGTTTCATCCATTGGCAACCGGTGCTGGAAGATCACTTCGCCACAAAAATGCTGCCAATACGGATTCTCAACCCAGCGATCCAGGATGTCGCGATCCGACAGCCCGTGTATGTGCTTGAGCAACTGAAAGCCCACGTGCAATCGGATAGGTAAGCCGGGGCGTCCTGACTCTACCGCATACAACTGACCAAAGTGTTGCTCGCAAGCGGTCAAATCCATCCGCTTTCCCATCTGCACCAGCTCGTGTCAGGTGTTGAGGATGTCTTCGAGGTAGGTTGCCAATAGATCTCGCTGCGGTGCTTGGCGATTATCCCGTGGAATCATGAGGCTTTCTTCCGGTTTTTGGACGAACCGGGGAGATTCACAATGGATATTATACCTCGAAATCAGCTCAACGCATTGGTATTATTGATCTTTTTAGTTATTCAGGGTCGACTAATTATGTCATTGACATATAGATTTTTTTTGATTATGGTTTTAAAACGAGATAGAAAATTCCTTTGAGTTTTGTTTGAAATGGCACGTTGCCTCCAAGGAAATTCTTTTTCGCTATTTTTCGTCGGCAATGAAGCCGTGGAAAAATAAATTAGGCAAAGAAGCCCGTTTTCAATAATCGCGTACGCGTGATTACGAGCGGGTTTTTTTTTGCCTATAAAAAGAGGTGGATCTAAATACGAAGTACTCAGAAATTGGCTCGTGCTAGGAGTTTCTGACAATTTTTCATCTGTACGCTAACGCTCGATTTTTCTTTAGCAACACCCAGCATGAAGAGCAAAGCATTAAGCCGCCGATAGTTTAATTGTGTTTGATGAGATAACAATGGGACGCCAACTTATTATGAATAATGCAAATCATCATGACCCCGCGGGTTTAGAGCACATTGAAGAAGAAGTTGATCACGTATTCGGAGACGAATATGAACATGGGCCTGTCCCAGCGGAAGCTCGACGCAGCATGTTCTCAGTCGCTATGGTCTGGGCTGGTTTTCCCATGATCATCACGGGTGCCATGACCGGTTCTATCGTGGTGCTTGGCATGGGATTCGCTGGTGGGCTAAAAGCCATTATCTTAGGTAACTTGATCATGTTCGCGTACGTTGGGGCCCTGGGTCTTTTGGGCGCCAAACGCGGTATGAACTTTGCTCTAATCGCAAGTATAGTTTTCGGACGCAAGGGCTACGTCGTTGCGTCTGGTTTGCTATCGACGTTATTGCTGGGTTGGTTCGCCGTACAAACCGGTATTACCGGATCCCTCATAAGCAGCACCTATGAATTGAATTACGTCATGATGACGATAATTGCCGGAATTCTATATATCGGGATTACTTTTGTTGGCGTCCGTGGTCTTCATTTCATCGGGTTGGTTTCCGTGCCCTTATTTCTTATTCTCGGTCTTTATGTCGCCTTTCATTCCGCAAGCATGACATCTTGGGATGCGATCTATTCATACGCAGGCAACAATGGTGTCACAACCATGTCCTTGGGTGTAGGATTGACTGTTGTTATCGCCCTTTTTATCGATGCAGGGACAGTAACGGCAGATTTCAATCGATGGGCAGCAGACGGTAAAAGCTCGCTCGTTGCAACCTTTAGTGCATTTCCCGTTTCCAACCTGATCGCTATGCTTGTAGGTGGTGTGATGACTGCAGCCTTAGCCGTGCCTGATGCCAATCCGTTCGGTGTCGACAATATGTTCGGTTATATGAATGCTATGCAAATAGGTTGGTTGAGCGTTTTGGCATTTTTGTTTCTTTACGTCAATCTCGGATCTGTTTGTGCTCACTGCCTGTACAATGCTGCTACGGGTTGGTCACGCATCCTAAACAGCCACATGCGTTTGTGGGCCATTATTTTGGGTACCATTGGCATCGCTGTTGCCGCTGGTAACGTATGGGCTTTCTTTATCCAATGGCTATCGTTACTGGGCATTCTTGTACCGCCGATCGGTGCCATTATTCTTGTTGATCAGTATCTGGTACGTAAAGACTCCGAGATTGATCAGGATTGGCGTGGTACTGCCTTCATCGCCTGGGCCTGCGGTTCAGCCGCTGCTTTCTATATTGAAAACAATGCCTCTGAATGGTCAACCGCCGTTTCAGCAGGGATGATTGGTGGCCTAGCTTACTTTATCATCTCAAAGATAACAGGGGTTAAAACCGTCTGAATTTACATTCAGAAATGAACTGGGGCGGCGTATTACTGCTCCCTTGAAACTACTTTCAAAGGGTATAAATCATGTCTGTTGATTACGAAATTTTCGACTGTGGCGACGTTCAGCTGCAAAGCGGCGCGACCATTAGGGACTGTAAACTCGCATACAAGACCTTCGGCACCTTAAACGCTAACAAGGATAATGTAATTGTTTACCCAACTTGGTATTCAGGGCAGCACTACGAGAATGAATGGCTGGTGGGTAAAGGCATGGCGCTAGATCCTGATAAGTATTTCATTATCATCCCGAACATGTTTGGAAATGGCCTGTCGTCCTCGCCGAGCAACACACCGGAGCCCTATAACGCCGCACGCTTTCCCAATGTAACGGCCTATGACAACGTCTGCCAGCAGCACCGGTTAGTCACCGAAAAATTTGGTATAGAAAAAATCAAGCTCGTCACTGGTTGGTCCATGGGCGCTCTACAAACATTCCACTGGGGAGCTATGTACCCCGATATGATGGAAGCCATTGCACCATTCTGCGGATCTGCCAAATGTTCGCGGCATAACTTCGTGTTTTTGGAGGGCGTTAAAGCTGCATTGCGGGCCGATGCGGTCTGGGACAATGGTTGGTACCGAGAGAAGCCGGAAAAAGGTCTGCGCGCCATGGCACGCGTCTATGCCGGTTGGGGCTTTTCGCAGGATTTCTATCGTGCAGAGCTTGACTTGAATACCTTGGGCTATTCATCGCTGGAAGATTTCCTTGTTGCCTTTTGGGAAGGATTGTTTCTACCCAAAGACGCCAATGACCTACTGACTATGGCCTGGACCTGGCAAAACGGCGATCTCAGCAACAATGAGATCTATAAAGGCGATTACAAGAAGGCCCTCGGCGCCATTAAGGCGAAGGCCTACGTCATGCCTGGACAGACTGATCTGTATTTCCCTGTGGCCGACAGTGAGATTGAAGTTGCCAACATGCCAAATGCAGTACTGATTCCGGTGCCATCTATCTGGGGACATTTTGCTGGTGGACCCGGTATTAACCCGGATGATGTCAAATTTATAGACGACAAACTCAAGGAGTTACTTGGCGATTAATAGTTGATACCTGAAACGGGTTGACGCTTCTCTATTTGGTCAACCTGTATTTAGGCTTGGGCAATTGTCAATGATTTCTAAAGACCCACCTCTTCGCCTGAATCCAGGTAATAACCGCAGTACTTTGGCATAACCGGGTAGGGCGGTTGTCCCCCCATTTGATTAGAAGCGCGGGCTAAGGGAGATCGGTAAGGCTCTAGAGGAATAGGAATCCTTTGTTTTAGCGATCCTCCGATGGGCTCCATTGAACTCTTCGGGGGAGTGCACATAGGTTTGTCTGAGGGTGAACGAATTTTTCGTGTATCGGTCCGTAGTGACAATATCGCTCCAGATCGGAGACTCCATGACAGATTACCAGAAATCTGAAGCGGCGAAATCCGAACTAAGCGCCCTCGGAAAGATCATCGTCGTCAGAAACTCTTTTAGCTACGCAATCATGCAACATAACGTTAGCATCAATAATAGATTGGGCAACCTCCGCTATGGTTTTTCTGCACTTCATCGCTTGTTGGCGTATCGCTCTGTAAGCCTGATCTTCATTGATGTCGTGAACTTTCATGAGGACGATTTTGGCCTCATTCATCTTATGGCTGTTTTCTATTTTACTCTTTAGTCTCGCAATGATTTTTTCGTTACTTTTGCTTTGCTGCCAGTTTCTTCGAGCAACGATGATGCTGCTAAGCACACCATAAGGTCGAACGGGTTTAGCCAGAACACTATCGACTTCAAGGTCGATTAAATTCTGCAATACTGAGGGACTCTCGTAACCGGCCATGCCAATCAGGGTTGGGCGGTCTTCGGTAAGTTTCAGGTAATTGGTAATAGCTTCATCTGGCGTTTCCCGCACTTCAATAAACGTCAAATCGGCCGGGTCTGAAGGGCAGCTGGGTGGGGGCCAAATAGCATTCGCACGACATCCAATACGATTTAGCTGCTGAAGGAGTTCCTCGGCGTCGCCATCTCTGGGATGAAGGACAAGAACATTCAACCCACGCAATTGCCGTATGATGTTGTCGTTTGCCATTAATTCGTCCCAATAGGAGCATTTGCCCAATCATTAAGGGTTGGCACCGCCAGATATGGGTCCGGTTTAATTGGCCTGACGGCCTCCCGTTCAACGCGATACTCTCCGTCCGCCCCTAGTCTCGCTATTCGCGACTGCAGATAGGTGTGATTGTTGTCCGGATCAATCTTAATGCGCCCTTGAGGGGCCTCAAACTCTGCGCCTCGCAAGACAGCCCTCAATTGGTCCGCCCCAGTTGACCCAGTTAGACGCAATGCATTGGCGAAGAGGTGCACCTGTGAATATGCCGCTTCGCAGCAACTGGTCACATCCTCAACGCTGCCAAACTTCCGCGCATATCTACCTAGAAAGCGAGCATTCTCCTCCGTTTTTATGTTCCGGAAGTAAGGTGCAGCGGTAATGTGACCGGCGGCCGCGCCACGCCCCATGATTGCCACTTCAGCTTCATTAGTTGTTAGGCTGGCAATCGGCAACTTGAAACCATCACCGCCACTCTCATGATAAGCAGTGTAAAAATTAACCGTTCCCATTCCAACTACCGTTGAAAAAATTACGTCCGGGGAAACTCTCCTGATATCTTCAAGAATCCATTCGAAATCCTCACGTCGGGCGTCCAGACTTAAATAATTTTCCCCTACCACTTGACCGCCACTTTGGCGAACGATATTGCGCATTACTCGATTGGATTCCCGAGGATAAATATAATCCGATCCAACGAAATAAAAACGTGAACCAAAATTCTCTAAAAGGTAAATCGCTAAAGGCAAACTGTTCTGATTAGGGGCGGCGCCACCGTATATAACATTGGGGGAGTACTCAAAACCCTCATAAAGCGTTGGATAAAAAAGAAAACCGTTCTGACGTTCTATGACGGGAAGGACCTCCTTACGAGAAGAAGACATGTAACACCCAAAAATAACGTTCAGCTCTGGATCAGCTAACATTTCCTCGGCGTAAATTCGGTATTGCTTAACGTTTGAAGCCGGATCAAGTATCACGGGTGATATATCGCGGCCCTCTATACCGCCGGCTTGATTAATCTCGTCTATGGCAAGCAACGTTCCTTTTAGCTGTGAGTTCTCAATAATGGATGTCACGCCGGTTTGAGAAAACAGGACACCGACAGTCCAAGGTTTATCCGAAGAACTTCGCGCCATATAGTTTCGTCCTGAGTTTTGGCTTTAATACTTGATACCAAAAGATATTCAATTAATATTTGATACTTCTTGCTCAAATATAATCTTGTTTTTTTGGAACAACATGGTAAAAATTGTTTTCGATTTCCAGCTATCACGCCCAGGCGTAAATTGAGTTAAGAGGTGCTCCGCAAAAGGCACTTCTACCTCCGAACGTATAGTTCTGCGTAAAGCGCGGGCCCCGTATTGTCGATCGAAACCGTGAGTGGCCAGATAACGTACAACCTCTTCTGTCAGTTCCAAGTGGCAGTTATGCTTTCTTAAACGGCGGTTAAGCCTCTCTATCTCAAGCCCGACAAGTTCTTCGACTATCTCACTTTCTATCCAGTTGAACACAGTGATATTATCGATTCTGTTCACGAATTCTGGTGAAAAGTGAGAATTGAGCTTTTCCTGTAACTTAGCGTCGAGTCGTTTTTTTCTACCAGTACGGGTTCTTGGCCAAAGAGCCTGCCAACCAGAAGGTCTCTCGTGTTTCTGTATTTCACGGGCCCCTAAATTGCTGGTCATGAATACCAAAGTGTTCCTAAAACTATAGGTTCGCTCTCCAGATGCAACGGTCAACTGGCCATTATCGAAGACGTTTAGCAGCGCCTGTACCACCTGCGGGCTTGCTTTTTCAATTTCGTCAAAAAGTACAATGCCGGGCTTGCCAAGCGTACCCTCGATCAGTTCCTGATCCAGTATAGTATTCCCTTCCTTGGCACCGACATACCCAGGAGGCGCACCAGTTAGAGCTGCAGCATAGTGCTCTTGTGACAGGGTATTCATATCGACTCGGCAATAGGCATCGGCATCACCGTGGAGCCCGCGCGCCAGAGCTCTTATGGTTTCAGTTTTGCCAACCCCGGTAGGCCCGAGGAAAAGGGCCGTAAAGGGCGGCCGCCTTGGGTCAGCAATATCTGCTCGCACCACTTTTAGCATATTTTCAATTACGTCAAGTGCTTGAGCCTGGCCTCGGACTTCATGTCGAACTACTTCCATGACCGAACCGATATCAAATCGGTAGCGTGTGGTAATACCTGGTTCAGCGACTTTTTCAGCTGACGCATGTGGCTCCTGACTCTCGGCTGCCATTGCCTCACTATCAGCATTTTTTCGCTCGACCGAATCAAGCATTTCATTGAGAAATGGCATAGATAGCCCCCCAAGAATCAAACGCCGGGCGGCGTTTGCACCGCCCGGGACTATAGTACCTATTACGATCCGTTCAACGAAGTAACAGGCGGCTTCCGCTTAGCTTCCCGCTTCTTTCTCCTTGGCCTCGTACGGCAAATTGCCTACTGGGCATTGGGCGACCCCAGAAGTACTGCGAGTAATCTCCTCAACATTCTCCTGAGCCTTTTTCGCATCAGTAACCCAAGTCTTATAGAACTCGAACGGGCACTCAGCCAGCCCCTTCTCACCATCACCACTGGCCTGCATCCCGGTATAGCCTCGATGCAGCAACTTGAATAGATGGTTCTGCGACTGATCATTCTTGCGTGCATCTCGAATCTGCGAAACGGACAGTTGAGCGTACTGTATACCCATATCCTCCTCACCACATTCACCGAGGGTACGACCATCGAAACCGATCACGGCTGAATGCCCGAAGTAGCTATACACCCCGTCAAATCCAGATGCGTTTGCAACGGCTACATAGCAGTTGTTAGCCCACGCCATGGTCTTTGACATCATCACCTGTTGTTCTTTCGCGGGATACATATAGCCCTGGCAGCGGCAAATCAGTTCTGCGCCCTTCATAGCGCAGTCCCGCCAGATTTCCGGATAGTTGCCGTCATCGCAAATAATCAGGCTGATTTTCATACCCTTGGGACCTTCGCTCACGTAAGTCTGATCACCGGGATACCAGCCCTCAATGGGAACCCAAGGTATAACCTTTCGGTACTTCTGAACAATTTCGCCCTTGTTGTTCATCAGAATAAGAGTGTTATACGGATTTTTTTTCGGATGCTCCTCGTGACGTTCCCCGGTGAGGGAAAACACGCCCCAAGTATTTGCTTTCCTGCAAGCCTGGGCAAATATCTCTGTTTCATCGCCGGGAATCGTCGTGGCCGTTGCCATCATCTCATCCGGATCGTACATAATGCCGTGCGTGCTATACTCTGGAAAAATCACTAGATCCATACCCGGCAATCCCTTCTTCATGCCAACGACCATGTCGGCAATATTCTGGGCATTTTCCAACACCTGTGCTTTGGTATGCAGGCGAGGCATCTTATAATTAACAACCGCTACGCCAACGGTGTCGTCGCTGCTTGAAATGTCACCATGTCGCATTGCAATACTCCTTCGGATCGTTGAAAGAAAACGAGAGGACAGTGTATGTCCCGATGGGATAGCTTCGAGCCACCCCCTTTAAATAGCGAGATACTGATCAATGACCTCAATGGTCAGCTCCTCGCCCCGGCCTCGCAACGCCACCCGCCCTTTGTCTAAAAGCACAAAGGAGTCCGCAGCCTGACGCACGAATCTGGTGTTTTGCTCGACAAGTACAATAGTCAAGCCCATATCACGGTTGAGCTTTCGGATAACTTCCTCAATCTGTTGCACTATATTTGGCTGAATACCTTCGGTAGGTTCATCTAAGATGAGGACCTTGGGGTTCATCGCCAAAGCCCGACCAATAGCCAGCTGCTGTTGCTGGCCGCCTGAAAGATCACCGCCAAGGCGGTCAATAAAATTTGACAAAACAGGAAACAGCTCGAAGATGTGTTCAGGAATGGATCGAGACTTGTCAGCCCGAGGGAACATGCCCATCAGTAGGTTTTCCCTCACTGTAAAGCGTGGGATCACTTCCCTTCCCTGGGGGATATAGGCAATACCGGTCGCAGCTCTCTCGGGCGTCGACATGTTCAACAGATTTGAGCCCTGAAACGAAAGCGTGCCATTCGCTCTGTCGGTAAGCCCCATGATGGTGCGAAGTAATGTTGTTTTACCCACGCCATTTCGACCGACAATGCCAAGAAAACCGCCATCCTCAATCTGGAAATCAATATCCTGCAAAATGGGACTTTTCCCGTAAAAAGAGTACAGACCTTTCGCTTCAAGCATCATCGTCTCCAGTATCAGCAAGATACGCTTCCCGCACGGCGGCATTAGTCTCAATTTCAGCTATGCTGCCTTCGGCTAGTAACGAACCACCGTCCATCACCGTAACGATGTCGGCGATATCTCTAACAAATGCCATGTCGTGCTCTACTACGATCATGGTGTGTTCACCCTGCAATTCCCTGAACAGTGAAGCTGTCTGTTTGGTTTCCTGTGCGGTCATACCCGCGGTTGGCTCATCCATCAAGATGACGTGGCAGTCCTGCATCAGCAACATGGCAATTTCCAACCACTGGGTTTGGCCGTGAGAAAGATTTTCTGCCTTGGTGTATATTTCATAATCCAAACCAACCAAGGAAAGCACTTCCCGGATTCGGCCCCGGATAGGGGTTCGAAAAACACGCATTGTGCTGAATACTCCGGGAAAGGCTGAACGACCTATTTCCAGGTTTTCAATAACGCTAAGTTCCTTAAATACCGTCGGCGTTTGAAACTTTCGCCCAACTCCAGCCCGAGCCCGCTTGAATTCCGGCAAGTGGGTAATATCCTGATCGCCAAGTAGAATCCGCCCAGAGGTAGGTAACGTTTTGCCGCAGATCAGATCCAGTGTGGTTGATTTACCTGCCCCATTTGGACCTAGAAGACAGCGCAACTCCCCATCGCGTATGTGCAGGTCGAGCTCATTGACCGCCACAAGTCCGCCAAATTTCACAGTCAGTTTTTCTAATGTCAAAGCAGCCATTATTTACCCTCCCGCTGGCTAGCAGTGGTTTCAGAGCGATGCTTGTCCAACGACGTATTCATTCGGAATACGGGGTTTGCCGTAAAGTGGGATTCCAGCTTTATTCGTAAATCCATAACGAGGCCGAAAAGACCGCGAGGTAGAAACAGCACAACCACAATGAAAGTAACGCCCAGAATCAAAGTCCACTGATCAAAAAACAGGTCTGACAGTCGGCCTTCAGCCATATTGACGCCGATGCCTCCCAGAGTTGCTGCCACGATAGATTCACGTCCACCAACGGCAGCCCAAATCACAAACGCGAGACTGAGAGATAGCCCCATATAAGTGGGAGAAGCGAATCCTAGAATCATTGCGTAGAGCATTCCCGCTATTCCGGCAATCCCGGCAGAAGTTGCGAAAGCTACGATTTCATAGGTTGAAACGTCGTAGCCAAAAAAACGAGTTCGTTCCGGGTCAGCCCTTATTGCACGCAGTACAAGTCCAGCCTTGCTGCGCAAGAAGAGCAACCCAAGCGTAAGAACGACCAGCAGACAGCCAGCGACCATGTAATAAAAGGCTAGGCCATATACATCTACCGACCAACCAAATAGCTCCAGGGCTGCCAGCCCCGTAAGCCCATTTTGACCACCAGTGAAACGCTGCTCACTAATTATCCAGAGTTGGACAGCAAGCATGAGAGACAAGGTAATAATCGCGACAAATACGCCGGTGATCCGGCCACGGAACATGAAGCCGCCAATCAAACTTGCTATTGCAACAGGAATCAAAATGCCAGCCGCCAGAGTGAACGAAACTGATTGGAACGGTTCCCAAAACCAGGGCAACTCCTCCATATTCGTCCACCCCATAAAATCTGGCATGCCTCCATCCTGAGCTTCACTGGCTTTAAGTTTTAAATGCATCGCCATAATGTAACTGCCGATACCGAAGGTCAGTGCTTGGCCCAAGTTGAGAATACCCGCAGTGCCCCAAGACAAGGCGACAGCTGCCGCCGCCATACCCAAAACGAGATAGCGAGCGTAAACATTTAGGTCGTAACCGCTATAATTTGCCAACCAAGGTATGATCAGCACAACAAATACTGCAAACAGCGCATAACCAATACAATCTATAGCGAAGTCTTTGTTCATAAAAAATTTTCCTTAGCGCCGGACTTTATCGGGAAAGAGTCCCTGCGGACGAAAACGAATCAGAACTATAACGCCCAACAGAATCAGGATGCGTGCCGTGGTTTCACTCAAGAGATAGGACAGCCACGCCGTTGCCTCCCCAATCATGAGTGCTGCCGCCGCAGTCCCGACAATACTGCCTACACCGCCAACGATCACCACTAGAAATGCATCTACCACAACCCCGGTGCCCATGGTCGGAGTAACACTGACCATTGGTGTTATCAGCGCGCCAGCGATTGCTGCGAGTCCCGCGCCATATGCAAATGTCACGGCATACACACGGTTTGCGCTGACGCCGTAGCATTCAGAAATCTCTTTGTTCTGGATCACAGCGCGAAGCTTGGTGCCAAATTCTGTGCGAAACAGCAGAAACCACGTAACCGCGAGAGTGAGCAGTGCGAAACCAATGATAAACAGCCGGTAGTAAGACATGTGGACACCGGCAAGTATGAGATTTCCGTCCAGAAACTCAGGCCGTGCGACGTAGCGTGAATCTGACCCGAAAATTCCGCGAACCAGCTGTTCAAGTACGATACCAATCCCCCAGGTTGCCAGGATTGTATCCAACGGGCGTGTGTAGAGCCTTTGAATAATCGTTCGCTCTACCGCGAAACCCAGCAAGGCGCCCGCTATGAAAATCAGCGGTAATCCTACAATAATGCCGATACCAAACTGGCTTTGCAGAAACCAGGCAACATAGGCACCTATCATCACGAATTGACCGTGGGCTAAGTTAATTACACCCATGGTGCCGTATATGATGGCTAACCCTAACGCGACCATTAGCAGGATTGAGGTCAGGCTAAGACCGATGAATATCTCATTAAGCCACGAATGCATCGAGTGCTCCTATTCACGGTAACCATTTTAAGACTGGCTCCCTCTATGAGGGAGCTGCTTAGATCAGTTTCTTGTTAAATGGGTAGGTCGCCTCAGCTTTTCTGAAGGCCTTCAGCTGTGCACTCTTGGCCTTCGTACGCCCAGTATGGCTCTGGCGCCATGCGGCTCTTGGAATCTACCAACACTTTAGCTTGGCCATCCGCTTGCCATTGACCGATCTTGGGCCATAGATGTGTGTGCAGATTACCAGCGATTTCTATCTCACCCTGAGGAGCCATAAAACGCTGTCCGACTGCGGCATCCCTGATAGCTGACGGCGTCAGTTCACCTGAACCAATTGTTTCGACTGCGTTTTTGAACTGATACACTTGGAAGTAAGCTGCTTCATTCACGAAGTGCGTTACCTGGTCTTGTCCATACTTCTTCAAATAAGCTTCCACAAACTTCTTGTTCTCTGCCGATTGATACCCCATGAAATAAGGTGCCGATGAGAAATGACCGGCAGCCGCTTCACTACCAATCGCTTTAACTTCAATTTCCGACCGGGTAAGGCTGGCAACTGGCATCGTTTTTGGGTCTAAACCTGCATTGTGATATTCCCGTTGGAAAGCCACGTCGGAGTCGCCCACTAAAGTACAAAAAATCACATCCGGCTTATCGCGCCGGAGTTGGCTGACAATGGAGCTAAAGCTGTCATGCCCCATAGGCACATATTCTTCGTTAACAACTTCGCCACCGATACCTTTGAGGATTTTCCTGGCAACGTTATTTTCCTCTCGCGGGTACACGTAATTGTTGCCAAGCAAATAAAACCGGCCACCGAATTTTTCTTTCAGCCAGGGCACGAAATCCTGCTGTTGTTGATTGGGAACCGCACCGCCGTACATCACATTACGAGAACATTCACGTCCTTCATAAAGCGTTGGATACCAGTAAAGATTGTTCTGCCCTTCCACAACTGGAAGCACCGCCTGACGGCTGGAGGACGTATACGAGCCAAATATGGAAACAACTTTATCCCTTCGCACCAGTCGGTTGGCACGATCAGCGAAGGTCGCTGGATCCGAAGCCGGATCTTCGACAAATGGACGAATCTTGCGACCGTTAATGCCGCCGTTGTCGTTGATTTCCTCGATCGCCATCATGCAAGCGTCATGAAGCGTGCTTTCAACCACCGCTACCGCTCCAGTCTTCGAGAATAAAACTCCGACCGGTATGTCACTCCCGGCCGCCCACGCGGCGTTACGACCTGTCCAAATACCGGGAAATCCTCCAAGTCCCGTGGCGCCAGCCACGCCAGCGAAGGCAACTCCTTTCAACAAATCACGTCGTTTCATCACAAAACCCTCCAGTGCTATGTTGCTGTGAAGTCACCCTACCGGTGGCCTCCAGTTTTTTTTGCACAAAAAAAAGCCCCGCGTACCAAACCTTTCGGTTTCAGCATGCGGGGCTTCTATGCCCGTTTTATTGTTTCGGCCAAAGTCCACATTGACTCCGGCTGTTGTTATTATCAATAAAGCACAAGAATTACCATTCGTCAAATTTAAAATTATCCGTTTCAGCTTTGCAAAACAAATAGGCAAAGTCTGGGCAACAGAATCGACAAGATAATCAATTAACAAATCAATCTTAGACTTATGCCTTAACGCCCCTTTGGATATTGCTTGCGTAGACGGTGGAGGCAAAAAGATGTGGTTTACCACCCGTCGGTTGTGGAAGATACATCCGGTCGCAGGTGCTCATTGAGCTCGGTGGTCGAAACGTTATCGACCCCAACGAAACCCATACGGTTTCTCCATACATCGCGGAACTGACTGAGGGGCTTGTTTATCCAAATGGCGAGGTGGTTGTCCTCTCTCCAGAGAGGACATTCTGGGAAAAGGCCACGCTCATTCATGTCGAGTGCAATCGGGGCGAACTCAGAGCCAGCGCCGAGCGGCTTTCCCGGCACTGGTACGACTTGGTCATGCTGGCAAAGCATCCTGCCGGGCGATCAGCCATCGAAAACAGGCAAATCTTTAGAATTATATTGATCTATTATAAAAAAGTTATTGCCCAGCTTGTTCCCACTCACCTGATTACGAGATGAAAATACGATGACTGCACCAATATTTCATATGATCGAGCAGGCACCGATGCCCGTCGGGCCGTTTTGTCACGCCACCGAAGTAGACGAGTGGGTGTTTTTGACCGGGCAGATGCCAACCGACCCTAATGACGCCGATGCAGCACTTCCTGAAGGCATCGAGACGCAGACTCGCCGTGTCATGGATAACCTTATACTGGTGCTTGAGGGCATGAGTCTTGGCCTCGGAGACGTAGCTTCAGTCCGAATTTTTCTGACCGAATTTAAACGCGATTTCTATCCTATGAACGATGTTTACAAATCGTATTTTCCGAAAAAGAAATTACCTTCTCGAACCTGTATTGGTGTTACAGCACTAGCGGTGGACGCACTGGTCGAGATAGATGTAATCGCACGTCGATAGCAAATTTCAATTCACGGATCCTGCCCCATAAGTTCTACCTGATCTTCCGTGGGATTTGGTAAATATGGAGTGGTCAAGCACTTTGTGACAACCCAATTAAGCTGCTTTTCTCAGTTCAACAACGGCTGCTTCGTAACCCATCGGGCTGATATAACCCAGCGTAGAGTGCAGCCGTCGACTGTTATAAAACATCACAACGTAATCCAGAATGTCCCGCTGTGACTCGGTTGCGTATTCCAGACCAAGGTTGCCACTGATTCCAGACGAAGCCTGCCACCCATTCCACGCGAAAGCTGCCACTGATTCCACGGCAAAGCTGCCACCCCGGCAGGTTGTCTGGTCCGCCCCATCGAAACCGCCCGACGCGGGATAACTTAACGGTACTCTGAGTCTTTTCATCCGGAGAAGATCAGATGCCAGCAAAGAGGTTATCCATGCGTAAGATCAAAGAAATCCTTCGCCTGAAATGGGAGCGAGGGCTAAGTAATCGACAGATTGCGGCGGCCTGCGGCGTCAGCCGCCCCACGGTAAGCGAGTATCTTCGGCGTTTAGCCGAAGCCGGTCTGAACTGGCCATTGCCGGAGGATCTGGGGGAGGCTCGCCTAGAACAAATGCTGTTTCCGCCACCCCCAGACTTGCCGGCTCAGGTCCGGGGCATACCGGACTGGAAGCAGGTTCACGATGAACTGAAGGGTAAATACGTCACTCTGTTCCTGCTCTGGCAGGAGTACCGGCAGGCAAACCCAGAGGGGTATCAGTACAGCTGGTTCTGCGAGCGCTACCGGGCCTGGCAGGGCAAGTTGGACCTGGTGATGCGCCAGGACCATCGAGCGGGTGAGAAGCTGTTTGTGGACTACGCCGGCCAGACCGTGCCCGTCATTGACCGCACCACCGGAGAGGTCCACGAGGCGCAGATCTTTGTGGCGGTTATGGGCGCTTCCAATTACACCTACGCCGAAGCCACCTGGAGCCAGAAGCTGCCGGACTGGATTGGCTCCCACATCCGAACCTTCGAATTCCTCATGGGAGTGCCTGAACTGGTAATTCCCGATTATGTTCCGTGCAACATAATCGGGAAGGATCTCCTGAGGGACTCCGCCAAAGTAATGGCAGGCCTCTTCAATGCCTTGCAACCAGTCTTCCTGACGCTCGTGCTCGGAGAACCGGACGTAAGTGGCGCGACTGAATCCCAGCGTGGCCACAAAGGCTTTGATCTTGCGCCGGTGACGGGAAATGGTCGTAAAGTCGACCGGCATCTGCTTGCCAGGCGGCGTCTCAAAGCGAACCACGGGATCAGATTCGACGGTTTTTAAGTCGGCAATATAGGACTTGAGCCGGCTAATCCCGCCGGCATAGCCACGGTCTTGAATCTCTCTTAATAACACCGTTGCCGGAATCCAGTGTGGCTTCGCCGCTTCGATCCGTGCCAGCAAATAGTCTTTATAGGGATCCAGCTTAGTCACTCTCTGCGTTCGGTCTGGATAGGTGGGCACCGCGCTCAGATCCCGCAGATAGCGGCGCACGGTGTTGCGGGATACACCCAGCTTCTGGGCGATGGCGCGAATACTCTCGCCTTGACGATGCAATACATGAATTTCCACAAGTGTCTCCTGAGTCAACATCGGCCGCCGCCCTGATCATGTTATTAGGCGACTATTTTGCCTCAGGTGGGTCAATTTTAAGTTGGCGATGGGGAGGTGCGGCGGTGACACTCTGCCAACGTATAGCGTCTAGTTGCTGTCATTGGGCAACTTGCTGTTTCATTGCGGATCGTTTCACGAGCGGAACTTGGCTGTTGGTCGCTCACGATTGATGGTCCTTTCGAAGTAAGATTTACCTAGAGGAGCGAGGCGGATACCGATCCCGTCTTTAAGATGAGGCTTTCTACGTGTATTGATGTCCCATACGTAATGGTGAATGGTATTCTAGGTTATAATGGAAGATACCCGTTTCTAGGAAGAGCGTGATTTCATGCCTGAGCCGACTATTCGCTCATACCAGCCGAGCCCCGTCGCCTTCGATCGAGAACCAGCGCTATTGTTCAACTGTATTCCCAATGCAGTTTTCGCCAATCATCGCATCTTCATTTCTCATGTACGTGCGGGTATTCCCGGGCATTGGCTTGCCGGTATTATAGAGATTATGGATCAGAAGGAGGGCATCAAAAACGCTTTGTCGATGACTTCCGATCAGCTGAGGGATGCGTGCCAATCGGAAACGCTGGATCCAGAGACAACAGAAGCTGTTTTGGATATCGCCAGAGTGCTCTCGCTGAGTATTTCAGTATGGGAATCTCGAGATTTGGCTGCCCAATGGCTGAAAAGTCCGGTTCCCGCGCTCACGGATCTGCCGCCAATGAGTTTAATGGATTCCTTTGAGGGCCGACGTTGGGTCATGTGCGTTCTCAAA
>Ga0307978_1001557_pt1 | contig 16891 bp, 10 predicted proteins | sample OrgLakmetage1056_FD_203151 | JGI IMG/M metagenome (GOLD analysis project Ga0307978, IMG submission 203151) | Saline water microbial communities from Organic Lake, Antarctica - #1056 | ecosystem: Environmental > Aquatic > Non-marine Saline and Alkaline > Saline | place: Antarctica: Organic Lake...
TCTCCAAGGCAGTTTGTTTCGGAAATTCCGGGCCGTTCTTCTCGGTCATTGCCATGTGAATACGCTCACAAGATCTCCGCTACCTCCATCCGAGGAGCGTGTTGAGAATCCGATATTGGAGAAAGTTTGATCTGGAGGTAGCGGACAGACATTCGCGTTACCGACCAAGAAAAAATTGTCCGAACAGATGGAGGTCGCATCTGTTCCGACGTATGCGTCAGTTCTTAAAAAGGGCCTCAAATTGGCACCAGTGACTGTTCATTCTTTTTGATTAATCCCATCGTAAGAACAGTTTGATTGACTCTTCTTATAGATAGACTATCGCGGGTCCTGACACACTACAGCCGAGAACTGAAGGTTCGAGGCGTGATCAGATTCTCCTAGAATCAACAGGTAGTACTGTATGGCATGGAGTAGAATATGGTGTCTTGCGTTGATCTTGATCGGATTACAGTACGGTACGTATCATATCGTACCGGTACCCCAAGTCTGAGGAGTTCTGCTATGACGTCGCAAAGTTCAAAGTTGAACCAAAAACAAAGATACCGGCTACCGGCGGCGAAACGTCGGAAACAAAGTTTGACCATGACACGCTTCGGATCTCTTTTCACGGTAGTGCTGCTGGCTTTGGTACGGGCGCAGGCCTTCGCCCCTCAGACTGGCCCCTCGTTTAACAGGAAACCTTCGACAAGACTGAATGCAGAAAATCTATTTGGAGTTATTGTACAAGCGTCCATCGAGCCCGATCGCATGAGAGAGTTCCTCGATCTGATTCAAACAAACGCTGAGAACAGCCGCAAGGAACCGGGATGCCTTCGTTTTGATGTGCTTCGATCGCAAGAGTCTCCGAATGAGTTCTTCTTCTACGAACTCTACAAAGACGTCAAAAGCGTCAACGCACACAAGGCGACATCACATTATGCCTTGTGGGCAGATTTCAAAGAGAGTGGTGGTGTTATCAACTCTGTCTCGCATAAGGCAGATGTGGAGTTTCTCACCTAGTAGACTATTGCAGCTATAACAATATAAGTTTCGGATTTATTTTGCTACTAAGTAGACGTTATCATAGTAGCTTATCAGAGGTGAACAAGCTGTCGCAGAGCAAACTGTGCACTCCTTCGCCACGGCGAAGACTGCCCACCTCCTGTCCACCTTGCACCACTCCATGTCGAAAAACCACGTTTCTGTTGCGGGTCCAACGTTAACTTGGGCTTGGGGTAGAGGCGACTCATCGAAAAGGCCGTTTCAAACTTGGACTGAAGTACTGATAGTGGTTCCATACCCACGGCTACTCGAAGGAGATTCGGAGGTACATTGTAGGTCATGGCGAAATCCAACTCGTGGTAGTGAGCCAGCAAGGTGTATGGACAGACCAAAGTAAAGTTGGTACCCAAGCTGGGACCCTTGGCCACATCCAAGGCGTCGTAAAAGGTACGTTGGCACATGTGCGGGTGTAGAACAATCGACATGAGGCCTCCAAAACCACCAGACTGAACTTGCTTGTAAAGAGGTACCGACTTGGGGTAGTAGACAGTCTGAATATCGGGGTGTTCCTCCAACCAATCGGCTAGACTTTCAGAATTGGCATTGATCTTGTCGTTGCGTTCGGGAAAGTCCGCACTGTTGCGAAGGATTGCCACGGCGTCGGGTTCGTAAAGACCGCCCATGGTATCCGTCAACTCTGTCAAGTCCTGTTGCATCCATCGGCCCTTTTCCGTAGCAGGATTCGCAACCATACTTCCCGCCATGGCGTCTCCACGGCCAGAGACTAGCTTGGTAAGGCTCGACGCGACGGCATCAGCCAAGCCGGATTCCAGCAAGTCGGCATTGAGAAAGTTGGAAATTGTATCGTCCACCACCAGACAAAAGTCGTATTTATCTGCCAGCTCGCGGAGTTTGATCATGTCAGGACACTGCAAGAGTGGGTTGGATGGTACTTCGGTAAAGAGAACCGACGGCTTGCACCGACCCGACTCTAGCATCTTTTCCAAATCGGCCAAATCGCGTTCGTCACCGCGACCGAAGAATTCGACTCCAGCTGGACAAATCTCTGACCGGGAACACAGCTTGAGCGTATCGAGATAGGGAAAACCAAACACAATCGATGCGCCTCCTTTACCACCTGGATGCTTGGACAGATGAAGCCGACGCGCCGAACGGAGTGCCGTGTAAATACTGGCCATGCCCGACGGCGAGAGAAAGACGTGATTCGCGTCCGGTACCTTGGCCCAATTGGCAATTCGCTCTCGAAGCTGCACCTCGGGTGTTGGAGCCGAGGCGCTTTGATTCGGATCCTGCTCTCGAAAGGACGAGTAGCAGATCTGTCCTGGCGTCACCTGTGACTGCAACGAGACGCCGAGCTGCTGCATGGCACATTCGGCGCGACGACTCGAAACCACTTCCCCCGCATGCTGCCAATAAGCCTTGGCTTGCATTCCGTGCTCTGTTTCAGCTGGAAACAAGACGGCATGCACCTGCGCAGCACCGACAGAGACGGTTCGGACACGAGACGACGACGACGACGACATGGCAACGGCGTCCTCTACAGTTGCACCCTCGAGCAGCGCATTATCTTGACCTTTTTTGCCTTCCATGCTGTTCTGCAAGAATGCTTGACACCGCACAGCCGCAGCTGCACTCGGAAGCACCAGGCAATCCTCCTGTGGTGCACCGTGCTGTTCCAAGACCGTCTCCATGAGTCTCAGAACGTAGGGGTGGTACACAAACCGCGGGTATCCGCATTTCATGGCGGCCGTGACGGCAGGATTCCCTTCTTCGTATCCAACGACGGAACTCCAGGTTGGCAAGGAAACGCTGCAAGCGTGCTCATCTTCCGGAATGGGATAGCCAAGAGGTCTACTACAGCCGTGGTCAGCCGCCGCAGTATCCTCCGTCACAGCGGAAGACGAAAAGAGGAATCTACCAAAACGTGGCGGAGGTGGAGGACTAGACCGTATCGTTCTGGCATAACAACACGAACACGCTAACATGGTGTCTTGCGGGCTTCTTGGGAACACTACCGGTAGACTACTGGATGTACAGTAGAGAGTCGTGAAGGATATCGTCGCCGAGGATGTTTGTTTATGGAGAACAATGGAGATCGATCGAATTGTCGAATTGCGAAGAAAAGCGTTTTTAGCGACGTGCCGGTGGGTCTGACGAGGTTATGGGCTGCCGAGAGCTATCGCTGCCGCACATACTAGAGGTAGCTGCTATGCATACATAGCTATGATAGCTGCAAGTAACTACTTAGATTGCTTTGGATATTGAAGCCGCTCACTATGCATAGAGAATAGAGGCGCACAATAAGGTATTTTTAATTGTGTCATGATTTAGTTGAGGTCAAAGAAGCACCCCCAGCTGCCTTGCGTCGTGAACCGAAGCGTTTTTTGTCACTCACATGAGCGATGCGACTGCCAAACTGAATTGCACGCTTGACGGCCGTACTAGCCGACTGCAGTCCCAGTCTTTCCGCTACCAAGCGCAATATGCGCTTGTCACCTTGGCCAGGCGGTAATGAATAGTCCACGATATTGTCTAGAGGTTGACTCGACAGAAAGTTCACCACGTTGGGATCCAAAAACGGAAAGCGAGCCTCCTTGGACGTGTCGCTCAAGACGCGATCGTCGCGACCCAAGTTTCGATCCCATAGTCGACCCATGTCCAAGTCTAGCTCTTGTCGTAACTGATCAGCTCCTCCGCGATCCCACGCTTTGCGGTGGCGTCCGTACCCACCCATTTGTTCATCGGCACCGAGACCCGTCAACAAAACCCTACCCGACGCTGCTTTTGCAGCAAACCAAAGCGCCGTGGCGATATTCACATCCATAGTGGTGGTTTTGGGGTGAATCAGTGCCTGGATATGCTCTTCGGCCGCTTGAATTTCGCTCCACTCTGCTTGAATTTGCTGGAACTGGAAATGTCGGTCGGGGTAGAGCCGTTGCAAGTCTTGATACGACGCAAGCGCAGCTTGGGTGTCGGCAGAGACGGGATTATTGTCGGATTTCTTGTCATTGACAAAGGAAATATTAATCAGAGATATAAGAGTGTCGTCGTCGTCGTCGTTACTAGTTAGCTGCAACGCCAGAGCAGCCAAGACGACGGAATCCAAGCCACCCGAAAACAAAATAGCGGCTGGACCCGTGAGACGTCGTCGGACGGCTTGCAAGAGCAACGACCCCAGCTGGCAGCTAGCTTGCTCCATGGACAAGACATTGTTGTCTGTAGCAACTGATGTTGCTGTTGATGTTGCTACTGTTCTGGGGAGCTGCCGTAAGGATATTTGCCAAGGCGCGCTGGACCGCGTCTCGCCCGTTTGTAAGGTATACGAAAATACACGGCCTGGTTCCACTTCCTTCCACACTAGATCGCCGGTAGCACTCGCCACGGACGACAGCTGCCATGTTGTTGCTGATGTTCTTGTTCTTGTTGCTGATGCTGTTGTTGGAGATATCGTATCGTTCACGGTAGCCGTGTCAGAGCATTCCGCATCATTCACCAGCAACGATCGCCGTCCGAACGAGTCGCGAGCGTAATAGACAGCAGTTGCCGTCAGCAGCACCAGGGCAAACTCGGCATTGACCAGTCGAGCCATGACGGCCGATAGTTGATCCAGCATGCAGCAGCTGCCAACTTTTTGACTCTGTGCCACGGCATTTCGAATAAGATTCGCCACGATAGTAGTATCGGACTGCTCCTGGCTCCACACGTCTTGCGTGTGTCCTGATGAGGGTGTTTGCAGTTGGTAACATTCTCCGTTCCAAGCGAGATACACTTCCTCCGCCGAGTCTGAGTCGTTGTGGTTGTCGTTGCTATTGTCGTTGTCGTCATGAATAGGGACTGGCTGTGGAACCAATTCATGACGCATGTTCAATACGGAAGCTTGCAAGGTAGCTGTACAGGGACCGAGTCCATCCTCTGACTGCTGCACTACAACGGCGGTTCCACAGTGATCAGGGCCTCGTCGCTTCAGCCATGCTGGAATCTCTGCACGTGGAGAAGCATCAGCTTTGGATGTTAGACCTCGTTCCACCAGCAAGTGGATCCCACACATTTTTCACGAACGGTAGCGTCAGTAAAGCGAGTTGTGCGTTGTGCTGCTCCTGTACCAGGTACTGTAGGGGTCTCGATCTATCTCATGGTGATACGAAGTATACTGGCTATAATTGAAGTAAAAGTGTTGCCAATTGACATTTTTACAGAAACGCGTACGTTTCGTTTCTGGTTGAAGTTTGTTGTCGCTCGCGATCACGATAGATGGGCACATGGGCAATGGGCATCGAATATATCTTGAATCCTTTGAATCTTTGTTGACTACGGCACTTACCGAATCATAACGTCGTCGTTTGTTCGTGTTGCAGTCGCAGCCACCTGGAAAGTTTCATTACACAATGAGACTCGTTGAAACAGTCTCGTTTCTCTTCTTGCTGAGCACAGCCTCCTCGTTTGGTGTGCATTCATCGTCGCACACTACTCGAGGAAAGCCAACATCCGCACCATCACCGGTGCACTCCCACCGACGCGGCCCGGCACCTAGCAGCTCGCGCGCTCCATTCCTCTATCGCGGCCGCGGCGGTGAAGCAGAGGCCAGTAGGAATGGGCGTGCCTCTTCAAGAATGGTCGCGTCGTCGGCCACCGACGTAATGGACGCCGTCGTGAGTCCGGACAATCGGCAACTCTTGTCGGAACGAGGTCGCACCTCCATTGAGAATCTCGTCTCCCACGACACGGACGGGGCCCAGAGGCACGTCTATGGTGACTGGCCTCCGGCGGGAACCAACGACGACGAGAAACGGCGTCTCGCCGATCAGGTACGTGAGATTCGTTTTGTGCGTATCATGCATTCAGTGTCATTCTTTGCGTGTCTCACACTCGTTGACTCTTTCTCGGTTTCGCGTTTCACAGCTGGCCGACTTGGACGCTTCGTATCCGGGAGGTCTCCCTGCGTATCTCGCAAAGGCCAAAGTGCTGTTGAAAGAATCGGCAGACGGTGTCAATCCCTTTGCCGATTACGAAGCCATTGTGCCTGCCGGTGAGTTTCTCAGTTTTGACGGCGACGGAACCATGCCATTTTCGGTCGCCGAACAAAAGGGTGTCGATGCCATGCCGGGTGCCACCTTTGTTCTCGTTGCGGGTGGTTTGGGCGAACGCTTGGGTTACTCGGGTATTAAGTTGTCGCTGGAAACCAACCTTTGTACCAGCAAGAGCTATTTGGAAATTTACATTAAATACATTCAGGCCATGCAGTACCTGGCAAGGCTCAAGACTGGTCGCAACGACATTTGCATTCCACTGGTTATCATGACATCGGGAGATACGGATCCACTGACGCGGCAGCTTTTGAAGGACAATAACAACTTTGGTATGGACGATAGTATGATTTCTATTGTCATGCAAGACAAGGTGGCTGCTCTAAAGGATGGCTCGGCTGGGTTGGCCTTGGACGACGACTCTCGATGGAGAGTGCAAACGAAACCGCACGGGCACGGTGATGTGCATCACTTGCTGTTGCGTGAAGGTTTGATCGACCAGTGGGAAAAAGAAGGCAAAACGCACGTCATCTTTTTGCAGGATACCAACGCCTTGGTGGTCAACTCGATTCTACCAACGCTGGGCGTAAGCGTCGCCAAGGGCTTTCACATGAACAGTATCTGCATTCCACGACTGGCGGGCGAAGCCGCCGGAGCCATTACGCGACTCGAGTAAGTTGAATGCAACCCATGTTACTGCCGGTCCTTTAGCAGTCCAACACTTTTGCTCACGCCACCCTTTCTCGCTGTTGCATATTTAGGCACAAGACGGACCCGAACAAGAGTCTGGTCATCAATGTCGAATACAACCAGTTGGATCCTCTTTTGCGCACCACGGGCGATTGTCAAGGTGATGTGGCTGACCCGGACACTGGCTATTCACCGTTCCCTGGCAACGCCAATAATCTTGTCTTGGAATTGTCGGCCTACGCCAAGACACTCCGAGGCGAAGATCAAGGTGTCGTCCTGGAATTTGTCAACCCGAAATACCAAGACGAGACGCGAACAGAATTCAAAAAGCCGACACGTCTGGAATGTATGATGCAGGACATTCCCAAGCTCTTTCAAAAGGAAATGGGATCGTCCGCCAACATTGGCTTTACCATGTTTGATCGCTGGTTTACCTTTTCACCCGCCAAGAACGCTTTGGACGCTGGTCAGGAAGCTGTCGCCGGTGGAAATACCGCACCCGGTACCATGTCTTCGGCCGAGTCTGACAAGTACATTCAAAATCAACGCAAGCTGAAATTCTGCGGCGTCGATGTGCCCGTGACCGAGCTATGCGATTTGACCATGGTTGCCGGAATTCCCGTCACACCAGGCCCTCGCATTATTCTGTGCCCTGCCTTTGGAATCACGCAACAAGAATACATTGAAAAGTTGCCGAAAGACGGTTCTGTGAGTATATCCAAGGACAGTGCGGTCGTTTTGGAAGGCCACCACTTGACTGTCAAGAATATGCAAGTGGACGGCGCCTTGGTGATTCGCGCCGGTCCCGACAGTCACGTCGCTGTCGATGGACTATCAGTGGCAAACAAGGGCTGGTCGCTGCAAGAATTGGATCCTGCTGTCGAGTATCCCGAACATGTGCGCATCAGAGGTTACACCATGGACAAGCACGAGACGGCCGAATACATTATTACCGAGCCAGGTCATTTTGTGATTGATTCGTCCGGACAAGTCCAAAAGGTGGACGCATAAAGCTCTGATGTATACGTCGTTTGTATCCGTCAGCGCTGCGCTACCTTTTAAAGATTACACTTACAGTAACTCTGTTCTAGTTTTTCATGTTAATAGACGACAACATTGCGTAGAGAAGTTTGGCGAATGATATGGTGGTGGTATGGTGGTGGTGGTGGTGTGGTAGTGTATGGAGAGACTGTAGCAAATGGGTCAACCATCAGTGCTAGACTATAGCTTGTTCTCTTGTAATTTGGTCCAGTTGGAAATCCATCCCGAGCCTTTGCAAGATCGACAATTTTCGGCACCCTTGTCACAAATCCGGCAATTGGAAAAAGTCGACTCTCCGCCCTGTGGTTGCTGCATCCAAAGCACGGTGGTCCCCTTGCAAAAGCGACATTCCTTCCACCCCCTACCTTCACAATCCTCACACGGGTCAGAGTCGCACGTATCGGGCTGATCCACGTTGCACTCCTTGGCCGCTGCCGTCATTTGCCACTGCATCTCCAAGCGCAGTCGCATGCGACTAAAATCTTCGGTGACTGTGGCGGGAGCGTAATCGACCTCCTTAAAATCGTTGTATTCGTCTTGCTCTTCGACATGTTCGTCATCGTCTTGTACATTCATGTCTGTGTATTCGTCCGTGGTAGTGGGCATGAGACTCCAATCAATCTCGCATTCTTCTTCATCGGGGCAATCTTGGTCGAAATCGGAACTCGTATCCGAATCATCATTGCTCTTATTGGCGTCGTCGTTGCCATTGCCGTTGCTCTTTTCACCTCCACTACCAGTGTCCGTGCTACCGTGCAGCTGAATCGATCTTGGTCTCCTTTGGGTAACGCAGTCAATTGGAGTTGAAGTTGATGCAGTCGGTGACGCCAAAGATACTTTGCGCGTCATTATCATGGACCGCCGAGGAGCCAATAATGGCTTACAGGCCAACCAAGCTTGGGCGACCAAGGAATTCGAGTCGCTCAAGGCTAGCCAAAGCAAAAGAAAAAAATATCGAAGTACCATTTTGTTACTAGCAAGAAGGTTGCGGTTGTAGGTATGTGGAAGGACTGCAATGCAATTGGCAATCGCAGGCAGGTATGTACTCGTAGGTGATGCTGCAGCGAGAATTCAGAATAATGAATAATGTATGTCGTGATGATGTCGTGATGATGTCGTGATGGCTTTTGCAGATGTTGAGTTGCAGAAGGGAAAAGAAAGCATTCTTTGTGTCCGAACGCTCGATTTGATTAAGTAGTCAATATCAGTGGTTTTCATTTTGCCTTTATATTTATCATAGCCTTCCAGAAAACGAGATCATTGTACGCAAAGTTAAAACAGCTATTCTCGCGCGCTTTTGCTCATTTTTCGTGTCGCGCTTCGCTCACCCCACGTCAGAGGCGACAATGGAAAAGGCTGTTGCCGAAAGGTTGTTGCTGCGACTAACTACTACCAATCAGTAAGGCATCGAGCAAACTCTTATTACTGCCTAATTGATTGACTACTTGCTTGCTTGCTTGTCCTATGAACCGCAAAGCCCGTGCGTATTGTTCATTGGCATTATTGGCTTGGAACAGTCGGCCCAGCACAGTCGTAGTAGTTTCGGCCTTTCAGCCTCTCTCAACAACAACGACGAGGAGTCCAGCGGTTCTTGCTTCGAGAAATACGGTTGCCGGGAGGCCTACTTGTGAGATTACACGCCGCGCCATGAGTACGAATGAAGATACCGATACTACCGTTGACATTGCCGGCAACTTGGCTGACGTGAAGGCTCGCATCCGCGCAGCTTGCGAAGCAGCTGGAAAAGATCCATCCTCGGTCCGTCTGGTGGCGGTCAGCAAGACGAAACCTGTACCGATGCTGCAGCAATGTTTGGATGCGGGTCATACTATTATGGGAGAGAATTACGCCCAGGAATTGGTGGAAAAGGTGGGTATTCTACCCGACACGGTCCACTGGCACTTTATCGGTGGACTTCAATCCAACAAGGCAACCATGCTGGTGGGCGCCTTTAAAAATTCGACCGTGGATCGTTTGACAGTCGAGACCGTGAGCAGTCTCAAACTCGCCAGCAAGCTCAATAACGCCGTGCCAGATACCGACAGCACGCTGCTCAAGATCTTTGTACAAGTTAATACGAGCGGAGAAGATTCCAAGTCGGGTGTCGAAGCGGATGAATGTGCGGCACTGTGTCAAGACATTGTCGCCAAGTGTCCCAAACTGCATTTGCAGGGTCTCATGACCATTGGTGCTCCAGATGACGAGTCGTGCTTTACAGCCTTGGCAGAATGCCGAGATGCTGTTGCGTCAAGCCTGGGACGTGCGGATTTGGAACTGAGCATGGGCATGTCGGGGGATTTCGAAGCGGCCATTGCAGCGGGTGCCACCAACGTGCGAGTTGGATCCACCATTTTTGGAGCGCGTGACTATTCCACCAAGTAAATCAGGAGCAGAGCAAGAGAAGGTAGGCTAAACTGAGATAAAGTAACACCAGTAGATAAGAACCAAACATTGGAGAACACGTCATATCCCATCCACGTGATTAGCCCGAGTTGTGGGCGTGAGAAAGGCGCGTTCTCCAAAGGACTGCTGCTCTGCCCATGATATCCTGGGCGCTGATGGCGCTGCATCATAGTGTGTAACCTATGGGAAGATGTAATATCATGAAGACGTATTGTTGGCTCGAATAGGCCCGCCATGGTCGACTAATTTTCTCTGTTCGGCACGAATACGAGCCATCGACATCGCAAGCATGCATTCCCATTTTTTGGCGGGAAGCGAGAAAAATAGCGTCTTGGGGCGTCCTTCGAACCATCAGTTTATCAGTTCGCATACACAATGGCAACGACCAGTTCGCCATTACTGTAGTATAGCATTATTCACAATACCGGTAGGGCTACCCACACCGCCCCTTCCCACCGAGCTACTCACTTAGTCTACGGTCAAGTCAGCCACCATGTCGGTCGGTAGCCTAGTCTTGATGAACGTCTTTACGGCGCTCCTTCCTCCGGCCAACGGAGTTGCCTACGAGTATTACGATATACTGGGCCTTCCCAAGAGCTCGTCGATCGAAGACATTCGCAAGGCCTACAAGAAGAAATCTCTGGAACTCCATCCCGATAAGGTTGCACAGCGAGGAGTTCAAAATGCAGCCGAAGCCGCGGCTGCTTACGAACGCGTCCAAGAGGCCGCCGGCGTCTTGCAAGATGCCAAACTGCGTCAAACGTATCATCGAGTCGGTTGCTCCGTGGCACGATACAGGTTCATGCTGCAGGGAGGTATTTACAATATCGGCTCCGTCATGGAGAACTTGCGGCACGCAGCGTTCGTTGACAAGACGAGATTGGTACTTTTGGTGAGCTCTTTCATCTGTCTCGTGCTCCTTCAACCTATTCTTATTGCCGCCAAAGTTAACGCAATCGTCGAGAAAGACACGGGTTCCGCTTTGTACGATACCGACTGGGTCGTTTTGATGATTCCTCTTTGGGTCTTGCACGGCTGTGTTTTGGTGTTCTGGGGACTTTTGGCTGTCATGATTCCAGAAAGCGACGGGCAATTGACCGTCAACTTTTTGGAGCAGTTGTGTTACTACATTGGGTTCTTCATTGTTGCGCAACAGTGGGATCGAAGTCGCAACGCTGACTGGAACAAGTTGGCCGTGCCGTTCTACTTGGCCATTATCTTTCGTATCTATGGTACCGGTCGAGCTGTGTCAGCCGTTCGACGTGATCAAAGGCGCATGGTATCTCCGGAACACTTGGAAGCGACCGAAGGTCGCTTGGAAGACTTGACGGAGAGTCAGCGGGCGGCTGTGGAGGAAAAGTACATTGTCGTCAAGGTAGACAACGAAGTTGTCGTGGCGGCTTTGCAAGCCATGTCTCAAGCCGAGGACGGAGACGTCACGGACGAAGATTTGGAGACCTTGCGAGTACGGACTTCCAACGAATACGCCGAATCGGAGCACGCCATCAGGGCCTTGTCTGGCGGAACGACGACTCTTCTCTTTTGCGCAATTCCATTCATTGCGCTTGTTGCTGCCAAGCTGGAGGACCACATTGACGTGGATTGGGTAGTCGTCTTTGTTCCAATTTTTGTCAAGCTGGGATGGGAGCTTTCAAGTTCCTGTTTTGTTTGTTGCAGTGGTCCGGGTCGAGCGGACACCATCATTGTGATGGGCGATGATGAAGTCGATGACAGCATAGAAGTGACGACAGCGCAGGAAACAGCAGTGTCAGAAAATCAGGCCAAGGGCGTGAATGAAACTAATGCCAACAAAGAGTCCATTGCCAACTTTGCTTCCACCGAAGGCGAGATGGACGTCTTTAATCGGTCCACGGGTGCGCTGGATACTCCCGATATCGAGGTCGGAAAATCAAACATTGAGCCGAAGCAAAATGCTACGAGTGCCAGTGGCGATAAGCCAAGCGATGGCGTTGAAAGTAATCAAGAACACGCTGGAGATAATGATGAGGAGGATGAGGATGAACCCGAGATTCACATTGACGAAGAAACGTACCGCGCTTGGCAAAAGGTGCAAGCGGAAATGGATGCCAGTGAAATAGAGGCACGAGCCAAAGCACAAACCACTTTCTGTTCTGCCCTTTTCCAACTCATTATCGCCCTGTTGGTTGTCTTTAAGTTGGATGACGACTACAAGAATAGTGACCCAAATGATACCGGCTACAACGCGTTCTGGATTCTGTTTCCTGTCTTACTCGTTGCAGGTTTGATTCTTTGCTGCTGCTCGTGTATGATTTACGGTTTCGGTGCGCCTATCAACGACGCCGACGAAGTTGAATCAGTGGATGAGGAAGCCAACGACTCGCCTGTGGTAGAAGAGGCAGTCAGTGCTCCAGCGGCAGCTATCCCAACCGCGGCGGACGACTCTACCTCCAAGGCAATGGCGTCCGTCCCTGCCACTTCGGATGCACCGCCCACTGCGGACGTCGAAACCGGGAAAAGTCTTAATGATTTAGATTAGCTTGGCTGTGTGTGAATGTGAGCTATCCAGAACGGAAAAAGTCTCTACATCTATATATATATATTTAATGTTTTAGAGTTCCGTAATGTATTTGAACAGTTTCTAGACATCACAATGCCTTCTTCTGATGAGGATATTGACATTGTAGACTATGGAGACGAAAGACGATGAATCATTGTGCGTTTTTCCAGGAAGTTTACTTAATAATATAGAATTGTTCAGGAATTGTTTTAGTTTCACAGACGACGTATTGGCAATAAAATGAGGAAGACTGCTCTCGTCTCCGTTTGCGAGGCCAGAGTGAGCTAGATCTCGCGAGTGGTCAGTTCTTCCTTCTCTCTACTCCTCCAAATTCAGATGCAAGTCGTCCATGTCTTGCGACAGAACCGATAGTTCAGACATGAGAGAAAGGTTGGAGCAGACCGATCGGGTCCCGGTCATCTTTTGCTCTCGGGTAGCCGTACTCATAATGTCGGAGAAGTTGCTCATGCCCGACACCAAAGACATTCCTCCGCCGGACTTGTCCGTCTTGGTACCGGTACTCTGGGCGGACATGAAGGACATGCCCGAAACGTTACGGCTGACACCACGCTTCTTTTCCTTCTTGACGGCACGATCACGCTCCTTTTCCCAGTCGTCTTCAAGATCTGAATTATCACCGTGATCATCTTCGGGGTGGTCGGCTGGTGGGTCGAGGATCTGGTTGCTGGTCATGTACTGCTCCAACTGTTGACGGTATTCTTCCAGAGTCAACTCAGCGTCTTCAACCGCCGCCGGTTCTTGCTGCGCCAACGTTGAAGAAGGAGCCGAATCGGGCTTTGCGTGACGAGCCGGACTGGGTGTCACGGCAGTAATGACAACGTCAGGGCTGCGCTTGGGGGCACGGGCGTTCGACAGCTGCCGTTGCTGCTGCTCAAGTTGAAACTTGGTCATGAGCAACAGAGGATCTTGTTGCACGGGCAGAGGATCTTCAGAAATCTGCGCATGCTGTTGCTGTAGGAGGAAGCTAGTAGGGTGTGCTCCAAAGGCTCCCGTGGAAGCAGGAGCGCCTCCTGGCATGGCTCTTTGCAAAAAGCGTCCACCAGTAGCAGCAACACCCTCAGCAGCAGCAGCAGCAGCAGTAGCACGCATGCGCTGTTGGCGCATACGCTGAAGCTGAATGTGCTGCATCTGAAGCTGCTGCTGCTGCATCATCATCATGTGCTCGTATTCTTGGTCGCTCATGCCGCCAAAGAAGTCGTCTTCGGCGGGAGGACCGGCGGGGTAAAACTCCTCGTGGGTTGCGTTCCCCGACATGATGACGGGCAAGGAGGAAGTACGGCTCGCCGTGTTGTACGACGTGGGTTGTGGAGGTCCTTGAGACATGGAGGGCATCGAAGTCCGGCGTCCCATACCCATGTAAGATTGCGGGAGATGCTGTTGGTTTGGATCGTGAGGGACAGGCATGGAGTTTCGGCGAGGAAAGGCATGGGCTTGAGCAACTGCAACTACACCAGCTCCAACGCTGAGGTTGTAAGCCGCCATGGCATCCATCTGCTGGGTCTCGGCTTCGCGCTTGTGCATCTGGATCTGTCGTTCCACCATGGAGACGCCTTGTTCGGTCATGGCGTCCTGCTGTTCACGGAGCTGCTTGATATAGGGCATGACTTCTGGAGTTCTCTCGCGAAGACACTGAGAAGCCTTTTCTCGCGCCTTCTTGTCTCCGACTTCGAACCAGACATTGTCCGTGGCCTTGACGGATCCAGCGCCCCTTTTAGTCTCGTCGAGGCGAGAAAGGAAACGACCGGGAGGTTCCATCTTTCGCCAGAGATGGACGACTTCGCGAGCGACTTTTGGCTTTTCCACCTTGGAGCAAGCCAAGTAGCGCATCTTGTGTTCGTTCACCAACTTGCGGAACTTGACATTTCCATTGTGGTTGTTGGTACCACCTCCTCTTCCGAGGAGCACATCATGCGTCGTTGGCTTGCTAATGCGATTCCATTCCTCGTTCGTCTCGGGAGGATCTGAAGATGAAGAAGATATATCTTCCTTCGCAAGCTTGAGCTGGCGATCTTCTTCGTAGTTGAGTGTGTCTCGCGAATGCATGGATGCGTTGACGATTTCAAGGCTTGCAGTCATGGAGAGATAGGCTTCTGCTGGGGTTGACGAGGCGTGTGAGTCTATTTGGGTGGACCTTGACTATCAAGTGTTTGGTTGGTTGAACCTTTGGCAAAAGTGCTTGCAGATTGTGTTTTTCGATCGCACAACGAGGAAACTGGAGGTTGGCGTTGTTTTGCACCTCCCTTGGGCCTTGGGCAGTTTTCTCCGTACCTCATTTTGGCCGGGCCAAAAAAACCTGGGAAAAAGAGGCTCTTGGGGTTTTCTTACGTACGACCTGGTACATGTTCTGCAGTGTTCTTGATAACCGCTGGACCGGTTCAAACACAATGATTTAACCACGAGCATCTCCGCCGGCCCGGGTATAGAAGACTGCATTCGGTCGATGATATTTATACTAAAGGCTATATTTGTCGAGCGGCAATATTTCAAAAACTACCTTGTGCTCTTTTGGCTTATATCTTCCCCTCAAAACGTGGTCTCGTGATTGCACCCAAGCCCACTACGCCAGCTATTTAGATGAATCGGGACTGCTGCAGGTTCTTTCGTCCATCCGTGAACAACGAAATGACTTGTTGGGTCTACTATATAACCCCCGAGTTACCGGTGCAGAATCGGGAAATTCAATAGATCGACAGTCGACGGATCTCTTCGTGTCGTGTGGAACAAAGTCCAATTTTCGAAAAAAGACCTGTTCTTTTTTGCTCCGTATATAACATTAATATCATAGATTATGTATTTATGTATTCAGAAATTACTAATCCGAAAAGAACCTTAATGGGTCAGCATTGTTCATATAGTCTTACTGTACTCTGAAAACTGCATTGCGAGTCTTTTGCCGGGTGTTTCCGGTTTCTCCGCCAAGACGAATGAATGAATCTCAAACCAATACCAATACCATATGTGATGCATGAATCAACCTGACTCTCGCTCCGCAGCAAGCAGCGGAGATTTCGTCCTAGTCGTAGTCTACGTCGTTGTACCTGGTACCGCTAGCAACGTAGACGTATAGAAGACTACATGTGAATGTTTCTGCGTTACGAGTACTAGCTATGCGACGAAAAGTCAAAGAAGCTTTATTCAATTTTGCAGAGGAGAGCTTTGCTGGTGGGCGGCGCGGTACGAGCTAGCTACCACTAGAACTAAGAGAAAGTTGGTGGCGACGGGACGATATGTTGAATACACCACTTCTCTACCCTACCAACGGGATTGAATACCCGCCTGATGTCAGTTGCCTCCTCGTTTCGGTGATAATAGTGAGAAGCGAGTGAACAGAGCCCACCCTTTTCTTTTTGGCAATCTCTTGAACTAGTTGTCGGTCGTCATAGATGTGAGCTAGTGACAGAATCGGCATCCGTGTCTCACTCGAGAGCTTTTCAATTTCGGTCAAAATTCAGTCTTGGCTGCTCCTTGGTCTGCGAACGTTTCTGGTGCGTCTCATTCACACATATTTTGCAAGTTCAGCATTGTTTTTCCATAGTGCTACTCCTCATCCATCGAAATGGGTCGCGTAATTGAATAATAGAATAATCGGAAAATCGAAAAAGGCGATGAATATTGTCCTCTGTGCGGTAGTACTCCTTTTCTTTATCAAATATGATCAGGTTAATAAGCCTTCTTGTCGAGAATGCATTCGTTCCAGGAGGAGTGGTGTTAAACAGACCCCCTAGCTACTAGTAGTTCTATGGGGACGGGTTCTCGTTCCTTAGAGACAAGCGGTATGCTTCACATGGGTTCGTATTCATACAGTATGGGAGGTTCGAGCGAGGCTACGCTCTCTCAAGCTGATGGTTACTCTACGACCTACCCGTACTAGTTTAGGTACGTACGGTACGGTACTAGTATGCATAGCAAGAGAAGCGTCGCTTCGCGCCTTTTTTACTGTATTATTGCTGATGCTTTCGTTTCGGAAGACGACAGAGCAACGACAGAAAATGCAAATGGAGCTACATCCAACATCCAGCATAAACAGTTACTGTAGTTGCTGTCCATACGGTTGTGTCGTATTCATACAGTGCTCTGCTCGTTCCCCTTTATCCTGCGAGCTATCCAAACAACCTCGAGCGTAACGACCGTTGACTGATCATTGATAGAACAAAGGCGTCGCATCCAT
>Ga0307978_1001558_pt1 | contig 16890 bp, 24 predicted proteins | sample OrgLakmetage1056_FD_203151 | JGI IMG/M metagenome (GOLD analysis project Ga0307978, IMG submission 203151) | Saline water microbial communities from Organic Lake, Antarctica - #1056 | ecosystem: Environmental > Aquatic > Non-marine Saline and Alkaline > Saline | place: Antarctica: Organic Lake...
AATCCTCGCATTCATGCGTGAAACCATCCCGCAGGACTGGAAAAACTTCCGCGACAAGGTCTCAGACAACTTCTGCGTCATAACCCACAAGAACTTTCGGGTTTTGGAGTAGAGGCGGTATACTAAACTCTTTGGGGCTCCATGCGGCCCTTGCTTGCATTCACACACCGATGCCAAAATTCATCGTTTGTTGTCCTGCAGTGCAGCACTGGTTCCCGGTGCGCGAACTCGGGATTCCAGCTGCGCGGAACTGGCGCGTTCGACCAAGATTATTTTGCGGGTCTCGGTCAGGGCCAGTGTCAGGCGGTTGGCTGCACCTTGCAGCGAGGAAAGGGTGCACTGCTCGGCCAAATGGGCCCGAAGAGCATTGATGGTCTGTAGCGCCGCAGGGCTCCAGCGTCCGTCGCGCTGGAACCCTGCGATGGTCACTTATCCGAACACCAGCCCACCATCGACGATTAGGTTCTGTCCCGTTACAGCCCGCGCCCAAGGCGACGCAAAGAACAGAACCGCGTCGGCCATGTCTTCTGGTGTGGTTACCCGTCCCAGCGGCGTTTGAGAGGCTATGATATCGAACACCTCATCAGGTGTGGCGGCACTGGCATCTGTGGTCCGCAACAGACCACCAGACACCATGTTTACCGTGATCCCCATCGGCCCCAGCTCCTTGGCCACTGTGCGGGTAAAAGCCAGAAGTGCGCCCTTTGCTGCGGTATAGTCGTGATAGGGCACGACGGGGTTTTGCATCAAGTTGGTGCCGATTGTGATGATCCGGCCAAAACCTTGTGCCGCGCAGTGGGTTTGCATCGCTGCAAGGCAGTTCAGTGCGCCACCCACCGATGTTTCGGTCTGCCGCGCGATATCGGCCCAACACAGCCGATCCAGATGTGTCCGCGCATCGCCATTGAAGGCGAAATCCGCCAAGGCGTTGTGGACCAGCACATCCGGGGCACCGAAGCGTTCAGTGATTTGATCCACCATCGCCGCAACCTGCTCAGGGTCTGTCACATCCCCGCAGAATGCTGCAGCACGCGGGCCAAGATCGGCGGCCAGTGCTTCAGCCGCCGCCCGGCTGTTGCGGTAGTTGATGGCGACCCGTGCGCCTTCGCGGTGGAATGCGCGGGCGATTGCGGCCCCAAGGCCGCGGCCTGCGCCGGTGACAAGGACAGTCAGATCAGAGATTGGGCGCGTCATGGCGTGTTTCCTTTGAATAGGGCGTGGAAGTGGTGGGTCGGGCGATGGCCTGTGCCGACCGTTAGGGCATCTGCGGTGGCGATGGCGCGGGCGACATAGGCCTTTGCGCGCGCTGCTGCCTCGGGCAGGGGCAGACCAAACCCCTAAATGTTGCCACTGCAGACGAAAGTGTGCAGCCTGTGCCGTGGGTTTTTCGGGTGCAACGCGAACACCGGGCAGCCATTCAAGTCCTTTAGCTGTGGCCAGAAGATCTGGGCAATCGTCCCCTCCCAGATGGCCGCCCTTTAGCAGCACCGCCCGGGCCCCAAGCGCCAGCAGCGCGTGCGCTTGGTCTTCCATCTTGGCGCGGGTCGTAGCCTCGGTTACGTCCAGAAGGTTGGCGGCTTCAGGCAGGTTTGGTGTGATGACCGATGCCATGGGCAGCGCCGCGCGCAAGGCGGCAATCGCCTCGGCCTTCAACAGCCGGTCCCTGCTTTTGGCGACCATAACCGGATCAAGAACAATGGGCGCCCCAAGGCTGGACAGCCCTGTGACGACCGCAGCGATGATACCAGCATCGCCCAACATCCCGATCTTGACCGCATCCACCAGAATGTCGGCGCGGATAGCCGCAATCTGTGCCGCCACGAAATCCGGTGCGACTATGTGCACGCCGACAACACCTTGAGTATTCTGCGCCGTCAGTGCGTTGATAACGGCCATGGCATAGCCGCCATTGGCCGAGATCGCCTTGATATCGGCCTCGATGCCCGCGCCACCCGACGGGTCAGACCCTGCAATCGACAGGATGTTGGGGATCATGCCGCGCCCCACTCTGCCAGCAGGGCACGGGTTGCAGCCTCTGGGTCCGGCGCGCGGGTCACAGCGCTGACCACGGCTATGCTGCTGGCCCCGGCGGCGCGCACGGCCCTTGCATCACCGGGATTCAGGCCGCCGATGGCAAAGGTGGGTAACGCCGCAGCCGCTACGATCTGCGCCAGCCCGTCAAAGTCGATGGGGTTGGCATGGTCGGGCTTGGTGGACGTGGCCCGCACCGCACCTACGCCGATGTAATTCACTCCCGGCGGGATCAGGCGGGCTTGCGCCATAGTCTCGATAGACAGGCCAAGGATCATGCCGGGGGGCATCCGCTGACGGATTGCCGCCGCGCCGCCATCGCCCTGACCGATGTGTACCCCATGCGCGCCGGTTGCCAGTGCAACCTCGACCCGATCGTTGACGATCAACAGCGCGCCCAAAGCTGTCATTTCCGGCAACAGCCGCCGCACGAGGGCAGCCATATCATCGTCAGGCGCCATCTTGTCGCGCAGTTGTACCCATGCCGCCCCGCCTCGCGCCGCTGCGCGCGCCTGTTCGGCCACGGGAAGGGCTGCGCTTGGGTCTGTGATCACATAAATTGGCCCCATTATGTGCGACTGACACGTGCGCCTGAAGTCACGTCCTGCGGTGAAAGCGTGTAAAGCGCGTCCAGAAATGCGACCTGAAAACTGCCAGGGCCATTGGCCCCTTGCGCCGCTCGCTCGCCAGCCTGCCCAAAGTAGGCCAGTGCTGCCACAGTTGCTGAAAGCGCGGGTTGGCCGACCAGAAACGCGGCAATCACCCCATTCAGCGAACAGCCCAATGCGGTCACGCGCGGCATCAGCGCATCGCCATTCGCCACGCGGAACGAATGGACGCCATCGGTGACATAATCCACTGGGCCAGACACCGCGACCACCGCACCGCAGCGGGCAGCAAGGTCGCGTGCGCTCGCCTCGGCAGCCGTCACCGGATCGGCACTGTCTGCGCCGCGCCCGGCGCCTCCAAGCCCTGCCAGCGCGAGGATCTCGGATGCATTGCCCCGAATGACCGTTGGCCGCAGGGCAATCAGACGACTGCAGACATTCCGGCGAAACTGCGTAGCCCCCACGCCGACCGGGTCCAGCACCCATGGCCGACTGTTAGCCGCCATCGCCTGCGCGGCCATCTCCATCGCCTCGGCCCAAGCAGCATCCAGTGTGCCAATGTTCACGCTCAGCGCTTGTGCGAGGCCCGCAAACTCCACCACCTCTTCACGGGCATGCACCATCGCGGGCGACGCCCCTGCCGCCAGAGTCACGTTGGCGGCAATGTTCATAGCCACAAAATTGGTGATTAGGTGCACGAGAGGTGCTGTCGCCCGCATCTTTGCAAGGCTGGTTCCTGCGTCGGCCATAATGCTCCCCCGCTGCACACAAGGGGCCATTGGCAAGCCCGGTATGGCCATCACAGGCCAAAGGGGGCACAAACCGCAGACTTCCTACGCCAGCATGATCTGGTTCAGGTTCAAAGGGTGCTTCTCAGCCCGGATCCCGGACGCCCCTGTCGCAACGTTAGAAAATGCCATTTCGAGGTCCGCGTCAAGCGAGTTATAGATGGTAAGCCGGATTTTGGTCGTGCCACGTCGGGGCTTTAAGGCGGCATGTCATAAAGGATGGGTAGGTGTTGGGCGGGAGGTGTGACCGGCATCTGCAGAGTTTAGACTTGTGATGTTGCCTTGGGGGAAAAAGACATGAACACAGCCTTTTTCGCCTCCGCAATCGTGCTTTGCGTTGGTGTTTTGTGGGGCGTCTACTGGCTCCCCGTGCGCGCAATTGCCGAGCCGGGACTAGATAGTGCCTGGGGCACGGGTGCGATCACCTTGGCGGCGATGCTGTTCCTGCTGCCGTTCGTTGCGGGAAAGACCTACGTGTTTAAAGAGACAGGGATTGTTGGCGTGGTGTCGGGGGTGCCGCCTTTGCGCTCTATTCCATCGGGTTTTTCTACAGAAACGTGGCGCTTGTCGTCCTCTTGTGGTTTTGCAGCCCGGTCTGGAGCGTGCTGATCGCCAAATTCGTCCTGCGCTGGCAGGTTCCCACACTGCGGCTGATCGCAATTGGTGTGGGCCTTGTCGGGCAGGTGATCATGCTGGGGGGGCGAAGGCGTTGTGCCGGTTCCGCGCAGTCTGGGCGAATGGATGGCCTTCGCCGGTGAGCTGATCTGGGCAGGTGCCACCGCAGGAATGCGCATGAAGTCCCGTGTGCCGGCGCTGCCTGCGGCATTCACCTTCGCCTTAGGCGCGACGCTGACCTCCTTCGCCTTTGCCTCTTTCCTTGAGCCCCTGCCGACAATCGCCGCAGCTGATGCGGTGTGGATCGGGATCACGGTCCTTTTCACGGGTGGGTTGTGGTGGGGGCTGTCGATCGCCGCCCTGATGTGGGCAACCCTTCGGCTTGACCCGGCCTGGGTGGGTATTCTGCGGATGCCCGAGGTGATTTTTGGCGCCCTGGCTGCTGCGACTTTTGCCGGGGAAACGCTGTCTGCCAAAAAATTGATCGGTGGCGGATTGATTATTCTGCGTGGGTTGTTGGAGGTCTGGCCGACAAAGGCGGATGCCGGACACCCGCAAGCATCAAAGACCGCGCCATAAACCGCGATGCTCCTTGATGCTGCCTCGGGGCCGAAGCTGCTGCAACATGCGCGTCATGAATGGGGCAGCCTCAGCTTGCCGCGCCAAGCAAGCGACTTTTGGTTCAGCACTGTGAGGTCAATCTCGTCTGCGATGATCTGCTCGCAAAGTTGAACCGCAGCCAACGCTTGTGTTTGACTTAGGTGCTTGTACGCAGGCCGGGCGATGTGATCATACCAGATCCCTTCGCAGATCGTATCCAGCACAATTCTCTGAAAACAATGGTCGTTCCGAACGGGCCAGTACCGCTTTTCCTCAAGCGCGAGGAACGGCATGACGGTTCGCGTCAAGTGGACGTAGCGCGCAACCAGATTGTCGGGGGACGTTCGTGGTAAGTCGAAATCGTGTTGCATTTGATCTTCCCCCTGACAAGCTGTTTTCGTCCGTTTCAGCCAGGCAGATGTAGCGTCTATTTGATGCTGCGACCACTTTCGGCGAGAGAGAAGGAAACCTATACAATCCAATGGCACTCTAATTCGTTACCACCAAAACATTTGTCTGCAGCACCACAGCGTTACCTTGACTTGTCGCACCGCTGAGACATTTCGGACATCATGAAACACCCCGTGCTCGATCCGGCAACCCTTGGTGAAATCATCGAGATGGCGTTAAGTGATCACGACAGTTTTGATGCGATCCGAAACCTGCACGGGCTTAGCTCTGATGCGGTGAAAACGCTGATGCGGCAGAACCTGAAAAGCGGCAGCTATCGTGCATGGCGCAGGCGTGTTCGGGCATTTTCTGACCGGCGCGAGGTGTATAAATGACGCCGGACCTGCATCCTTGGGCGGCTGATCTGTCCGACCTATACGCGCAGGTTTGGGCACGGTTTGTGCGCGGCGTACGTGATCGGCGCGCCTCGACCCGCCACCCGACCTTGGCCACGGTCATGCCTGATGGCAAGCCGCAAGCCAGAACGGTGGTTCTGCGCGCGGCGGACAAAGGTGCGGGAACGCTGGACATTCACACCGACCTGCATTCAGCCAAGGTTGCGGAGGTGCGCCGTATTCCCTTTGCTGCGCTGCATGTGTGGGACGCGGCAGCCCACCTGCAGATGCGGTTGGAGGCCACGGTGACCATACTGACTGGGGCGGATGTGGCAGCGACGTGGGCTGAGGTTCCAAACGCGTCGCGCCAGTCCTACGGCAGCCTGCCCGCACCGGGGCAACCGATCGCACAGGCGCTGGACTATGCAAAGCAATCCGACCCGGCAAGTTTCGCCGTTCTGCGGCTGACGGTACAATCGATTGATGCCTTGCATCTTGGGCCACACCATCGCCGCGCCCGGTTTGATCGCCATGCGGGTTGGGCTGGGATCTGGCTTGCACCCTGACGTCGCGGATGCAAGGCGCATTCGGTGCAGGCAAGGGGCCGATCAGACCGCAGCCGGGCGCAGGGCAGACAATGCCTCTGCATCCAGGACCAGCCGCACGCCGAGGCTGCCCGACCCGGCCAGAACGGGCCGCTTGCGCAGGCATATATCCAGCGCCCTGATCGCTGGATAGGCGGCGCAGGCATAGGTGATGCGTGTCATCAGCCGTTCTTGCGTTTCATAATGGTGCTCGCGCGCCAAGGCATCGATCTGGCGGATCAAGGGGTCATAGTCGAAGACATGCGCCATCCCATCCTGCGCAATCAAGACGAGGTCCGGCGCGATGGTCAGGGTCAGGTCAAGTAGATGCGCTTCGGGTACGACTTCGTCGGGCCCGTAGGTTCCGATCTGCGCCGCGATCTTCACGTCCTTCAATTCGACTTGGCTGTATGCTGGCAAGATCAGAACTCCGATTTCACTGGAAGATAATCGTGTGGCCCCCGCGCGCTCCGGTACTTGGGGGGATGGATGTCAGGCGTCATCATCCAAAGGCCCATCGCCCGCGGGGCACGTACCCATCTTCATCAATTGCTGGGTCAAAAGCGTCTTGTAGCGACGCTGGCGCCGACGCGCCTTTGCGCCAGACGCGCGCCAGCCTTCGCGCTTGTCCTGAACAAGCTCTTCAAGATCGGCGGCAACCGAAATCTTTTGCGCGTCGGATGGTGAGGTGCGTTTTACCATGGGCTTGTTGTAGCCGTCAGTTGCGAGACGGCAAGCGATCACTCGGAGGGCTGACGGCGGTCGGCCTTCTTCGCAGCAATACCCGACGATCTGGCTGTTTTGCCACAGGACAGGTTGCTGAAAGCGGAAGAAAGCAAGTTATATTAAAATCATCGGAGGCTAAATGAAAACCAATGAAACATTCTCACGATTCCCAATCTGAGACGCTGCACGTCCACCACGTCCCGAATAGCATCCCAGACCGGATCGCGCTGCGCGTGGTCAAGAGTATGCGGTTCTTCGCAGACCGCTTCTTCGCCAAACGCTACGGGCACCGGGCTGTTGTGCTTGAAACGGTTGCAGCCGTGCCGGGCATGGTGGGCGGGCTGTTGCAACATCTGAGCGCCATTCGTCACATCCGTGACGATCAGGGTTGGATCAAGGAATTGATCGATGAGGCAGATAACGAGCGTATGCATCTGATGACGTTCATCAAGATCGCCGAGCCCAGCAGGTTTGAGCGATTTCTGATCATGGCGGCGCAGTTGATCTTTTATAACCTCTATTTCTTCCTCTACCTGCTTGCCCCCAAGACGGCGCACCGCGTAGTCGGCTATCTCGAGGAAGAGGCGGTGGTCAGCTATACCCACTATCTGGCAGAGATTGACGCAGGCCGCGTCGAAAACGTGGCTGCGCCGCAGATCGCGATAAAATACTGGAATCTGCCAGCCTCCGCGCGCTTGCGCGACGTGGTCCTTGTGGTACGCGCGGACGAGGTCCATCACCGCGATACCAACCACCACTTTGCCAATCAGTTGGCGAAAGGTGTGCGTACGTGAACCGATGCCGATGCCGATTCCAAGTTATAAAAGTGGCTGCCGAGACAGTCGGGCCGCCACTTTACGATTTCAAACGTGGGCAACCCATATGGTTTGTCTGAGCGCGCGTCACGTTTTCCTTGTTGCGACCGTCTGACCGCGCACGACACCTGCCGCAACAGTTTCCTGGAGCACACTAAGCCATGCTTGATATTGATAAAATCCGCAGTGACTTCCCTATCTTGTCGCGTCAGATCAATGGAAAGCCGTTGGTTTATCTGGACAATGGTGCTTCGGCTCAAAAGCCGCAGGCCGTCATTGATGCGATCGCGCGGACCTATGCGCATGAATATGCCAACGTGCATCGGGGTTTGCATTACCTGTCCAATCTGGCGACCGATAACTATGAGCGCGTCCGTGGCATCGTCGCAAGCTTTCTGGGCGCGGCCAGTGAGGATGAGATCATCTTCAATTCGGGTGCCACCGAAGGCATCAACATGGTCGCCTATGGCTGGGCCATGCCTCGCATGAAGGCCGGGGACGAAATCATCCTCAGCATAATGGAACATCACGCGAATATTGTGCCGTGGCATTTTCTGCGCGAACGGCAAGGTGTGGTGATCAAGTGGGTGGAGGTGGACAGCACCGGCGCATTGGACCCCGCAAAAGTGCTGGAGGCAATCACGCCGCGCACAAAGTTGATCGCGGTCACGCATTGCTCGAATGTGCTTGGCACTGTCGTCGATGTTGCCGCGATCTGCGCGGGCGCGCAGGCCCATGGAGTGCCCGTGCTGGTGGATGGCAGCCAGGCCGCCGTCCACATGCCGATCAATGTGCAAGACCTCGGCTGCGATTTCTATGCGATCACGGGGCACAAGCTTTATGGTCCGTCGGGATCAGGGGCAATCTATGTCCGCAAGGATCGGATGTCCGAAATGCAACCCTTCATGGGGGGTGGCGACATGATCCGCGAAGTGACGCGCGACAGCGTCACTTACAACGATGCGCCGATGAAGTTCGAGGCAGGCACCCCCGGTATCGTGCAGACCATCGGTCTGGGCGTGGCGCTGGAGTATATGACGGGGTTGGGCATGGCCAATATCGCGGTGCATGAGCAGCGGTTGCGCGACTATGCCCGCAACCGTCTTGACGGCTTGAACTGGATCACGGTGCAAGGGACAACGCCCGACAAGGCCCCCATTTTTTCGTTCTCGATGCAGGGTGCCGCCCATGCGCATGATATTTCGACCATTCTTGACAAGAAAGGCGTCGCTGTTCGGGCGGGGCAGCATTGTGCAGGTCCCTTGATGGCGCATCTGGGCCTTAACGCCACCTGCCGCGCGTCTTTCGCTGTGTACAACACCACTACCGAGGTTGACGTGCTGATCGACGCGCTGGAGCTGGCGCATGAGATGTTCGCCTGACTGACCTTGCAGGAGGTGCGGTCAATTGACCAGTACAGGTGCGGCGCGCAAATACGCACGATCCTCGATCTGTTTCACAAGGAAGTCGGCGACACTCGCTCGTGAGATGATCCCGTTGCGCCACGAAGATGGCTCGCGAAGCACCTTGTAGCGGCTGGATTTTGGGCCGTTCAACAGCACACCCGGGCGCCCGATCGTCCAGTCCAGACCGCTTTGCTTAATCAGGTCTTCCTGACGGGTCTTGTCGTCATAGGCACGGCCAAACACGATCTGAAACGGTGCGCGTTGCAGCAAGCCGATGCTGGCCCGGCTGTCGCCAGCCCCGAAACCGGTGACGCAGACAAGACGGTCGACTGATTTTTCCGTCATCATCGAGACAATCACACGCGTCGCGTCGGAAAACAGATGCACGGGTTTGATGAGTTCGCTAAAGCCCACGCCAAGCGTAAGGATCACGGCGTCGACACCTGCAAGGGCTGCTTCAACATCTTGCTGGCGCGTTGCATCACCTTGCACCTTTTCCAGTCGCGGATCGGATAGGGTCATGGCGGCGGCAGACCGCGCAAAGGCGCGCACATCATACCCCGCGGCAAGTGCCGTCTTGGTCGTTTCCAAGCCAATGCCCTTGCTGGCACCGATGATAAGGACTTTCACAACGAAACCTCCAGTTATGACGGCAAAAACGGTCCGGAAATGGACGCTTCATGAAGCTTCGTATCAGGATGGTTGACGCATGTCTTCGTGTCCGTCTTGTCGAAGCCGGTTTGACTGAACGACAAGCTGCGGCTGAGATGACAATCCACCCTTAATCATGCTCTCCATCGCGGCGGCGTCCCGATCCGCGCATGAATAGTTTTGGCTGCTTTGCCGCGACCGTAAACGTGGCTGCCGTGACTGCCGCAGCCGCAATCAAGACCGCATGACCCAGTATGCTGGCCGCAAGAAACGTGTAACTTCCGATTGCGACAGAGAAACTAACCGCCCACATAACCCCCAAAACTTGCAGAATGTAGTGACGGACAGCGACATCGGGAATACGGCGAAGCGGGCTTACACGATGATCGAAAATGAAATTCCACGAATTCACAACAAAGGTCTTGATAGCTGTGATCATGGCTTGAGTCCTTGCGCTTCTTAAAGCTTTAGAATTGTTGGACGCTTCTACTACCCGGTCGACGTACAGGTAGGGCTAAACCGCAGCGTTCCAAGCCGAATAGGCTGCAAAGTGCAAAAGGCCCATGGCCATCAGCAGCGCCGCTGATTTCGCATGACCATCCTTGTGTCCTCGAACCACTGAGACAGGCGGCACCCACGTCTCAGCATCCTACCAAAGTTTTATATGCGACCCTGCGCCGGAAGTCGGACAAGAGGGATGTTTTGACAGTGTGGTCCGAGGGGAAGGCTATTTTCTCGCCAATCAGCAGACATGGTGTTCCGAGCGTGGTTCCGGCCTATGCTCTTGTAACCTTGGAAGTGCGCCCTGGTGGCTCGCTGCCAGTAATTCATCTATCAGACGCTTTGACAAATCTTTCCTCGGACACACGATCAAGGATCTTTTCCTTGTTCTGCTTGCTGTAAGCGTTCTCGAGTTTGGGCTGAAAACTACGGCCGTCTATTACAACTAAAGCGTCAACGGAGCGTTAGAGGCGCAGATTTTTGACAGTGATCCGGCCGAAACCGTGCGGTCGATCGTGCGCAATGAAGGCGGGCCGGTTGCCGCGCGCACCATCTATCCGATCCTGGAGCGGAACTGGACCGATCTTGGCTTTGCGGTGGCCGTCGTCCCGTCGGATGTGACGATCCGGTCCATCGAGAATGCCTTGGATTTTGTGCCCGCAGGCATGCCTGAGGCCTAGCCTGTGGGCGACTTCAAAGAGACATTGGTTAAGATCACGGCCGAAACCTGTTGTTTGCAATGCCAAACCGAGGCGAAGGTTGGTGGTGGGCTCGGCACGGTTGCAGTGCACAACTATTTGCAACGCGACTTTGCAATCTGGTTCAACGAGGTGCGCCTTGCCGCAGGCCTTGCGGTCGGCAAGATCGTGCTGCATTCAGTTCTTCTGTTCTTGCTCCTGCGCGCCCGGATGGAGCCTCTCTTGCGCCTGCCAGCGGTGGTCAGCAGCCTTTCTAAGGCTTACGGCGCACTGGATCAGCGGGTGGAAATTCGGACATAGGACGAATTCGGGGTGCTTGCGCGCGATCTGAACATCTTTCTCGATCGCATCAACCGTCTGATATCAGAGCTTAATCAGGTGCTGCAGCGTGTCGTGGCTGTGAATGACGATATCGTCACCGTTCAGGGTGACTTACGCGGCCAGATCGACCGTGTGGTAACAGGTGTTCGGCGGCTGGAACGTGATGCCATGTTGTCGGCCAAGCGCGAGCCGCGCTTTTCAAATGATTGGTTCACGGCCATCCGCGCCTTGGTTCAGGCGCTTGATGAACGATTGGCGAAGGCGGGTGACATGCCCCAGACTGACGCGTTGCTGGAAGCGTTGCGCGCCGTTGTCGCAAGTGCCGAGACCCAGTTGGCCACCTCGGAAAGCCTGTTCGAGTCCCTTGCCACTGTTGGAGATGATACCGAAAATCTGAAAAGTGCGATGTCCGAGATGACCGGGATGGAAGAACGGATGAAAACGATCACCGAGACGGGCGGAACCCTTGTGTGCCGCCTTCAGCCAGAGGCGGGGTAGGCTGCAAAGACTGCGCCAGGCTTTGGATGCTTCAGTAGAACCCAACCTCGCGCACGTCGATCTTAGCGTCGTGGTCGCGTCCGTAGGCAACGACGGCAACAGACGCTAGGCTGTCCGGCCTGGGTTCAGTGCGAAGCAACGCGCCCGAGGCGGTGAATGCATCCAGCGGCAGGCGCATTTCGGTCCAGCGTTCCGTGACGTCGAACCCTGCCTGATAGTATTGCCATGGCAGCAGCGTGCCCCCCGTGCGCAGGTGCACGAAGTAGCGTTGGGCATTGCCGCGCACCATCAAACGCACGCCGGTTGTGCCTTTGGGTGGCGGGCTGGCCAGATCGAGCCGCATCTGGATGAACCCGCCGCGGTTGGCGGTGCTGACCTGGCCCGTCATGCGCGCGAAGGGCGTGCTATCTTCCTGAAGGAAGGCGACAGTGCCGATGGATACGCCTCCCATCACCTGATCGGTGAAGAACCGCCAGCGGGTTTCCGGCTGCATAGTAAAATCCTCAAGAATAGTTGGCCCGGTTGCAGACCCATCAGCCAGCGCAGGCGGCATGGCCGCACCAAGGAGCGTCGCCAGAAGGACAGCTGGAAAAAGATTGCGCATTACGCCTTCTACCAATGTTGCGTGCCGGGCGCACCCTTGATCTGGCCGTCCAGATTAGGTGTGACCCAGCCGCCGTAAAAGTTGCCCGGCTGCGGAATGACGCGCAGATCGCCAACCGATGCCTCGTCCATCAGTCCGGAATAAAACGCTACATAGCCTGCAAGGGCGGCAAAGCGGGCAGTGGGGCTGTCATAGCAGCACGCAGCGCGGGCGGCGGTTTTGCCTCGGGCGATCACATCGAAGTAGCGCGCGACGCCTTTCCACTCGCAGTAGCTGCTGCCTTGCACCGGGCGCAGGGTGGCGTGGATGTCTTCTGGCGGCAGATAATAGCTGGCGGCATGGTGGGTTTCCAACACCCGCAGGGCGCGGTCTGTTTCCGAGACCAACGCCCCACCCAGCCGGATCATGATCCGCTGCGGCACGAGTTCCAGCGCGGGAGGGCGGGGGTAGGATTGCACGTTTTCGCGCGGCAGATCGGTCATGACACAGCCCCAACCAAGGGTTTGCGCGCGATCCCCATATAGAGGATGGCCGTCAGTGGCAGCGGCCCAAAAACCAGATCGAACCGGCGGTTGATCCCGCGCGGGCCAAGGCCTGTAACAGCGCCCGGCACCAACCCGGCACCTTCTATCGCGGCGCGCAATTCGCGTGGTTTGATGAACATGGCGGGGTCATGCGTGCCGCGCGGAAGCAGGCGCAGGATGTCTTCGGCGATGGTGATGGTGGCAAGCCGGGCCAGCGGATTGCGGTTGATGGTGTCGAACAGGAACACCCCGCCGGGGCGCAGGGTGCGGGCGACTTCGAACAAGACCTTGTTCAGGTCGGCGACATGTTCCAGCACATCGACGCAGACAACAGCGTCAAAACTGCTGTCATCGTAGGGCAGAACCTCGCCCACGCCCACATCATAGCCGATACGCAAACCTGTCGCGCGGGCATGGGCGCGGGCGGCATCGATTACGTCAGCCGCCGGGTCGATCCCGGTGACATCTGCGCCGCGCGCCGCCAGAGCCTCAGCCATGAACCCCCCGGCACAGCCAAGGTCCAGCACCGCTTTGCCCTGCCAGTCGATCTGACGATCGAACCATTTCAGCCGACCCGGCACAAGGTTTTTCAGCGTGCGCACCCAGCGGATATCGTCCGACCACCAGCGATCGGCCACTTGGTCATAGATCGTCAGGTCATTGCGCATCGGGTTGGTCCTTGGTGGGGCTCAGGTGGGGCAAGACATAGGGCACCGCAGCGCGGTAGTGATCAAAACGGGCGCCGTAGCGGGCGGCAAAGCGGCGTTCCTTCAGGCGGGGGGCCAACAGGCAATAGGCGGTAAACGCGACAGCAAGCACCAGTTGGTCTGGCGTCCAGATCGGGGGTGTCCACAGTGTCAGCGCAAAGGCCACATAGATCGGCTGGCGGATCAAGCGAAACAGCCCCTGGGTCGGCATGTCGGGAAACGCCGGACGGATGCGCGCCAGCAGCGACATCCAGCCCAGCGCTCCCGATTGCACTTCGGCTCCGGCGTCAAAGCTGGCCTTCAGCAGGATCAGCCAACTGGCGGCGTAAGCGACGGTCATGGCCCAGAAGGCCACCCCTTCAGCCCGCCACCAAATAACGCCCGACGGTGTCCACAGTGCGAACAGCGCCAGCAACTGGGCGGATGCGATGATGGCATAGGTGGTGGTGGCCAGCGTCGCCCCATGCGGCCCGGGGACCAGCCGCGCCAGAAGCTGCCCGCCGCGCCCGGTCAGCAGCAACGAATGGGCCACTGGAAACTGCGCGATCAGTGCTGCATTGGCCAAAGCTGCCCAAGGCCATGGTACGGTGCCGAGGCTTGCGCTCAGGCCAAAGAACATCGCCACAATCATCGCAAGCACGCCCGCCGCAAACAGCGTATGGCACAGCACACCAAAGGTCAGCGCCAACGCGATCCTCCCCGCACCAGCGGGCGGGCGCAGGGCGGCGCGGATCAGCGTGATCAGTCGAGCGACGCGCGGATCGTTCCACATGGTCATCTCCGCGCCAGCAGATCGGCGGCCATGGTGGTGCCGCTGTCCCATGCCGCCTTGATGCGCGCGCCGTGGCACCAGTCGCCGCCCAGATAAAGGCTGCCATCGTCGCTGCACAAAAACGGCTGCCCAAGCGCCTGCGTGACCCGAGCATAGCGCCAGCGATGGGCGGTGGCATGTGTAACGTTGTCGAGCGTTTCGCCCAGCCGATCGCACATCAGGGGCAGCATGTGGGCTGTCAGCGTTGCTGGATCATCCTCCAGATGTGCCGCACTGAACGCGGCACCGGCCTGTGCCAACCACAGCGCGCCGTGCCCTTGTGAACGGCCCGGCTTGGCGCTGTCTTGTGCGATCCATGACAAGGGATCATCGGCATCCTTGCGGGTGATGAAGGGGGCAGCGGCCGCGACAGCAGCCATCAATGTCAGGCATGGGGCGACTTGCACCGCGCCAAGTGCTGCGACAAGCAGGTGATCCGCACCCAAAAGGGCTGCCACCTGCGGGGCGGGCACCGTGACCACAACCCTTTCAGCACACAAGGTGCCGTCTTGCAAACGCATCAGCCAGCCCCCTGCATTCGGGACCAGACGCAGCACTTGCGCATTTTGCCGAATATCCAGCCCGGCCCCAAGTGCCTTGGGAATGGCCGACATACCCGGCACGCCCACATGGTGCGTGCGCCCCGTGCCATCAGCCCACCCGGCCAGCGTGCCCGCCTTTTCCAGTTCATTCAGCACGCTGGCAAACCCCGCGCCATGCGCATTCATATATTGCGCGCCGTGGTCGAACTGCAGATCGCCCGCCCGCCGCGTGGCCACGCGCTCGCCAATGCCGCGCCCTTTGTCCAGCACCACAGGGGCCATTCCTGCATCGGCCAGCCTGCGTGCACAGGCCAGCCCCGCCATGCCCGCGCCGATGATGACCGCGGGCATCATGCGGGCAGCGCCTGTTCCAGAATCCGCGGGATGTTCTGTTTGACCTTGAAGAACCCCGCCGTGGCATGGGGCCAGATCGCCGCATCCCAATTCCACCGCCATTCGCAAAAGGTGATGCCTGCATCGGCAAGCGACTGGGCCGCGTCATCCATAAAGTCCCGCAAGGGGCCGGTGGTGATGTAGGGCGTTGCGATTTGCGTGGCACCGCTGGCGGCGGCCCATTTGGCCAGCGTTGCGGGATCGGCTGCGTGCAGGGTGACGGGGGTTGCGCCGATCCGCAAGGCGGCATCGGCCAAGGCACTCGCCTCGAATGCATGGACAAGGTCCGACACGGGTACGGGTGATCGCAAGTGGCTGGTGGTCAGCGTGGCCGTGGTCCGGATATCAAGGGCGGACAGATTGAAATCCTCCAACCGGCAATCCTCATCTGTGATCAGTAGGGCCGTGGGCTTGCCGGGCTGTGGGGTCGTGACGGCAGGCAAGGGCAGCAGGGATGGCAGGCCGTCAGGCTCAGTCGCCTCAAGGCCCTGTGTGACCTTTGCCAGATCGGACGGGCGCGGGATAAAGCGCCCAGCGGTAAAGGTGGCGATGTTCTGGGCATTGGCCGGATAGGGTTTGCCGCGCGTGTGCAGCCCGGCCACCCAACGCCAGCCCAGCGTGTTCGTGGCGGCATCGCCGTCCAGCAGGTGTCGGTAAAAGAAGTCAGCCCCCAGCCGCCACGGCAGGCCAAGGGTGAAAATCCAGATCGATGCAAACCACATCCGCGCGTGGTTGTGTAGATAGCTTGTGTCCACGAGTTCAGTGGCCCATGCATCGAAACACTCCAGCCCGGTCTGGCCGCCCGTCGCCCTGTTCATATCCCGGCGCAGGCTGCGATCACGGTATCATGGCGGCCCGGCGACGTGTCTTCTTCCATGATCAGAATGGGTCGCCGCCGGTTTGTCGTCAGGCCATGGCCTTTGGCCGGAAAGATGGCCTGAAGTGCCGCATGCAGGTGTTCCATTGACATGAATTCCGACGTGTCATCGGTATTGAAGCACCAAGTATCGACAACCTGTTGACCATGGGTGTTGATGATCTGGATCGCATGGCCTTTGGCCAGACGGACGGCCCGGCCCTGGCGCGCAGGCACAATATGAAGGTCAGTCGTCATATGTTGCTCCCTTTGTCATCTGCGCTGTCGGATAAGATTGCTGGATATCTCAAACGCCAAACAGCGCAGCTTCAGATTTGTTGACCAAACGGGCCGGGTCAAGCCATCTCGGGTGCGACCAAATGGACCCGCAGCTTATCCCACCACGGTTGCAATGCCCAAGATCAGGTTCTGCGGTAAAAAAATGTTCACCTTTCGAATCCTCGCAATAGGGTTATCAATGGCTTGAATGCTGCATTTGGCTTTTGGAATTCGGATGCCTCACGTTTGATCTTTGATCCCGCCCTGTTTCTCTATGGACGTGTCTCCATCGCTCTGGAGGTTGATCCGAAGTCAGCGCGTATCTTTGCCTTTGCCGCTGTCCGCGAAGAGCGGTCGTTGGTTCACAAAGGGTCAGCACTGGATCCCGCGCTGGACCGGCTGGAGGCGTTCTGCAATGGGGCGGTGCATCTCGTCGGGGCTCTGTTGCACAAATCCCATGAGGGATTCATCTCGTGAATCCAGCATGGTAGATGGGATGCATGATCAGACCTACACCCCGAACCTACAAGACCAAGAACTGGCCAGC
>Ga0307978_1001559_pt1 | contig 16888 bp, 15 predicted proteins | sample OrgLakmetage1056_FD_203151 | JGI IMG/M metagenome (GOLD analysis project Ga0307978, IMG submission 203151) | Saline water microbial communities from Organic Lake, Antarctica - #1056 | ecosystem: Environmental > Aquatic > Non-marine Saline and Alkaline > Saline | place: Antarctica: Organic Lake...
ATTTCGGAGTCGGTGAACTCTCCTTTTTCCACATGCAGAATAAACTTTGCGGTGCCACGCGTCTGCGTCTTGGTCATGGACGGATAAGAGTACTCATTCATCACATCTTTCTTTTCAGTTGGTGCTTCCGCTCGTTCCGACACCTTGGAAATGTGTGAGACGGAAAGGAAAGTGTCAGCATCATCACAGCTCGTCTATATCGTTGCAAATCATATGGGTACACACCTTGAACGTTAGAGCATGGTCTCGGAAACGCAAATTTTCGGAATGAATGTACCCGCCCAAGAAGGCATTGATACCATTCCTCACACTGTGGGGCATTGTTACAACACCATAACCTCCAGGCGATCCGTACAAGACGCAGACAAAGTCACTGAGATAATCCAAGACAGCCAAGTCGTGCTCCACGACCACCACATAACGGCGATCACCGTCTGCAGTCTCCAAGATCTGACGAATCATTGCAGCTGCCGTCAAACGTTGCTTGACATCCAGATAAGACGAAGGTTCGTCAAACATGTAGACATCACTGGTCTGAATGGCAACGACACAAATGGCAAATCGCTGGAGCTCTCCACCAGATAGAACCCGTACATCACGGTCCAACAGATGTCCCAGCTCGGCGTTGGTAATGGCCCAATCAAAAACATCCCATCCTTCCGCCTCCGATCGCTGTATTGATTCGAAAAAGAGAGTCAGGTTGCGTTAGCACAGGCGAAGCACTAGACATCATACTACCAACGCTATTCATGACGCTGTCACTTACGTCATCCTTGGCTTTGAGAATCTCCCCAACCTTGCCCTTGACGGCCTTAGGAATGTGATCTACGTACTGGGGCTTGATGGAGGCCTTCATGGTATCTTCAAGAATCCTGGTAAAGTAATTCTGCAACTCGCTACCCCGAAAGTGAACGAGAATCTCCTCCCAATCGGGCGGAGCGTCAAAACGACCCAAGTTGGGCTTCATCTTTCCAGCCAAAATTTTGAGCGCTGTCGACTTTCCGATACCGTTGGTACCGACCAAACCAAGGACCTGGCCTGGACGCGGCATGGGCAACCTGTGGAGTTTGAAAGAGTTGACACCATATCGATGGGTTGTGTTCTTTTCCAGATCTTTGGGGAGATTGATGATATTAATGGCTTCGAAAGGGCACCTCTTGACACAAATACCACAACCTGTTCATTTGCAAGAGTGCATAGTATTGAGTAGTGTAAGTGGATGTTAGATCCTAGACGCATAAGCAGTAGTGCGGGTATGAACTTTCAAGTATCGGATCCCAAGCAACAGCTCTATACGTACCGATACAAAGCGCCTCGGAAATGAAGGCAATCTTGCTCTTTGGCCCAACTTCGATACAGAGCTTGCCAAGCTTGACGACAGGGCAAGACTTCTTGCACTCTTGATGACACTTCTTCGGCCTACATCTTTCCGTATTGATAATAGCGATACGGGTCAACACCTCCTCGACCCCCGTGTCTTTTCCGAGCTTCTTCTTCGGAGGCATCTTGCTCGGTTAATCAATGCGTTACACTAGCCTCAAACGATGCTCCACTTGTACGGTGGTTCTTTGCTTTGTGTAAGAGGCCGTCGATCGAGCGTCGAGAGGAATAGAAGACGAAAGGCCACCATCGTCGCTAACGTGCGGACGCGAAAGTTGCCCGTCCCTCGCCCGTCGCTTGTCCTCTCAAACGAACCCGGACTTTGCTAGGGACCGTGTGGTATTCCGGGCCATCTCAAGGCTCCGGTGCTACAAGTTCGACTACTGTACAACCTACGCCTTGAGCACATGGTGCATAATCTGCTAATGTCTTGGTAGCTCAACAATCCAGTGTTTGTATCAAGTACAGCAAACGCGTTGTTGCGGGCGGTTGCTGTCCTCGCCGCGGCTCGTCCTGCCTCCTCGTCGGTGGGCGGCGAGGAGCGAGTCGTTGGCGGCCGTTGGTGCGCGCGGCCCCTGCGAAAGGAGGATGGTGATGGGCAAACTCTAGCGTCGACCCTACCCTACCCACTGGTCTGATACAGTTTACCCCAGTGTTACATCAATTCAAATTGGCACACGTCTGCATCACTATATTTTTTCCTGGTATTTCGCTAATTCTACTGATAACAAGTAGTCTAGTCTTAGGTCTTCAATATTTATTATTCATCGACAACCTCATTTGACAAACGTCTCAACGTCCTTTCCTACTTCCGTTGAGCCAGAAACATGAATAATTTATTTTTCTGTCGAGGACCGCATGGAACTCCGTCTCGTGATCCTCCTTGGTGTTTAGCAGTACGTTCTTCACAGTGGTTCAAATTTTAACTTCATCGGTTTGGAAGCCGCAGACTCCCGTCGTAGGCAAAAACCAAGACGCGGAACAGATTCCGGTATCCTTTAAAAAGAGCCAAATGCGGATATGGATGTATGGATCAAAGGATTGGACAATAAAGCAATAGGGAAAGACGAAGCAACAAGCTCTCAAATGATAGACCCAATGACCGTCGTAAGAAGAGCACGAAGCAGCAACCTCTCAAATGATAGACCCAATGACCGTCGTTAGAAAAGCACTAAATGATAGACCCAGTGACCGTCGTAAGTAGGGTAGGGTAGGGTAGTGATGCGAGCAGCGAAACGGAGCAGAAGACGAAGCAGAGCTAAACCCGTCAGACACCGTATGCAGTTCTATTCCAGATAACAAGTAACTTCTATAAAATTATTCATCGATAAGAATGGCGTGTCAGTACTCAAGCGCTGTCCGAATCCTGCACTTCTGTGCCCTCCGGAACTTTGACGCTCGTCATGTATTTTCGCACGTCGGAATTGTTGAGGACGAGCTCTTTGAGGGCATCGGGGGCTCCACCTTCCTCTGCATAGAATCCTGGGAGCTTGATCAAGTGTCCAGCACCCAAATGAATGTTTTCCATTTTGTCCGCCTTGGCTTGTTCGCGACGTTCCTCAGCAGTTCCAATGTAGACTTCGTCACGTTGGAAGCCAGAGATTTTCTTGTGGATCCAAGCAATGACGTAGGCTCCGTTACAGATGCCCGTGGCCTCCAAAAAGAGACAAATGCGGAGGAAAAAGTAGGTGAACGGGTTGCTCAAGAAAGCAATGGGAAAAGCGGAGGCCACCAACTGCCACGCAATCGAGGCGACAATGGTAGTAATGAGGGCACCCAAAAAGCCCAAGTTGAGAAACTTTTGAGCACCAGGCGAGACTCCCCACAAGGTTGGGTCACCGGCATCGGGATCAATATCGAGAGAAGTGACGCGCGCAATGAAAAACATGCACGAGACGACGCAAAGCTGACGGCCAATCATGAATCCAGAGAGGTTAAAGGCGTCTCCGTGGAAAAGAAGGGCACATGTCTTCTTGGCCCAGTAGGAGTCTCCGCGCTCATTTTCGGGGATTCGGGCGACGGCGAAAAAGGCAATCTGCATGCCTTCCAATAACCCGACGACGCACATGAGAACGAAAAAGAGGATGACAGAAACAGCATTAGGGATGCTCTCCCACATGGTGGTCTTTCCCTCGAACAGAGCGACCAAGGTGACGGTAAAAGCAAAGATCAAAAGCCCAAGCGACATGAAGCAGCGAAAGTAGAAGAAAAGATTGCGAAGATCAGAGCGGGGTGGCTCATTGGACTGGATAGTCTCTCCGGCGCAAGCAGCAACAACAATCTGAATAATGTAAGAAGCATGGACCACACCAGAGAATTCGATGGCCATAGCAACCCAGAGAGTAAAGTAGTTGGCCCAAGAGTTGAGGTAGTCAAGCATGCAGTGCGAAGCGTTGACCTGCGAGTTGAGCTGACCAACCATGGTAGTGAAGAGAATCATGGCGAGACCAGATCCCAAAAAGATATTGATCACAGTATCGGGAAGACCCCAGAGCTCGGCGTCCTTAACTGGTCCTCCGGAGATGTTGACACTGAAGACAATAAAGACAACCATGAACTGACGTCCAAGAAGGTAGCGGTCGAGGGAGTCACCAGTGTGGGCCATAATGCAGCACTTGTTGGCAATGGGATGCGATTCCGCATAGAGCTCACGATTGACAGGAGCCAAACCGACCAAGGAAGCTTGCCCTCCTTCGACCACCGACAGCCAAAGAACCGCAACCAAGAGCAAAATAACGGCAACAGCTGGATGGGTATCTTGGGAGAGACTGGTCTGCTTATCAAAGATCAGACCGAGGATTAGAGCGATCGAGAAGATCAGAGCGCATGTAGAGACAACATTCTTGACGCCCTCGACGATGGGGTTCTTTTCGACAGGCATTGTAAAGTTTCTTAGTTTCTGCGTAAAGTTATAATAGACTGATGAGCAAAAGAGGTGGCGACGAACATTCCAAGCACGCAGACTGCTTCGCTCTATGGAGCAAAAAAGTTAACATGACAATCCAAGCACGCAGATTGCCTCGTTCCATTGAGCAAAAGAGGCAACGCCGATTAATCCAAGAACACTGGCTGCTTCGTTCCATTGACGCTTACCTTGACTGGGCTTGTTGTTGTCGAGACTGAGAGGGTCTTCGTTTCAACACAAAATGAAAAAGTGAGAAGAAACTTGGCAGCGATTTTGTTGTTTCGATTGCTCACAAACCGGCGGCCGCTCCAAGGCGGTTACGGGAGCGTTGTTTAGTCGTGGAAAATCTAAATGACCATTTATTATTTAAACAATTGACGGTTTGTCATTCTTGGTACTCACTATTGCCCCCTGGTTTGCAAGATTGCGTCGATGCAACGTACATATTACAGGTAAACAGCAGAGGAAAAGCGTTACAAGAGAGACTTTGTCCTAAGCAAAGGTTCACGGGCGTTTTGGAGGGTTATGTCCAATGCGCGAGCCATTCGAAATAGGAAAGTATCCCAGAAATAGTATGCTCAGATTGGCGGGAAAATCGAGTACGTATGCTTGAGGTTGGCGGGAACTTCTTTAAAATTTGTTGTCGTAATGAAGAAAAGAGAAAATCCAATCCAACAACTTCAAGTCATCCTAAATACCGTGCAGGACTGCCTTGAGGCCTGGCGCGGGGTTTCGTTCTTGAAAGCAAAGAATGAATGAACGCCATCTCGCGATCATATCTTTGAAACGGACAACGGACCCAAGCGACCATGACCATGTTGGCGTTGGCGTTGGCTGTCTCGTCATCCGTCACCCAAAATATTATATACGTCTTCACTGATACGCCGTCGTTGGTTGTGGGTGAACAAGAAAAAGGAATTCGCCGCGTTCGGGACGTTGCCAACCCGCCGCCGTACTAAAGAAGGAGGCTTGCTCCTTTGTCTTTGTCCTGCGGGTTCCAGGACCACGAATACAGCAACACTCAAAGATCTTTCCAAACCGACTCACGTATGCCCAAGTGACTGGCAACTCCCTTCATCATGATTGGGCAAGGGTTGCTACTTTACGGAATTTCTAGCGGACCGAAGAAAGGCGATAGCCACTTCGTCTGATTCAACGGAACCGACAAAAGCGGCGCAGACGGCAGTGGAGGGTACCCCGCACGGAGGCTATAATTGGAGCGAGTTACACACAGACTCCAGCGATTGGGATGTGTCGACTCTAGAAAGTGAATTGTTTCGCTCAATTTATAAAAGTAAGCCTAGCAGGGTGGTCAACGCAATCGTCGACGAAGGTAGGTGAGTTGGAATAGACATTCTTCTTCGTAGGGTGCTTGAGACCACTGTCTTGTAACGTTGAAGAGTCATTTGGCGGTCACTTAAGAGCCAGTTATACAATATAATCAGAGTAGGATGAGAAGCTCCTGCTCTGCAAGTGAGAAGCAGGAAGATGCTCAACAGGGTGCTGAGTTGCTTGACCAAGCCGGTGGATACCGTTCGCCAGTTCAGAAGAAGCTGAGGAGAGACTTCGATACGCCACGTGTCTACAAGAGTAGAGCCGCTAGAGAGAATGAGCTGGTCTACTAAGATTAGCGGACCGAAGTGGATGCGGAGAGGTAAAGCATAATTGAATCAAAGTATTGATGTTACGAATTTGTTAATCCAACATGATACAATCGAGCCACGTGATTTCTCAAATCAAGACAAATAGAACGCTTCCACCTTCCACATCCAAGGCGTAGGATCAATCGAGACTATCGCCGAGTAGCCAATACTGCTTTCCCGAAAGTCACTCGTTGCGATGCAACACGTGCATGTCGTTGGAGGGCTGATCATCGTCCGTCGGTATCCGAGAATGGAACGATTGGATTCCCCGTACGTGAAAGTAAGGTTGCAGATGGTACTCTGTCGTCCTCGCCTGCCAGTATCTAGTAGAGAGATTGAGAATGAATGTGAGACAGTTGGCTTTAGCTTCGACTCCCAAACCGCAAATCCAACGCTTTCACTGTAGGCCTTCCTGGCACGCATCGTACCTTGTCCAATTCTAGTTTGGAATAGTATGATGCTACGCAAGCGCCAGCAAAGGCAAAGACTACACCAAAGAGCAGCGAAAACAAGCGTAATTCCTTGTGCCCCGAATCGTCCACAGTTCCGTCGGCCAGACTGGACGCAGTCGCCCCCACAAAGCAAAAGAGAATGGTCCCTGGCAGAATTCCAATGAGTGCCAATGCATAATCCCGGAGTGGAATCGATGTGACGCCGCTGATGTAGTCTAGAGCGTTATAGGGAATTAGCGGAGACAATCGCAGCAGAACCATAATCTTGAGACCGTTGTCCTCGAGTGCTGGGGAATTCGAGACCACATAGGCGTTAGCAACGCTCTTCCAGATACACAGGCTTTACCAAACGCTACCTAAGAGTACGTACCTTGGTCCACTGCTTGAAAGAGCGGATACGTTGACGCCAAACGAAGAACCCAATCACGAAAAAGATACCTTCCAAGTAGAAACGTGCAAATCGATCCCAGACTAGCGCCAATAAAGACGGCCTAAGGCCGTTATAAAAGAGAAGACAAGTGAGTACGGCAAGTATCGTCGACCAGGCACATGCGTCACACTTGAGAAGCTGCGTACCGTTGAAGCCATGGCTACCCCTTTCCCGATACTATCGAATGCACTGCGAAAGGCGAATCCAGTGCCGACGGTGAGAATAGATGCCGGGACAAATAAAATCGTCGCCAAAATATAAAAGATTACAACAGCCAGAACACCTCGAAACGGATGATATTCGACCCAAGTGATGAACCCCACAGAGGCACTCTTTACTCGCTGCTCGGTCAAGGAGTCTATCAAAAGCAGCAATAGTAGGATAGCTAGTGTTACAAGTATATACAAGCGAAGCCGTCGGCTTTGTGGACTTATTCGAATAGCGAATTGAGTGTCTTGCTCCACCGTGGGATCGACACGAGAGGGGTGTCCTTCCAAAGAGAGATTTTCCGTCGCTTGCTCCATGGTCGAGGGTCGTGAGTAGTAGTGTAGAAAGACATGTGCACTTTTCACAGAACATTAGTTTTGGATGTCACGATTGAAGAGTGCGCATAAAACCGACGGCGGACAGATCAATGGGTAGCAACGCCCCATTCACTCAATCGACCCGGGTCCAGTTCAAAGAGCTTCTTTTTAAGATAGTTCTCGACTTGGCGGGCGGTAGCACGCTCACTGGACTCTTGCTCATGACACATAAACATGGCTTCCTTCAACGCTTGATCAACGGGATCAGTGCTATTCCAAATGTCGGCATAAAAGCTCGGTCGGTAGCCATCTTTCACCAACTTCTTCGCCTCATGGGTGGTCACATCTGAGAATGGCCATTCGGACTGTAGAAGCATGAAAAAGATATTTCCGAGCGAATAGACGTCAACCTAAGTCGCGGACGACATCGGAATGTGTGAGAGTCGGCATTCGAAGAGTCAGACTCTGTTCAGTTCCGAGGACACATCATGGTATCAATGCTTACCTTTTCACTTTGACGCTTGTACGCGTATTCCTCAGGCGAGCGATTCTTTCCAGGATTCTTACCAATGTGGTAATAACACGTTTTGTTCTTGCTTCGATTCCAGCGGATGAATCGAGCCCTGTTGAAATCGTTGAGCTTATATATCCCTGAAATTTTGATGAACTGCGAAGGTGAAATGTCGGTGTGGGCGATAGATGCTTGACCCTCCCGGTCAATGTTATGAACTGCAGCAAGACCTATAGCAGCTTGGGTGGCTGTTAAAGCAAAGACGTGAGATTGTAATCGGGCGTGTGAGGCGGTGGATCTTTGGTGTTTGCGGGAACGTTAAAAACGAGGCGTCGCGTACCGATTTGAAGTTTCTCGATTTGCGTCACATTGGGCTCATTGTCATCGTGCGGCAAGATGGCATCCTTGATATCCCCACCATCTGCATACTCAAACAGTCCAGAATTCCCACAAAATCCATAGATATCCACGACAAAGTTGGACTTGGTCAGGCGCTCCATGGCCACCGCGTCTCGCCGATGGCGGTCAAAATTTCTCGGCGCTGCGGTGATAAGCAAAGACACGCAACGATTGTAAGAGGAGTTTTTCCTACATATTACATTTCTGTAACGCCGTTCGAAACTTACTGTAATCGTGGGGGTATCTCATTGTCTTTAGCACGCGCTTTTCGTCGTTTCGCCCTTCTCGGACGCTCCAAACATCTCTCCAAAACCCATTCGCCAGTAGACGGGCCTTTTCGACTCCAGTGTCACAGTCAAAGAGGCTAGTCAGATCAAATTCGAGAACATTGTTGCAGGTTGGAAACGATGCCATCTGCCAACTGTACTGAGCTTTGCAGTCGGCCGTCTCGAAGATTTCCAATTGGCCGGTCTCGTATTCGTCGGAATCTGCGAGGATTTCTTGATTCTTGGGTTCACTCATTGGTTCAAACATGACTCGTTTGGATGGGTAGTGCTCCGCGTTGGGTTCTAGTCGGAGACTCTTGTTCTCGGTAACGTTCCGATCGTACGCATACTGAATGTACCGCGGGTAGACGCCGGGTCGAGAGTTCTTCGTTGCAACAGTGCCACCAAGTGAGGAGGAGAAAACCGTGATCCTGCGAATCGAAAAGGTCAGACAAAACGCTCCGACGATAAAGACCGTCGAAAGAAACCTCCGTCTCGGGGTCAAAAGTCCAAACTGCCGATGCAGCCAGAGATAGGCGGATGAATGAGCCGTCTTTTTGTTCAGTTCTTCATCATAATCTGTATCGGCGGTATTATTATCAATGGAGCACTTGCCCGGAATGTGGTTGCGATGGGTCATGCCTTTAACATTCATTGTTCCCTTGCGGATCTATGGACCTCTCTAAGCAGACATGGAGACTCCTTTTTACACTCGGAATGTTTTACAACGGACCAGTCGTATTCGAATGAAGGAAAGCAACGTGTGGATCGCCAGATCTACTTTATCGCACATTGTTGTGACCCTTAATTTGTTGTTGTGACTCTGCCTACGGTATGACTCTGCCTGTGACTGTGACTCGTGGTTCTGTGTACCAGTATGGCCTAACGTTTCCCGCCAAAACTGATTATTGTCCCTGCCTTTGCACTCCGATGACGCACTTTTTCTATGCTAGTCTATCTAGTTAGTAGTCTAGCTAGTGGTTGCACTAGACTACTACAGGCTGATCGCATGTTACTGATGATCACTTGCTACAAGAAGCAGAGAGAGAGAGAAGAATTAGACAGCAGACGCCAAGCAGCCTTTCTAGATACGCCACAATCGAGTAAAGGTTCTGCCTTTACTAGGCTCAGGGAGTACGTACGGGTACATGCTCTTTGAGTAGTCTACTAGCTACTATTTTACGAGGGCATTAAGCTTATGATGGATAGTACCCACAGCTACTGTACAAAAGAAGAGTGCGAGCGAGAGCTAGATTTACCGTTAGAAATTGTAAAGTGCGCTGCTGCATTACTACGTAAAATACATCCAGAAAGCAAGCAAGGAAACAGTGTGCATGCACTGCTAGTTTTGCTGGTGGCAGCGACATGAATCATCTGCGGCATTCTTAGGTAAAGACACCGGCTCCCATTGTTCCATCGGTGGCTCCATCCACCCTGCTTCTAGACTTGGATCGCCGAGTTCTACTTCCGTCGCGAGTTCTACTTCCGTCGCGAGTCTTGCTTCCAGAACGGCTCTTGCTGCCGTCACGCGGCTTACTCTTGGACCGGCTGGAACTCTTGCGGATGCGCCCATCCTTACCTCGTTGGCGGTACTTGCGTTGCATCAAAGCACGGCGTCTTCGCCGGTTGGTAAAGAGAATGCCCGTGAACATGACAAAGGAGGCCAAGAGTAATAATCCTCCAGAGACATACTTGAGCTTGGTGAGCCAACTCTTACTTCCAGAGGCAAAGCGTCCGTTGCGGGGCAAGCGGCTGTTGGTAAAACTGCGCATATTTTTCATATTCGCGCTGTCGGTACAAACCGAACTATCCAAGGATGAGCAGCTGTCCGAAGAAGAAATGAGATATCCAGCCAAATTGTTGCTCGAAATACTGGTGCAACCCTTATAGTTCTTGAGTTTCCTGTTGAGCTTTCGCAACTTATCGTAGACGCTTCCAGACGGAGTTAGACAGTACGCATCATCAAAGTACAGCAACGTAAAGCTACCGTCATCACCACAGCCAAGGCCAACATAAGCGCCATTCACTACAGCACACATTGGGAGATTCTGAAAATTGTCGTTGTAGTTGCCATCGTCGTTGGCATCGTCGTCGGCAGCGGCAAAGTTACCAGTACCATCGTAGTTAGCGAGGTAGTAAATGAATTCGGGCAGACCATCTTTGGTGACAAACTTTACAAGAGAGAGAAAAAGCAAAAGGTTCAAGGTGAGTCAAAAAAAGATCAGTCGCCAACAACAATATTCAGTTTACGCCTCTTCTCTCTCGTGTTTCTTACCGTCTCTTTAAAGTTTCCGCTGTTGCAAGACGCATGACTTGAGGAACTGGCATAAACAGAATAGACTGCTTGCGCACGACGGCAGTTGGCCATCTGGTACCAGTACGTGGTTCCATCTTCACTGGAATCCTCCATGCATCCGCTGTCCTCGTTATCTTCTACGTAACCCCACATGCATCCTTCGAGTTTCATGGATATTCCCGTCCCGCTGTACAACCAGTCGCGTTCTAGGGCATTTCCGTATATCGAAGCATCGTATTCTGACGAACTGCTGCTGCCCGAGCCCCAACTGGCCGATACTTGCAAGGCCAGGCAAGAAATGATAATTACTTTCAACAACTTGGATCTCGAGCTGGTGGCATTGTAGCTGGATCTAATGGAGGTCTTCGTTGGTAGCATTCTCGTTAAAGAGGAGGAACTTGACGACGGCATCATCATCATTGCCGATAAATACTACTATTTTGGGTGCAACAACAAGCAAAGCTCTCTCTCTGGCGATGAATGATTGCGCTACTTTCCGGCTAAGATCTACGGACGCTCTTAATCGTTTCGATAAGATGCTATACAGTGCAGTATACTCTATGTAGCTCTCTCCTTGTCGACTACAGTCTAAGATGAAACCGCAATATGAGACGGCAAGAGGTATCAGTATCAGCAGCAGCAACAACAACAACAACAACAACAACAGTGGCCTAGCGAAACCAAGGATTCTTGTCTACGGGTACGCAAGCTCTTTTTTTTCGCGCCGACGGTTATACGCGAAAGAGGTCGCTCGAGCATTTCTCCACGCGTGCCTAAAGTTTATCTCGCTAGGTAAGACTATTCGAACCCTTTTAATTAGACTAATCTGCGTGCCTACTTAAGAACTAAGAAAGCAGGCCCGACTTTAACGTCCCAATGCGCCTTTTGCTTCTTTATTCTTTTATCGCCGACTGGAATTTACTTTCCTGGGAAAATTGTTTTTCAACGATTCCAGACTCTGGGACCCGGTTATAGCAGGACCAACAGCATATCGCTCGCCAGCGACAATATTTTGATCTAAGTATGGTCTATGGTACTTAATAGGTAATGATTGGCGATGTCTTCTATAGCTGCAGAAAGTAGGGCACATCCAACCTCTCTCGCCCCTTCTCCAAATCTGCACATCCCTCACATTTTCAGCGAACCAGGATCAAACTTTGTAGCGCACTTGCTGTACGATACCTGAACCTACCCTCAGACAAATAGCCATACTACTTTGTATTCAAGAAGCAAGATGCGCGTTTTATCTTCTGCTTTGATCTGCCTCGTGTTGGTTGGGTTGGAAAAGGCCAATGGTGCCCCCTCGCAGGAGTCTCTGGCCCGTCGGAGACGACTGAAGGCCTTGGCGGAAAAGGAAAAGGTGGCCTCCGATCCTCGCGGACACCAGCGTGAACGTCAACGTCGTCTATCCCAGCATCGAAACTTGCGAGAAGGTGTTACCATCAACGCTGACTATTATGAGCGTCGTAAAAAGGTTCAAGCCATGGGAGCGACGCCCGTGTCAAGAAAGTTGCAAGAAAAGAAGGAAGTTGTTGCCGATGAAGACCTTGCTTTTTGGCATCGTATCTTGGAAAACGGAGATTTTAGTGTACCCACGAAAGCACCCGTGGATGCTCCCACGAAAGCCCCTGTGGATGCTCCCACGAAATCACCAGTAGCACCTCTCACTGCTCCTCCCACGAAATCACCAGTGGCACCTCTCACTGCTCCTCCGAGCAAGGCGCCTGTGGCGACTGCCCTTCCAACTGATCTTCCGACCAAGGCCCCTACACTTACTCCTGCTCCGACTGGAGCCCCCGTTACGGGAGTGCCCACGACTTCACCGACCTCTGGCCCCACCAAGGCCCCTACTGACACTGTCGCACCGACCGGAGCCCCCGTTACGGGAGTGCCGACGACTTTGCCGACCTCTGGTCCCACCAAGGCACCAACTCTTACCTCGGCTCCCACTGCGCTTACGGATGCTCCCACATCTGGTCCTACGTCGGGACCTACTGCTGGGCCTACAGTTGGACCCACGTCGAGACCGACGTCGGCACCTACGTCGGTACCTACAGGAGCCCCTGCGGCTACAGGTGCACCGACCGCATCTCCCACCGTTGCTCCGACGAATGCTCCGACGAATGCCCCGACGAATGCTCCGACGAACGCTCCGACGAATGTGCCCACTGTGGCCCCTACTGCTGCTCCGACTGCGTGTACCCTCTCAGATGTTATCTTTCCTGTTGCTTTGTTTGGTGGTGCCGAGTTTGTGGATCCCAACTCATACCAATCGCAAGCTCTTGACTGGCTCTGCGCTTCCAGCACAGCTGGTCTTTCGGATGACAGAATCATCCAGCGTTATTCACTCGCCAGTATCTATTATGCTACCTATAACGTGTCGACTATCTTCACCGATATTGCATTTGGATCTGGAATTGTTTTCCCTTGGGCTGATAGTGGAACATGGCTCTCTGATGACAATGAGTGCACGTGGGGGAAACAGCTGAGGTGCGACGCCAATAACTTTGTGGTCACTCTCGACCTGTTCAGTAACCTTGTCACGGGTGAATTCCCTCCTGAGGTTGTCTACATGAAGGGAACTCTTCAGATTCTTGATGTTGGAACTAACCAGGTGTTTACCGACGGAGCCTCGTTCAATCCTTTCTTGGGAGAGCTTACCGAATTGGTCGATCTTCGATATGATGATACCAACTTTCAAAACAACCCTGGTGTACCTACTGAAATCGGTAACTTGAAGAAGCTTGGTTTCTACAACGCGGCTAGAACTCTGTATCGAGGACCTCTTAACGGTGCTTCATTCCCTTCCGACCTTTTGGATCTCTATTGGATCGAACTCGAGTTCAACGGCTTCAACTCATCCATTCCTCTCGCGATTGGCCAGTTGCCTAACCTCACCAATTTCTTTATCAGAGATTCTTTCATTGAGGGAGATCTTGAGTATTTGCGTACTGCCCCCAAGATTCGTACCAACTGGGTCGACATCAACCCGGGTCTAGCCGGTCCTTTACCCACGTTCCTCGGAAGTCTCAGCACTCTCGGAAGTCTCTCGGTAACGGACTGCTCGTTCACGGGTACCTTGCCTACTGAGATTGGCTTCTTGCGCGATTCATTGAGTAAGTATTTTCTAACGCTAGTCGTGCTCCGATCATCGTCGTGCTCTTGTTCATTCTATTTCTAACCACATCATTCTTTCACCCTCTTCACACAGCTTTTGCGTTCTTTTTCTTGAACGGTTTCACCGGTGGCGTTCCGACTGAATGGGGCAATCTCAACACGCTCGAAGTATTGGAGATTCAGGACAATCTGCTCACGGAAACCATCCCATCGCAAATCTGTGCACTCCGATTTAGCGGACTTGGTATCCTTAATGCTGATTGCGAGATTTGTCCGCCCGCCTCTGGATCTATCCCGTGCTGTTCCTCGTGTGTCCCCTAACGATCCACTAAAGCGGGAAGGTCGACATATACATCTATTTACTTTATAACAAGACAGTTCTCCAGCTGATGATAAATAATCAAGTATTAATTGGAAAGAAGTCTACTTTACTTTGTATGATACTTTCAAGCTTTCATAGTCAGTAAGCTCGATCCATCCGTGCGTGCGTATTCAGACACAAACACACAAAGCTCTAGATGGAAAAGTCTTGCCTCGCTTCCTCGGTTTCGATTGTCCAAGAGTGAACTATCCGACCGTCTACCTGAACGTTCCATACGTGGCCCTTGAATGTAGTCACTGCCACTTTTCCATCTCGTTTACCAAGTTTTGCCCACTCCTGCTCACCGAAGTATAGCTTGGCTTTGTGGAGAAGAGGGTCTTCCCCTTTATTTTCAAACGTAGCAGTCACCTTCTTGAATGTAGCATTCTGGGTCTCCTCTACATCTCTTGACGCGGTCGTTCCTTTGAAGCTTGGATTCTTTGGATTGCCAGAATAGCCGAGTCTTGGTGTATTCCAAACCCACAGATTCGCGGCCCATTTGTCACCAGAAAGAACCGGGCAGCCTCCATGCAGCGACGCCTTGTCTTCTTCACCATTCGGAAGCTGCGAGTAAAAGAGAACGGCTCGTGCCGAGTTGGGACGAATCGCCAAACGTGATCGACATTGGGCGACCTACAACAAAAAGGTGTGGTCGTAACTATTGGAGTTAGAGAAAGAAACAACAGTATCGGGTGCAACCGTCAGCGCCAGTAACGTACCATTTTTTCCTCCCATGAGCCCTTTTCCAAAAGCTTTCCCTGTTCTGACTTTCGGAGCTTGATTAAAGCCTGTGAAGAACAAAGCAAGAGGGGGCTATTGGTGAGTCCAATGAACACGAGACTGAGAGAAGTCTCTCGTATAATATACGTACCGATGTAGAGCTGACTCGATCTTCTTCCGCTTGCCCGACGGGCCATGCTTCCGTAAAGACAGTTTCACCCCCATCGTCTGGACCCAAGTCACTCATGTAAAGGAGAATCGTCGAAAAACGATTCCCTCCTTTACCAGCCGAGTCGTAATCATGCTCAACCAGGTCGCTTGCTTCGATCCAGTCCATGTGCGACACATAAGCTTTGGTTAAATTATAACGCAAGATCTGCAGCCCGTCCGAAAACGATTCTTGATACTCGTCGAATCCCAAGACATCAAAACACCGTCTAATCAATCGATTCATTTCATACGTGGTAGCAATTGGGAAAATAGGGGTAAGACGGTGCATTCCACAACAAACAAACAACAACATATTCATTCCGTTCACTTGCAAGGGTACGCACTTTTTGACAATCATGGCCGTTTTCCCCGTCGTATCAAAGCCCGATTCCGACGTTCGCTTGCTGTTGAGATTGTATCCCACTGCTCCCGTCGAACTCTGTTTGATGCGGTGCGATTCCGACGTTTCCTTCAAGGCGCGCTCCACCAAATCGGCACTCTCGGTCTTGGTAAAGAAATTCACGAGTTCAAAGACCCGGGGCGATACCGACAGAACCTCCAGATACACGAGCTTGCTGGGGTCACCGCCTTGCACGTGTGGTAAGGCAATGATTTCACCCACGTGCGACGGGGCGTGCATAAATACGCGTCCGGCGGGAACCGCGTACAGGTGCAACTCGCGGGGCTGCTGCTGCTGCTCGTCCCTGGATAACATTTCCTCTTCTTTGTCGTTGAGTGCTGCCGCCGCACAAGTCGCCGACACGTCGTCGTCGTTGTCACCGTCGACCTTGCATTCATCGTTTGTCGCTGTTTTTGGAGCGACCGCGTGTCGAGCGAGTTGCGCGAGATAGGGCAAGGACGTGACTCGCAAGCCTTGGTGTGTGTGAAAGTGACAGGGCAAGTATTCTGTGCCGGATGGTGTCGCAGTATCCACGACGGGCACTAGATCGCCGTGATCGGGCAAAATGGGCGTCTTGTCGGGACCCATGTCGCAGTACCCGTAAAAGCCTGCTTGCGCCGGTTGTCCATCCTCGGAAGGACAGGCTGTCGCCACCAAGCGGTGCAACACGCGCGTCCAGAGAGCTTCCACTTGATACTTGTCGCCGTAATCCGTCGGACACTCGTTCATTTCCTCGAGAGCTTGTTTGAATTCCTGCATGACATGAGCAGTTCCGGTATCACCACACGGCCGACTCTGTCCGTTGCGATGCATGACGATCTTCAAGTTTGTAAAGGGTTCGTCGCGTCTTTTTTGGTCGCGACCGCGATGCATCTTGACGAGTAGTTTTTGGTAACACTGGTCCAAGTCTCGGAGCGGTACAGAGGCTCGTCGTTTCTGCGGGGGCGCATGTGTCGTTACTGCTAACAAGGGCCCCAGTAGGGTTTGCATGGCGGCGAGATTGTGTGTGGAAATGAGGCAGCCCAAAAAGTACGGCAGCGCCATGCACACGAGGAAAAAGGGAACGGTAATGACCGCGGGTGGATCCGCTTCTGCTGCTGTTTTCGCCATTATTGTGACTGGGCAATCAGGGAGGCTTGTGAGGGCGTAGACTATAGGAGCAAGGTTCTCAAGGGGGTAGCAGCTGGCAGTCGTCGTAGCGTGCAGCGTACAGCAACCTCTCAACTCTCAGCAAGTTTTCTTTTTGTGCCATTCGCATTTTGTCGGCCTGTTTA
>Ga0307978_1001562_pt1 | contig 16871 bp, 31 predicted proteins | sample OrgLakmetage1056_FD_203151 | JGI IMG/M metagenome (GOLD analysis project Ga0307978, IMG submission 203151) | Saline water microbial communities from Organic Lake, Antarctica - #1056 | ecosystem: Environmental > Aquatic > Non-marine Saline and Alkaline > Saline | place: Antarctica: Organic Lake...
TAGTAATATGGTTAAGAACCATAATTTAGCTAAAGCAATATCTGATATGGGTTGGCGACAATTAAGAACAATGCTTGAATATAAGACTGATTGGCAAGGTAAAAACCTTGTTGTAATTGATAGATTTGAACCGAGCAGTAAGGTATGTTCTAATTGTGGAAACCACAAGAAAGATTTAAAACTTTCAGACAGAACATACGATTGTGATAAGTGTGATAATTCAATGGATAGAGATTTAAATGCTTCTTTAAATATAAAGAATTTCGGGGTTAGGGACAACCCTTTGTACACTAACGTAAGCTATTAGGTTATGCGTTGTGCAGGAAGCCCACACATCTTTTTAGTGTGTGGGTAGTTCACGAAGAGCAAAGTGAAGATACCATATCACTACGGAGTGGTAGTTGATAACATGCTAAAAGTCCTTGAATTCAATAAGACATACCAAGGATTTACAATAAACGACAACCTTGAGGTAATTCAAACCGATTGTAGCATGGAAAATGACGGTTCTTATAATTACGAGGGTGATTCTGATACTTACCTACTAGAAAATTAACATACTATGAGAGTGAGCTTTAGAACTTATTGTGGTGAAGCAGGTAGCTTAGACGAGCTATTGATAGCTGAGAGTGAATCGGGTGTTGAAGAAAGTACTTTCATTCCTAGGACAGGATGGTTTAGACATTATAGAATGAGACTGGCAAAGAAGAAATTATTAAAAAGACTTGAATTAGTAACAGGTAAAAAACACGTGGAATAATATGGAAGAAATAACAATTCACAAGTTTCAATTAAAAGAAATAGCTGAAGCTCTTAGGATAACTGCTAATATACACAATAGCAGAGATAAAAATAAAGAGGGTGAAACTTGTCATGATAGGATGGTTAGACAAGCTGAGCAATATGCCAATAACGCCTTGAACGGCGAAAAAGATGTTAAGGTAGATTATATTTAAAAATAATTTATGTTAAAATAAAGCATTATGCTTTGTCACATAGATAAATTATGTTATATTTGTTAATATAATTTAAACTTAAAACCCTTAACCATGCAAAAGTTAAAAGAAATTGTCCATAAGATTTCTCCCATATTTTTTAGGAGAGCATATTTTATAACGATTATAATTGACGAAGGTGAGAAAATGTATTATAAGGGAGTTGGTGACGTTTGGACTTCCGACATAGAAGAAGCATACAAGTATCAATACCAACCTGATTTTATGTGGTTAAATGATGCTCACTACAACTTAGAAGAATATTATTTTTAAAATAAATAACACGAAAAATTTACAAGTAGATGTACTTTGGGTAGATGTGATTGCAAACCTAAACAAAAATAATTATGATTATAGTTAACCTTTATTGTGATGAAGATTATAACCCAGATACTGATGGTTACCAGCTAAAGACAAATCAAGAAATAATTGATATTATATCTTTCTTTGGTAATGGTGAAACAGAATTTCACACTGTCGACATCAACCGATTAGTAGTTTAAAATGATAGAGTGAAGCAGTTAGCCCGTGATTTAGAGTTCATGAAGGAAATGCACATTAACAATAATAGTGATGAGTATGAATATTCCAGAAGGTTTACTGAAGCAATAGACAAAGTTATTAAGGAAATTAATTCAATATTATGAGTAACATAATAACAAGAGATAAAGCTAACAAAGTATACGACCTTTTGGTTTCGATTGGCGGCGCCAGTGAGGATGAAATATTTGACTTCATTTATCATCATTGTGAACCTGAATTTGGTTGTAGTGAGTGGAGATTCCGTGGTAAACTTGGTTTTGGTGGTAAATATAGAAGCACTTGGAATGGTGTAACTTATTATCCTGAGGATGAAACACCTGAAATGGCGAGAATTAAAGCTGAACTAGATGAGAGATTAAGTGAAATTTAAAACAATATAACATGAAAGTTGCTGAAACATTCGAACAAAAAGAGATTAAGAATTTACCAAAAGAAGTATATGCTAATGAATACTTGAATAAATTTGCGGATAAGATGATGCATTTATCAAATAGGTTGAATCAGGCTGATGATAATGATGACTTTGCTGATGATATCGATATCAAACGTGACTACCTACCAGCAATTCAAGAATTCATATTGAACATAAATGGTTTATAATAATTTACCAAAAGCTTTTTTAGTAGATTAATTTATTGTACATTTGCATTAAACAACAAATAATGACTCATCAAATGTTTATGACTGTAAATAATCCACCATGGACTGTATTTTTAACTGTATTCATAATTGGAGTTTTTATATATCGATACGTTTTTAAAAAGTAGACAATGGCTTATATTATGTTCAAAAATGCAACGATTACTAAAAACATAAATGATTATGTGGTGGTTGATGAGAAGTATAATACCTACACTCATGAAATATTAACTAATGAGCAATTGCAAAAACTTAAAGATATTTTAGGTGTAAGTGAACTGAACGAACAAAAAGAAATACTAAATGATATTTCTTACATAAATAAATTTGAGTTTTATGGGAGTACTAGATAAAAAGGGTGTCCGTTACGTAGTGTGGCAATTTAATGAAGGGGAAAAAGAATACCAAATAGATGGTAAGAATTTAGTGTATTGCCAATTACATCCTATAATGCACGGTTGTCAATGTAATCACGTAGGTGGAACAAAAGAACATGACAAAATAACTGAAAACCTATCCAAAATAGCAAAGTTATTTCAAGAAATTGACGAGATTAATAATGTTGAAGTTGAACTTAAAAACTAGGTTATGAAAAATGATGAGATTGAATTAGGTAATTGCCCTAACTGTGCGTGTGATGCAGTAGGTTATGACGGGACTGGTCCAGAACAATTCCTAGAATGTTTCCAATGCGATTACAATTGGACAGCTAAATAAAGGACCTATGATTACCAAACTAGATATTGATATTATCAATAACATTAAAAAAGATATTAACAAAAGAATCACAAGTAAAGGGACTCAAATAGATTGGGACCTAGTTAATCAACTTCAGACATTGGATGAATTAGTTCATTGCTTAAAAATAGCTGAACATAGTTACAAGCCAGTTTCAGAGGAAGATAAATATGATAATTTCTTTACAGCTGAATGTCTTGAATGTGGATGGTGGGGTAGTTCTAGATTAGTAGAAGGTGGTCACCCAATAGCTGACACTGGAGATTATTCTGACCCAGTATGCCCCGTGTGTTACTCTGATGAAATAGAAGAAAAACAAGGACAATGAGAGAACTAGATTTATATAGATACATAGATGATAATGCTATTGAATGGCATACCTTTTATGATGCCAGTGGTGATAAGGATGTTTACATTATACCCTGCAATTTATCAAATTAGTGGGTTTGTTGATTTATTAACACCAAGTGTCTTTGATGATGAGGGTATTCAATGTGTATTGAAAGACGGCTATTTCGTAATACCTATGAGAAATATATGCGAATACTATGGAATCAACATAAAAGAAATTTTTGATGAATATAAAGAAGAGAATTAAAAGAGCCTTAGCAGCGTTTCTAAGAGAGGAATTATTAGAATATATAGGATATAACCATGAGATACCTTATATGAGTTTACAGGACCGCTATGTGATTAATCAGGTGCCGTTTGAGACTGTTGTGATGGAGTCCAAACTATCAATTGATGACTACGGTCATAATCAGTTACGCATTGAAGAGCAGATTAATAGAATGAAGCAAGAATTTGCTGATAAGGTCCTAGAAAATATACATGTAGATGCAAATGACCTAACAAATCATAAGCATTATAGGCAACGTTATGTCACGTTTAGACTGATGGTTCAAAAGAAAAAGGAATAGAAATATGAAAGCAATTATAATAGACAGGATTAACCCTGATGATGCCAAAGAATTGGTTTTGGTTTCATTGTCGATTGATAATGAGATTTTAGAGGGATGGGTATTGGCCAAGCCACTTAATTACGATAGGAAACATACAACATTGTTCCAGCGTTTTAAAGCGGCCTTGAAGGTACTATCTGGAAAAGCAATTGCTGTACAATATTTTAGTGACTTAACTAAAGAAGAAAAAATAGCTTACGCTAAATCACAATTAAAACCTAAGTAAAATGAGAATGTTAGAATTTTTAGAGTCTCTGGACCAAAATAAAACTGTAGCTGAAGCCACAAAAAAATATAAAGAGGCTGTTGAAACTAAGAAATTAGAAAGAGATAGGCGTAGAAATGAAATTCTAGGTTTTCTAATCGGTTCTTTTGTTCTTGTTAAAGATGAGAGTGATTTATTCGGTGATTCTATAAGTTACATAAAAGTTGATGATGCTTCTTTCATTGGACAAAGCACAGATTATGAAGATATATTTCAAATAGAAGGTGAGGTCGTTTATTTAAGCGGTAATAGTGTTTACATTAAAGACACAACATATGAACTTCTTAGTGAAGATTTCGAATACATATCGGGGGGATTTTTTTATGAGAAAAAAAAGGCGGTTAGAAATATATTAAGTCTTATTGAAAAAGAAATATGAAACAATTTTTTAAAAGTAAAGAAGATTTTCATAATGTCATACATTCAAAACTTATGTCAGAGTATAAGTGTGAAATATGGTGGGACGACTTTTCAATAGACTATCCTTATATTATACTAAATGTATATGAAGATGGTAAAAAATTCCATGGGGAATATACAGACCAAAGTTTATTAGGTGGTAAAATGGATGACCTAACTTGGTTATACACAACAAACGAATTATACATTAAGAATTAAAATAATTATGAGCGGAAAAGTAATAATAACATTAAAAGAGTATTCAAAACTAATAGGAGAGCCTTTGGGTGAAGGTTCAATTGAATTACCATTTGAAGAATATCATGAGCTTTACATCAAATCATCAGACGAAGCTAACGAACTTAAGATTACGGGAATAGGAGATAATCTATTACAAATGTTGATGTATTCTAGTAACAGCGCTTCAGGTATTAGTGGTGAAATGATAGAAAGTAAAATGGCTGAGTTGGAAAGTATAAATGGCCTTTCTAAATTAAAAGAAATAACCGAAAAGGCTATAACTAAAGAGCAAGATAATGCCTATAATACCTATAATCCCATGGGCTCAAGCCACGCCGTGAAGATGAATGCTTTAAATAAAATGTTAGATTTAATTAAACGTAGATAATATAATGGAAATTGTAGAAAAAGGCTGGAACGTAACTGTAGGTGGATTAGCAGAACCTTATCTGTATGAAGATGTTTTTGTTCATGCAGAAAATAAAGGTCAAGCTCGTTCAAAAGGTTTTGATGAAATGAAGTATCAAAACGCAGAAGTCCAAATGAGTAACACAGGTTTTACTAAATGTAGAGAAGTACAATTTACTGATATCAGAGTAACTAGAAGTAAAGAGCATGATTTAATTAAATGCAATGATGAGGTTATGACTCGTCAAGCTGTGGGTGAAAAGAGATGGTGTGAACAAAGAGATGAGGAAGCCAAGAAAATAATGGATGAAAACCCATACGGAATTGCTGTTGTTTATGCAGGTTGTTATTCTTTCTATTGGGGACCTAATCATGCAGGGTATTATAGTAATTTACTTTCAGCTGGTAAATATTCAACCAAAGAAGCCTATGATATAGTAAAAGGAAGTGATTATAGCAGAAGAGAAACTGTAATGTTGGTCAAACCAGATGAATACAATAAAGATATTGATTCACAAATTGAAGCTTTAAAGACTAAAATTCAGGGGCTAGAGCATAGTAAAATAGATAAATCAATAATCCCATTAATATAACAAATATTAAGATTTATTAAAATAATTTCATCATTTACTTGGTGGAATTATTTTTTTTTGTGTATATTTGTCAATAATCAGTAAAATCTGATAATTTAAATAATAATAATAACTAAATTAAAAATGAAATGAACAAAATTTTATAAAAGGAGCGTAAAACTCACTCATCGCTTTTTCGGCGTGTGTGAGATGTAAGCGACACACTAACCAAAGGAAAGACCAGTTGCACAAACTATCAAAATATTTAGTCGATAATTATGATACAATTGTATTGGAAGATTTAGCTGTTAGTAATATGGTAAAGAACCATTGCCTTGCAAAAGCTATTTCCGATATGGGTTGGCGTGAATTAAGAACGATGCTTGAATACAAATCAGAATGGTATGGTAAAAACTTACTGACCATTGGAAGATTTGAACCCAGCTCGAAAGTTTGCTCTAACTGTGGAACTATAAAGAAAGACTTGAATCTTTCCGATAGGACATATAGTTGTTATAAATGTAGTTTTGAACTCGACAGGGATATTAATGCTGCAATCAATATTAAGAATTTTGGGCTTAGGGACAAGCCTGCTTTCGCTAACGCAATCCATTAGGATATACGTTGAAAACGAAGCCCACACATCTTTTTAGTGTGTGGGTAGTTCACAAAATAATTGCAAAAACATTTGGTCACATCGATTAAAAGTGCTATATTTGCATGTAACCAATAAATAATATACCATGAGATTTAAAATTAATTTAGATATAAGTCAACTACCTGTTGAAAATATCGTTGTTGAAACTTCTAGGGTATTAAATAGAATGCTAGGTAATAACCATAAATGGCATAATCTAGAAAATAAACCATATACTTGTAGTTTGATATCTGGTGGAACTCTAAAAGGTAGAACTGTAGTATTTGCTGACAACGCACATTTCTTTTTCAATACCAATGATGAAGAAGTTATTGAAACAATGGTCAGCAACGAGGCGATAGATTTTGAAATCATCCCTATCAAAATATTCAAAGGTTATAATCTATTATCATTGAATAGTGTTAGATATAAAACCAAAGGTAAAAACAAATGGGTTACCGAAGAAAATAAGAACGACTTTATTAAGTACGTTAAGAACAAATACGGAGTTAAGATTGATATTCTTAAGTACGATAAGAGTGTCGTTCATTATAAGAATTCAAGTAAGATACCTGTAAGTAATCTATTAGTTAAAGTAGACTACAGTAAAACAATATCCAACTTATTCGAAACTGGTATTGGTGCCAGTTCTAGTTTAGGTTTAGGTTTTATCGAACCAATAAAAAAAGATTAATATGAAGTTTTTAAAACTAAAATTTGAACATGCTAGGTTGATAGTTGAGAAACCTCAATCAAATTATCTGGGAACTAACAGATTTTTCCATCCTATTAATAACAAACATATCTACAATTCCGTTTGTGTCTTATTCGATAGAACACCCAAACCTCAACTCAGAGATACCAACAATGATTACATGCCACTTTATAATGACATTCTGTCTGTGGTTAATGAAGGGTATATTAAAATAGAAAACGTATGTGAAGGGGAAACAAACTCAATAGTTAAAAGACCTTGGAATTCTAATTTGAAGGAAGCTATACAGTACACTTGGAAAGACTCCCAATATGTTACTGGAACTCTCTATCCAATCTTTATTCATCATCTCTCTAATGTACTAAAAGTACCAGAGGAAGCCCTAAAGAAAAAAGCTTTTGATGATGTTATGCTTGAGATACAATCCATGGGTATTAAAAACACCAAAGGTGAAATCACGTATGATAATGATGACATTAATAATTTAATTCTGTGGTGTAGAACAAATACATCAGCGCCACTATCTAACTACATTGAAAACAAACAAAATAATTCTAGCAGACCAAGAGGCTTTGGTAAAAGAGTACATCGTGGCTCTGCTCCAAGCAACAAATATAATGGACTTATTTACATACCATTAAACGATTACTTGTTTAATGAGTTGATTACTCACACAAAAGGATTTTCTACAATCTTAGATGGTGGGTTGGTAACTATATTAGGTTACGAAGAAATTATGGAATATACGGTAAATGGGTTTACCAAAATCAGTGACCTAAACTCAACTAGGAAGTTTTATGAGGTCACAAGTGGTGTCAAATGGAATAATACAATCTATAAAGACTTGGATGAAAATAATATGGAAAAATCCATGAACGCTATTATAAAAAAATGTGGGGTTTCAATCAAAGAAAATCAAAAAGAATATGATAACATGATGAAAAAAGTACCTAAACTTAAAGAAGTAAAAGATGTTGCCTATAAACTAAATTATTTTATAGAAAATAGCATTAATAAACAATATAAATAACTAAATAAACAATAGTATGAAAAAAGTTAGCAAAGTTCAATTAAAATTAGAGCTTGAAGGTAGAGGTTTAGTAAACTATAATGGTAGTAACCCTCACAAAAGGTTTGTTGGTGAAATGATGAGCAATGGTAAAATGAACAATAATGGTTCCTTTGCCAAAGAAAATCACTATAAGAAAACCACAATCGACAAAGATGGTAAAGAAAAAGAGGTTCTTGTTCCTAAAAAAGTGATTAGTAGTAATTTACTTAGAAAAATGATTTGTGGTGATGAAAATCTTGTTAACGCTGACAAATTGATTTTAATAAGTAAGCTAAGAACATCTTTATTATCACAAGACAATACAATTCTCCGTGGATATGCGATTCTGAAGGATAAAACCAATCTTAAAAGGAAGTCAGCACTTACAGTATCAGATGCCGAACAGACATCAGACACTGAAACATGGCTTGAAACTAGAACCGCAGAAGGTGAAAGAGATGACACCTCATTATTTTTCAAAGAAAATTGTGGTGCGATAGAATATGCATCTAAAATATTCTTTGATATTAAACAATTACAATTCATTTCAATCGATGATAATTACGACAGAATGTCGTTGAAAGAAACTGACGTTGAACCATTCATTAAGCACATAAACGGAAGGTATGGTGATGGTAATGCAAAATATGGTAACTGGGGAACAACCCACTTAAATGTTATCGGTGAACAGGGTATTGTATTGAGTGATAAAGTGGTCACGAATATAGTTAGAGAAACAATCAAAAGAATTCTAGCAGTTGAGGTTAAACGTTCTGATGCGTATGCCAGAACAAAGGGTCTTGAAATTGCTTTAGGTCATGAAGGTGATGAGATTGATTTATTAACAAAACCTAAATTTGTTAGAATAAATAACATTGAAGAGTATGATAAGCTCATGCAAGATAGAGTAATTGGCGTGGATTTCTTGGATATTGAACCACCTACGATTGAAAAAAAGGAGAAAAAACCTAAAGGTAAGTCATAATTATGCCATTTTTTAAGACAGGAAATACCATTAGAACCCACTTAAACAAAGGCTTCACAAGATGGTACCCTGTATATAGTCATTAATCGAAAGGTTATCACAACTGGACCTTAACTAGGATGCAGTAACCAGTTCCTGTATATAGTCATTAATCGAAAGGTTATCACAACTTCTTATTAACGTAGTCCAGAAATAAGCACCCTGTATATAGTCATTAATCAAAAGGTTATCACAACTCATATATGTTATCTCTTACTATTTCAGCACCTGTATATAGTCATTAATCGAAAGGTTATCAAAACTCACAAAGCAGTAGTCAAGTAATCCTTTACAACTGCCTGTATATAGTCATTAATCGAAAGATTATCATAACGCCATTGATTTGTTGGAAAGTAAAATAGAACCTGTATATAGTCATTAATCGAAAGATTACTAAAATTATTTGCAACTATAAGATATTATCCGTATATTTGCAGAAACAAACTTATGAATAAGATGCATACATTCCTAGCTAAAAGCAACGGTAAGAATTTAATAGAGCATACAAATGAGGTGGTTAATAATATTAAAATCTTAACCACCAAATTTGATGTTGATGAGGTTAATACCGAAATATTAACCCTATCGGCCATATTACATGACATAGGTAAAATACGTAATAAAACTCAAACATTCTTTAAGAAAGGAATTGAAGATAAAAGCAAATATAAGTTTGCTCATAACATAATTGGATGGTATTTTATATCAAAGTACGTGAATCACAAAGATAAAAGCACAATAGCTAATCTAGTCCTATGGCACCACGCCAACTATAATTCATGTGAAAATCTACCAAAAGAAATATTCAATATTCAGAAGGAAATAACCGACGATGAACTAAACGCAATGAAAGATATTTGTCGTCATTATGATATCGATATTGTAAACGAGGATGATTATATTGACCCAGAATATAAAACACAATTTAATGAAGTTGATAACCTATATCGTGGCATATTAATTACAAGTGATGTATGTGCCAGTTCTGATGAATCAGTTGATGAAATATTTACAAAACAATCAATGGAATTATCTAACGTTGACCCAGACTTTATAGGGTCAGATAGAACCAAAAAACAATTGGATATTATCAATAACATTGAAGATGATAATACAACTCTAATCAAAGCACCAACAGGATTTGGTAAGTCTATAATTGGTGTGTTATGGGCAATGCCAAGAGATAAACAAGTAATATGGGTATGTCCAACAAATGTAATATCTGAATCAATCTATGATGATATAATCGATAACCTTAAACTATTGAAGGTACATGTCAATATTGAACTATATATCACTGGTGAAAGAAAAAAAGCAAATAACGATTTAAAAGATTTCTCATCAGATATTATCATAACAAATATTGATAACTTCATTAAACCAAGTGTAAGTAATAACTATGGTGCAAGAAGCCTAATGATTTATGATTGCGATGTTATATTTGATGAGGTTCACGAATACGAAAACATGAACTGCGCCCTATTTGCATCATATAATAATATAATGAAGCAAAGACATAATAAGTTGGACTCAACAACCCTAATGCTAACAGCAACGGAACCAACATTCAAGTTCAAAGAGATGGGTGGGAAGAATATAAACATATTACCAAACAAAAAAGAACATTTTAAGGCAGCACATGACCAAAAATATAGAATATTCTTTCATGAAGATATTCCAATAGATTTAATGGAAGGTGAGTTTGTATCCTTCCATCATACAGTAGACGATGTGCAAAACCATTATATTAATTATGATGGACCAAAACTAATATCACATGGTAGATACCTAGATGAAGATAAACTACATAGAAAACAACTAGTGTTGGATAACTATAATAAGAATGGTCAAAGAAAAAAATTAGGTGTATTCACAAATCAAATATTAACAACATCATGTGACTATAGCGTTAAAAAGATATTCATAAAAGCTCCATCAGTAAAGATATTCCAACAAAGTATTGGTAGACTCAATAGATGGGGGGATATGGGTGAATGTGATATCCATATATCTATCAACAAAACAAGAGCCGACGCAACTGTAATTGGTGGTAAAATCAATAGCCTAGAAAATACATACCAAAATTTATTTATACAAGAACTAAAAGAACAGTTCGAAAATCAAAAGTTTACACTAAATGAAATGTATATTTTCCTAAATAACTTTAATCATAATAATAGAGACTTACGTGAACAAATAGCATACGCCAATTTAATTGAGTCTCAAACAATGTTAAAAAATATATTCCCAAAGAAATTCAAAGGAAAAAACGAAGTCAAAATAGCTAACGGTAATAAACTAAGAAGGTCCCTATCATCTGACGAAATGTATATCCTTGTCAAAACAAAGGATAAAAAGAATCTCGTTACTATTGGAATGAACTTATCAAACAATACAAAAATAAGTCATAAATTCAATGAAGACCAAAATACATATAAGAAACAATTAAAAGTACTCAAGGATAATCAAGGGTATAATAAATATAAAACACTAGACCCAAATACCCTATTGGAAGAATCAGTGTTCTACGATAAACCATACCCAGTATTCAATTATCTATATGATTACGAAATTGGATTATATAAAATACAATAACAGATAAACAATGAAGATAATAGATAACTTAAAAGGAATTTTATACAACGGAGCGTAAAACCCATTCATCGCTTTTGCGTGGATGGGATGTAAGCGACAAATGTAGTGATTACCCTTGACTTAAAATATATTGACGAATGGTATCAGGACTTGCCTCACCAATAGAGCAAACGAAATAACCATCAGACCAAAGCAGATGCTGATACCAATATTGCTTACGCAAAGTAGATGGATGAAGTAACCAAATTTGACGAGTAGATTCTTGTTTAAGCCTACGGACAATTTGAGCAATAGACAAACGAGGAATGTAGCGGACAAGAAAATGAACGTGATTTACATCTGTTTCCATCACTTCAATTTCAAAATCTGAGCCATTGGCAATAGATTGAAATATTTGTTTAATATCATCATTTAACTGACCAACCAACATTGGTTTGCGATATTTACAAACAAAGATTAAATGACATTTAAGGTAATGTTTAGACCGATTTGTACTGATGTAATTAGATTTTTTGGACATGGTAGCGAATTTTTTTTGTGAATGTTTCTCAAAATGAATGGAAATATTTACAAAAAAATTGCGTAATTGTAAAAATAATTGTATTTTTACAAAATATTAGACTATTTAATAATAGAATGAAGTTAATACACAAGTCATACAAGTTTAGAATTTCTCCTGACAATGAGCAGAAGATACTTCTATCCAAGCATTTTGGAGCAACTCGATTTGTGTTTAATCGTTACCTGAATAGTAGAAAAGAAACTTATCTTGAAGAAAAGAAATCACTTAACTACTATGATAATGCAAATGACTTAACCAAACTTAAAAAAGAAGAAGAGTTTGTTTGGTTGAAAGAAATCAATAGTCAAAGTTTGCAATCTTCTTTAAGAAATCTTGATACGGCATATAATAAGTTTTTCAGAAAGCAAACCCAATTTCCAAGATTTAAAAGTAAGTATGACAGACAAAGTTTCACAGTTCCTCAAAGTGTAACTATTGAAGAAGGTAAACTGTCTATTCCTAAATTTAAGAAAGGAATTGATATTAATATTCACAGAGAAATTGAAGGTAAACTCTTGTTTGCCACAATATCTAAATCAACAACAGGAAATTATTATGTAAGTATTACTTGTGAGGTTGAATACACTCCATTTGAAAAAACAAATTCAAAGATAGGTATTGATACAGGTATTAAGGATTTAGCGATACTATCCGATGGTAAAGTGTATGAGAATATCAAAACACTTAAAACCAACTTAAAAAAATTAAAATACGAACAACGACAATTATCTAAAAAAACAAAAGGAAGCAATTCCAGATTAAAACAAAAATCAAAACTTGCAAGAGTACACGAAAAAGTAACCAATATCAGAAAAGACTATTTGCATAAGGTCAGTACAGAAATCGTCAAAAACCACGATGTAATTTGTATTGAAGATTTGGCTGTGAAAAATATGATGAAAAATCATAAATTAGCACAAGCCTTTTCTGATGTTTCGTTGGGTACTTTTTACACAATGCTTGAATATAAAGCTAATTGGAACGATAAAGTAGTTGTTAAAATTGATAGATTCTTTCCAAGTAGTAAAACTTGTAATGTGTGCAATTACATTAACCAAGACTTAACTCTAAAAGATAGAGAGTGGACTTGTCCGAGTTGTAATACCATACACGATAGAGATTTTAACGCAAGCATTAACATAAAAAAACAAGGTTTAAAAATATTAAGCTGTGGTTCAGGAATTGACTCGCAGGATAAACAAAAACGGAGTAAGGCGTTGCCATTAGGTGAGTCTGTGACCTCCGAAACCCATCACATCGGCTCTGCCGTGGGTGGGTAGTTCACATTGGGATAGTTAATCACGATACAGGATTAGATAGAATATTTCACACCCCCGATTCTGCCAATAAAGCCGTATTAGATATTGGAGGAAAACATCAACACCTCTACTTAACAACAGACGAAAAAGTAGAAGAAGGTGATTGGGGAATGGGATATGCAACAGGTGTAATAAATAGAAGAACAGGAAGAGGCCACTACCTATTCAAACATGACGGCACAAACCTAAATAAATTAAATGCTATCGGCAGTGGAAATAAAAAGATAATAGCAACAACTGATAAGTCCTTAAAAATAGTTGATACAACAAAAGGGTCAGCACCCTCAGAGGACGATGGTAAACATTATAACAATCTACTGCAAATACCACAATCATTCACAAAAGCATACGTTAATGTACATGGCGTAAACAAAGCAATAGTTAAGGTCGAATCTAGTGGGGAAATCATAAACTACTATATGCAAATAACAACTGATAATGATTAAGTATATAAAGTGTAACCAAAATACAAAACTTTTAATAATTAACTAAAAATAAATATATGTATGTATTAATTAGAATAAGAACAAATGATAGCAGAAGTAGCGTATTTGTATCTAAAACAAAAAAGAAATTAGAAACACACATTAAAAAATTAGGGGTTTTTTGGCCCAAAGAAATAGGTCGATACATTGATGATGAAACAATAGGAATTTCTGGTGGTAGCGGAACTGAATATATCATTAATCAAATAGACGAACTGTAGAATTGTCTAAAACAACACAATATCAATCACAATAAAAATATAAAATATAAAAGAAGAACTTCTAACTATTCTATATTACTATATGAGAATGACAAAAGAAATACACTAAAAAATAAATATAGGTATCTAGTCCAAGCTATATTAAATGAATAGAATAATAGGCACACATTTGTGTACATAAGATTTTATATACTAATAAAATAGTATACAATAATAAACCCCTAAGGTACACACATGTGTGGTAACAAAATTTAACGTAATAGGAGGCTTCATAAGAGAGGGTATGTACACATATGTGTGGTAACAAAATTTAACGTAATAGGAGGCTTCCTAAGAGAGGGTATATACACATATGTGTGTAGGGAAATGAAGAGGGAGATAACGCAAAGGAGATACCTAAGAATCATAAATAAAGGGTGTTTATCGTTCCTAAAATACATTAAGACGACACGTATGCCCTAAAATGGTCTTTACAGTATTTCCCACATTTTACCACTAAAACCCACAATATGGGGTAAGGGCGAGTGTAGTAAAATATTAGGGGATATGAAAAGACAACATAAGGGTATGAAAAGACCGACCTGTGTGTAACCTTTCACAAAAATTTTAACAATTTTTTAAAAGCGGCTATTGTCAGGTGATAACACCAATGCGGCATTTATATTAACTAATATTTAACAAAAACTCACATATAAAATAATGTTTAAAAAAGGGTTAATAATTATCTGTCCCATACATTCGTCAAATTTTGACATGAGGGATTTGTGTTAAGGGAATCTTAACATTGGGGATAAGGGTCCTCCCCTATTCAATATAATTTTTGAATAGGGGTTGATGGCCAGTTACTATGTTGTAACTGACGATACAAAGATACGATTAATAATTGTTTTATACTATTAAAATTATGTTAAAATATGAAATAATTATATTGGTTAATATTGTTGTAGGTTGGAGTCTACTCTTTCGAATATTTCTATTCAGACTAACCAATACAAAGATAAGAAAATATTATGTTGTGTACAAATAATTAAGAATATTTTAACAATTTATGTTTATTCGTGTTGGAGTCTACTCTTCCGATTGTTACCTCAGGCCACTGTAAAGGTACGAAAAAATAATGTAACTACAATGGGTTTTAACAATATTTTAACATTTCAAACTGAGGTTTGTTGGAGTCTACTCTTCCCACCATTCAGGTGCGCCCGTCATCCTATACAAAGATAAGGATAATAAACGTATCTGCAATGGGATTTAACATTTATTTATGAAAATAGTTCCATATGTTAAAATGATGTTATTATGTTGTGAGAACTCTTTTATTGTTATATATTTGTATCATCATAATGTTTATATTTTAGATTAACAATCAGCAAGCCCTTAGCTTTTTTAGTTGAGGGTTTTGTTGTATATTTGTATGATTAATATAAAACAATATTATTATGAAATTAGATGAGAATACTATTGTAGGAGATTGTCCTATATGTGATTGTGCTTTAACTGACCTTATAGAGGATAGTGAAGAGATAAGAGAATGTGACGGTTGTGGTGCTGAGTGGGAACAGTCCAATGGTACTATAACATTAGACCCTAGAGAACTTTAACATCTCATTAACAGTATAATCCTTTATGTTATTTTATATTTGTAACGTAATCAAAAAACATATACACATGAAGACATTTAAAAAAGTTATTGATAAGAATAGTATTAATGGAAATAGAATAAAATTTAACAACCCCTTAACTATATTAACCTCAAAGATACCTTATCTTTATATCTCACAAACAACAAAAACTATGGAAACTTCATTGCAGAAAATACGTTGGAAAGACAACCGAGAGGAACAAACCGTCTTAATTGGTATTACAGAATTGATTCCAAAAGAGGATGATGATATTTTCTTTTATGTTGAAAATATGGCAGAAATTGCAGAACTCATGCAATATAATAACGGACAAGACTTTCAAATAGTTTAAGTATGAAAGTGAAAGATAGAACAGGACAGCTAGTGAAACTAAAGGATAGAGATGCAATATTCCAACTTACTGGTAATAATTGCCCTTTAGACCACATTAAAACGGTTTTATCAGAGTATTTTGAAACTCTTAACAACACCAACCAACAAAATGCAGATTTAGGTTTATTTTGTTGGGGTATTAAAAGGATAGATAATTTAACAGAACTTAAAAACTAGAAATTTAAAAGAATAATTATGGAAAATAAAATAGAAAACTTTACGCAAAGGCAGAAAGCAGATAGTATTTACGAAACATTGGGAGAACTAGATTTTGCTATGTTATATGACTATGACCTAGTTTCCTATGGTGCGGTTACGGAAGAAGAAGCCGATAAATTAAAATTAATGTTAGAAGAAGTATTAGATAACCTATTTTACAAGATGCAAGAGTTTGACAATAAAAATAAATAACATGACACAGAATCAAAAAGCAATATTAGCAATTACAGATAAGGGAGTAATAGCATTTGAAGAAAATGATACAGT
>Ga0307978_1001567_pt1 | contig 16805 bp, 23 predicted proteins | sample OrgLakmetage1056_FD_203151 | JGI IMG/M metagenome (GOLD analysis project Ga0307978, IMG submission 203151) | Saline water microbial communities from Organic Lake, Antarctica - #1056 | ecosystem: Environmental > Aquatic > Non-marine Saline and Alkaline > Saline | place: Antarctica: Organic Lake...
CTTCAGATCACCTCGCAGCAGCGCATGAAGGGGTGGGCGGATGCCCCGGAATCCCCGGGCGGATCAGATCGGTACGGGTGGGCGGATTAAATCGGAATCAGGGGGCGGATTGCCCCGGAATGCGCATTCAACAGCCGGAATGCACGAATCACCGAGACGATCCGCCATGAAATCCATAGACCACGTCATGTTCGGCGCGTCCGGCACTGCCAATGCATCGGGCTTGTCCCGCTTCAGGCGTTTGCGAGGCTTAATGCGCAGATTCAACTCCAGTTCGCAGTAGATGCGGTAAACGCGTTTGTGGTTCCACGGATGGCCCTGCACATTGCGCAGATGCAGGAAACATAGCCCAAACCCCCAGGTCTTCCGGGCGGTCGTCAGCCCAACTAGCAGATCGGCGATCTCTTCGTTCTCGTCGATCAAGAGCGGGCTGTAACGATAGCAGGTCTCACTCACGCCAAAGGTGCGGCAGGCCAGCGCAATGCTGACACCGTGTCGCGCCACAGCTTTCTCGGCCAGACCCCGACGCAGGGCTGGCCGGATCACTTTTTTCCAAGGGCTTCCTTCAGTAACTCAGCTTGCATGCTCATCTCGGCATACATCTTCTTCAGACGCCGGTTCTCGTCTTCAAGGGCCTTCATCTGGCTAATCATCGATGCGTCCATCCCGCCATACTTCGACCGCCATTTGTAGAACGACGCGTTACTCATCCCGTGCTCGCGGCACAGCTCAGAGACAGGCACACCACCTTCGGCTTGGCGCAGGATCGCAAGGATTTGGGGTTCGCTATATCTCGTCATCTTCATCAAAATCTCCTCATGCATTCTTGCCGAGAAAATTCTACTTCCGCATCCCCTTAGTTTTGGGGAGGATTACCCTTAGACACGCGAACAAAAGACATTTTTTGCAGAGTTATGACTGAATCTGGTGTTTGGGCGGTTTGAAGGTTGGCGGCGTATCTGGTTGAATTGTTGTTGTGAGACAGCAGCCCAACCGAAGGAGATACACCACCATGGAAACGACTAACATTGTTGATTTTGCCCGTCGAGACGAGATGACGGACGCGCTGACGGAATTACTGAAAACGGGAGCGCAGGCATTGATCGCATCAGCCGTCGAGGACGAACTGGCAGGCTACATGGCACAGTTTGCCGACTTGCGCACTCAGACGGGTCACGCGGCTGTCGTACGCAACGGGCATCATCCGGCGCGACCCTTTCAAACAGGTATCGGGCCTGTGAGCGTGCGCATTCCCAAGGTTCGTTCAAAAGACGGCACACCCGTGACCTTTCGCTCTGCCCTAGTTCCGCCCTACGTGCGTAGAACCAAGTCGCTGGAAGCCGCCTTGCCTTGGCTTTACCTCAAAGGTGTTTCCAGTGGTGAGATGGGCGCTGCCCTCAAGGTCCTGCTCGGCCCTGATGCGGCGGGCTTATCCGCTAACACGGTGTCGCGCCTCAAGCGAGGTTGGGCAGCCGAGTATGATGGCTGGCGAGAAACTGCGCTGGACGATGAGCCAATCGTTTATATCTGGGCTGACGGTGTTCATAGCGGCTTGCGCGGCACCGACGACAAGCTCTGCGCCCTTGTAATTGTTGGTGTGACAGCTCGTGGCAAGAAGCGGTTCTTGGCGATCGAGGACGGAGTGCGCGAGTCCACTCAAAGCTGGCGCGAAGTCCTACTCAACCTCAAAGAGCGGGGGATGAACGCGCCCAAGCTGGCTATCGGAGACGGTGCCATGGGGTTCTGGGCCGCCATGGATGAGATCTACCCAACAACCCGCCAGCAACACTGCTGGCAGCACAAAACGATGAATGTGCTGAATTGCCTGCCCAAGCTGTCGCAGCCGAAAGCAAAGGCCGCGATCCACGATATCTGGCAAGCAGAGACCAAAAATGATGCGGCAAAGGCGTTCGACCTGTTCATCAAAACCTATGAGGCAAAGTACCCCAAGGCAACTCTGTGCCTACAGAAGGACCGTGAGGAGCTCATGGCATTCTTCGACTTCCCAGCACAGCATTGGCAAAGCATCCGCACCAGCAACCCGATTGAATCAGCCTTTGCCACGATCCGACATAGGACCAAACGCTCAAAAGGCTGCCTGACACGCGACGGCATGTTGCACATGATGTTCAAGCTAGGGCAATGCGCTGAGCAAAATTGGAGGAAACTACGCGGCTTTGATCACCTCGCCAAAGTCATCACTGGCGTCACGTTCAAAGACGGCATCGAAACCACCGAGACAGGCCAGATCGCCGCATGACCCAAAACCCTCAAACACCAGACTCGACAATAACTCTTTTTTGCAGAATATTTACTAGAATCTTCTACGCCGACGATAACCACGCTGGGTGGGCTTTGCGAACTGGACGACAGGCAATGGACTCCCTTCGGTGATCGACTTAGCAAATTCCGCCTTTGGAAAGTCGAAGAGGTAGCGGCTTCGGCCTTGTGAGGCTGTGAGCAGGCATAGGTTGTCGCCGCCAAAGTCAAAGCCGACTATTCTGCCCAATGATCCCCACTCTTTGAGAAGCCGGGATTCCTCACAATAGACGGTGTAGATGTCTACGCCATCGAACCGTTCCGCTCGGTTTTCTGAAAACATCCGTTCATATTGGATCAGATCAGTTGGGCGGCGGGTTCCATCGATGATCCAAATCACTTGGCCGTAGAAATTCGTGCGCTTTTCCACTTCGTCCGGTTTGATAGCAGAGTGCTGGAACTCGATCACAAGACCGTTGGGTGTTTTAATGTCCGCGATATGCCTGGCAGGGTCACGCAGAGCGTGATCCCGAGAAGGGGCAATGACGGTGCCTATGATACCCGATAGTGCCACGATCCTATCGCGAACCACGGTGCCCGGGCGCGCGCCATTGTGCGCAAACCAATGGCGCACAAGGCTCGCTCCCGCCGCGCAAGAACGCGAGGCCTTGGAAGACCGTCACTGCTGGTGCAGGCGCCAGAAACGAGGCCTTGCGGACGGCGAAATATCTCGGCCGTGCGATCTGGCGAAACTGGAGTGGATGCCACCGCCGAAGCCGCGTTGAGACCAAACCTCTCGGGATCATGCTGCGCATGACCCTGCCGGTCAGTGGATGCACTGTGTTAAACTTCTGGGGCAGCGCCTCATTGCGTGTGGCTTCGACCGACAGATCGCAGAGGTCCAGATCCGCATCGCCGTCATGAACGGCTACACCGCACTTGGCATACCCGTCACCGAAGCTGTGGCGTGAGTCCGTCCGGGGAAAGGGGAAGTCCACTTGTCACCCAATTTGTGCAACAGAGCCTGGCCGGGCTCCCGAGGCTGATCCCTTGGAGCCCTGTTAAGTTGTTTCACCCGAACACCAGCCCACCATCGACGATCAGGTTCTGCCCCGTCACGGCCCGAGCCCATGGCGATGCAAAGAACAGCACCGCGTCTGCCATATCCTCTGGCGTGGTCACCCGTCCCAGCGGCGTTTGTGCGGCGATGATGTCGAACACCTCATCAGGTGTGGCGGCACTGGCATCTGTTGTCCGCAACAAACCGCCAGACACCATGTTTACCGTGATCCCCATCGGCCCCAGCTCTTTGGCCGCCGTGCGGGTAAAGGCCAGAAGGGCGCCCTTTGCAGCAGTATAGTCGTGATAGGGCACGACGGGATTTTGCATCAGGTTGGTGCCGATCATGATGATCCGGCCAAAACCCTGTACCGCACAGTGGGCTTGTATAGCCTGAAGGCAGTTCAGCGCACCACCCACCGATGTTTCGGTCTGCCGCGCGATATCGGCCCAACTCAGGCGGTCCAGATGTGTCCGTGCATCGCCGTTGAAGGCGAAATCCGCCAAGGCGTTGTGGACCAGCACATCCGGGGCGCCGAAGCGTTCGGTGATCTGATCCATCATCGCCCCGACTTGTTCCAAGCTTGTCACATCCGCCTTGAACGCGCCAGCACGGGGGCCAAGCTCGGTGGCGAGTGCTTCAGCCGCCGCCTGACTGTTGCGGTAGTTAATGGCGACCCTTGCGCCTTCGCGGTGAAAGGCGCGGGCGATGGCGGCCCCAAGGCCGCGGCCTGCGCCGGTGACAAGAACGGTTTGATCAGAGATTGGGCGCGTCATGGCGTGTTTCCTTTGAATAGGGCGTGGAAGTGGTGGGTCGGGCCATGGCCCGTCCCGACCGTCAGGGCATCTGCGGTGGCGATGGCGCGGGCGACATAGGCCTTGGCGTGCGCTGCGGCGTCAGGCAGGGGCAGGCCAAACCCCAGAAATGTGGCCAGTGCTGAGGACAGGGTGCAGCCGGTGCCGTGGGTCTTGTGGGTCGCGTGGCGAACGCCGGACAGCCAGACAAATCCTGTAGCTGTGGCCAGAAGATCCGGGCAATCGTCTCCTCCCAGATGGCCGCCCTTTAGCAGCACCGCCTGTGGTCCAAGCACCAGTAGCGCGTGCGCTTGGGCCTGCATCTCAATGCGGGTTACGGCTTCGGGCACGCCAAGCAGGTCGGCTGCTTCTGGCAGGTTGGGGGTGACAACAGTTGCCATCGGCAACGCTGCGCGCAAGGCGGCAACTGCCTCGGCCTGAAGCAGCCGATCACCGCTTTTGGCAACCATCACCGGATCGAGGACGATGGGCGCCCCAAGGTCGGACAGCGCTTTGACGACCACATCGATGATACCAGCATCGCCCAACATTCCGATTTTGAACGCATCCACCCTGATATCGGCGCGGATCGCCGCAATCTGGGCCGCCACAAAGTCTTGCGCAATCATCTGCACGCCCGTCACACCTTGGGTGTTCTGCGCCGTGAGGGCGGTGATCACGGCCATGGCATAGCCACCATTGGCCGAAATGGCCTTGATATCGGCCTGTATTCCCGCGCCACCCGACGGGTCAGAGCCTGCAATCGACAGGATGTTGGGGATCATGCTGTCCCCCATTCTGCCAGCAGGGCACGGGTTGCAGCCTCTGGGTCCGGCGCGCGGGTCACAGCGCTGACCACGGCCATGCCAATGGCCCCGGTGGCGCGCACCGCCCTGGCATCGCCAGGATTCAGGCCGCCGATGGCATAGGTGGGTAGCGCCGCAGCCGCCACAATTTGCGCCAAACCTTCAAAGCCGATCGGGGTGGCATGATCGGGCTTGGTCGACGTGGCCCGCACCGGGCCTGCGCCGATGTAATCCACACCGGGCGGGATTACGCGGGCTTGCGCCACAGTCTCGATGGACAGACCAAGGATCATGCCGGGGGGCATCCGCTGGCGAATGGCCGCAGCATCGCCATCGCCCTGACCGATGTGCAGCCCATGCGCGCCGGTCGCCAGCGCAACCTCGACCCGGTCATTTACGATCAGCAGCGTGCTCAACGCGGCCATTTCCGGCAAGAGCTGCCTTATGAGCGCCGCCAGATCACCGTCGGACGCGGACTTGTCGCGCAGTTGCACCCACGCAGCCCCACCCCGCGCCGCCGCGCGCGCCTGTTCGATCACGCGAAGGTCTGCGCCGGGATCGGTGATCACATAAATTGGCCCCCTCATGCGCGGCTGACCTGTGCGCCTGCGGTCACGTCCTGCGGTGTAAGGGCGTAAAGTGCGTCCAGAAACGCCACCTGAAAACTGCCGGGGCCATTGGCCGCTTGCGCCGCGCGCTCGCCCGCCAGCCCGAAATAGGCCAAAGCGGCCACAGTCGCGGGCAGGGCGGGTTGCCCCACCAGAAATGCGGCAATTACCCCATTCAGCGAACAGCCCAAGGCGGTCACGCGTGGCATCAGCGCATCGCCATTCGCCACGCGGAATCCTTGGACGCCATCGGTGACATAGTCCACCAGACCAGACACCGCGACCACCGCACCACAGCGGGTAGCAAGGTCGCGCGCGCTGGCCTCGGCTGCGGCCACCGGATCGGCACTGTCCGCGCCGCGTCCGGCGCCTCCAGACCCTGCCAGCGCCAAAATCTCTGACGCATTGCCCCGAATGACCGTTGGCCGCAGAGCCATAAGCCGCGCGCAGACATCTTGTCGAAACCGCGTGGCCCCCACGCCGACGGGGTCCAGCACCCATGGCCGACCGCTAGCCGCCATCGCCTGCGCGGTCATCTCCATCGCCTCGGCCCAAGCCGCATCCAGCGTGCCGATGTTCACGCTGAGCGCCTGTGCGAGGCCCGCAAACTCTACCACCTCTTCGCGGGCATGCACCATGGCGGGCGATGCCCCTGCCGCCAGAGCCACGTTGGCGGCGATGTTCATGGCCACATAATTGGTGATTTGGTGCACAAGAGGCGCTGTCGCCCGCATCTTGGCAAGAATTGTTCCGTTGTCTTCCATATCGCTCCCTCGCTGCATGCAAGGGGCCATTGGCAGGCCCGGTATGGCCATCACAGGCCGAAGGGGGGCACCTACCGAAGACTCCCTACGCCAGCATTATCTGGTTCAGGTTCAAAGGGTGCTTCTCAGCCCGGATACCCGGACGCCCCTGTCGCGAATGTCAAAAAATGCGATTTCAAGGTCCGCGTCAAGCAGGTTATGGATGGTATGTCGGGTTTCGGTCGTGCCACGTCGGGGCTTTGAGGCTGCATGTTGGAAAAACCGGTTCAAGGGTTGAGCCGGAGGCGCAAGCTGCTTCGACGGGGTTTAGCGACGTGATATTGCCTTAAGGGAAAAAGACATGAACACAGCCTTCCTTGCCTCCGTGATTGTGCTTTGCGTTGGTGTTTTCTGGGGCGTGTACTGGGTGCCTGTGCGCGCAATCGCAGCACTTGGGCTGGATGGCGCTTGGGGTACGGGCGCGATCACCCTGGCGGCGATGCTCTTCCTGCTGCCGTTCGTTGCGGGAAAGACGCATCTGTTTAGGGACACTGGATTGGTTGGGGTGGTCTCGATTGCGCTGGGCGGTACCGCCTTCGCGCTGTATTCCATCGGGTTTCTCTATGGCAAAGTGGCGCTTGTCGTCTTTTTGTGGTTTTTCAGCCCGGTCTGGAGCGTGCTGATCGCCAAATTCGTTCTGCGATGGCAAGTTCCCACACTGCGGTTGATCGCAATTGGCGTGGGGCTTGCCGGACTGTTCGTCATGCTCGGTGGTGAGGGCAGCGTGCCGGTTCCGCGCGGTCTGGGCGAATGGATGGCCTTCATCGGCGGTCTGATCTGGGCAGGTGCTACCGCAGGAATGCGCCTGAAGTCCCGTGTGCCCCCGCTGCCTGCGGCGTTCGTGTTTGCATTGGGTGCGACACTGACCTCCTTGGCATTTGCCCCGTTTCTTGAACCCCTGCCCGCAATCGCTGGAGAAGATGCGGTTTGGGTCGGGATCACGGTGCTCGCCACGGGTGGGATATGGTGGGGGCTGTCGATTGCTGCCCTGATGTGGGCCGCCCTTCGGCTTGACCCGGCACGGGTGGGTATTCTGCTGATGCCCGAAGTGATTTTTGGCGCTGTAACCGCCGCGATGTTTGCGGGGGAAACACTATCTGCCAGAGAGATGGTCGGTGGTGGAATGGTTATAGTATGCGGGCTACTGGAAGTTTGGCCGACAAAACCGAATGCACGGCATCCGCAAGTGGCAAAGAACGCACCATAAGCCGCAATATGCTCATTGCTGCTACTAGGTCAGGCTGTTGAAGGGCGTGTTTCATGATCGGGGCAGTTTTAGCTTTCCGCGCCAAGCCAGAGACTTCTGGTTAAGCACCGCAAGGTCGATCTGGTCTGCGATGATCTGTTCGCAAAGCTGAACCGCAGCCAAAGCTTGAGTATGACTGAGGTGCTTGTAGGCAGGCCGGGCGATGTGATCGTACCAGACGCCTTCGAAGATCGTATCCAGCACAATGCGCTGAAAACAATGGTCGTTCCGGACGGGCCAGTGACGCTTTTCGCCAAGCGCGAGGAGTGGCATGACCGTTCGCGTCAGATGAACGTAGCGCGCAACCGGATTGTCGGGCGGCGTTTGCAGGAAGTCGAAATCGTGTTGCATCTGGTCCTCGCCCCGACAAGCAGTTCGTTCGTTGCCGTCGAGCAAATGTAGCGCCTGTTTGGTGCCGCGACCACAATCACCGGCGGAAACTGAAACTTACCCAACCCAGTGACGCTCTAGCGCGTAGCCACCAGAATGTTAATTTTGCAGCGTCGCATCCATACCTTGACTTGCCGCACCACCGGCGCAGTTCGGATGTTATGAAACATCCCGTGCTCGATCCCGCAAGCGTTGGTGAAATCATCGAGATGGCGTTGAGCGATCACGACAGTTTTGCCGCAATTGAAAACCTCCACGGGCTGGGCCCGGATGCGGTGAAAACCCTGATGAGGCAAAATCTGAAAACTGGCAGCTACCTGGCGTGGCGCAGGCGGGTGCGGAAATTTTCTGAGCAGCGCGAGGTGTATAAATGACCCCGGATCTGCACCCTTGGGCGGCTGATCTGACGGACCTCTACGCGCAGGTCTGGACGCGGCTTGTGCGCGGTGTGCGCGACCGGCGCGCCCCGACGCGGCACCCGACCTTGGCGACGGTCACGTCGGATGGCAAGCCGCAGGCAAGAACGGTCGTTCTTCGCGCGGCGGACAAAACCACGGGGACGCTGGACATTCACACCGACCTGCAATCGTCCAAAGTGGCGGATTTGCGCGCCACGCCCTTTGCCGCGCTGCATGTATGGGACACAGGCGCGCACCTGCAGATGCGGTTGGAGGCCACGGTGACTATCCTGACTGGCCCTGATGTCGCAGCGCTATGGGCTGAAGTTCCGGACGCGTCGCGCCAATCCTACGGCAGCCTGCCCGCACCGGGGAGGCCGATTGCACATGCGCTTGATTATGCAAAGCAGCCCGACGCGGCAAGTTTCGCTGTCCTTCGGATGACCGTGCAGACAATTGATGCCTTGCATCTTGGGGCCCACCATCGCCGCGCCCGGTTTGATCGCGATGGCCGCTGGGCCGGGATATGGCTTGCGCCCTGATGCGGCTAACGCAAGAACCGTCCGGCGTAAAAAACGGGCTGATCAAACCGCCGCCGGGCGCAGCGCCGTCAGCGCTTCGGCGTCCAAGGTCAGCCGCACGCCAAGGCTGCCGGATCCGGCCAGAACGGGCCGCTTGCGCAGGCAGATATCCAGCGCCTTGATTACGGGGTAAGCGGCGCAGGCATGAACGATACGTGTCATCAACCGCTCTTGCGTTTCATAAGGACACGCGCGCGCCAAGGCATCGATCTGGTGGATCAGCGGATCATAGTCGAAAACATGCATCATCCCATCCTGTGCGATCAACACAAGGTCCGGCGCTATGGTCAGGGTCAGGTCCAGCAGATGCGCTTCGGGCACCACGTCGCCCGGCCCGTAGGTTCCAATGCGCGCCGCGACCTTCAGGTCTTTCAATTCGATTTGGCTGGTTGCAGGCAAGGTCAGAGCTCCAATCTCTATGCAATAAAACCGCGCGGCCCAGCGCATTTCGGTACTTGGATGGCCGCATATCAAACGTCGTCATCCATGAGGTCATCGTCAACGGGGTAAGGACCCACCTTCATCAATTGCTGGGTCAGAAGCGCCTTGTAACGCCGCTGGCGCCGACGTGCTTTTGTGTTCGACGCGCGCCAGCCTTCACGCTTGTCCTGAACAAGCTCTTCAAGATCGGCGGCAACCGAAATCTTGTGCGCGTCGGCGGGCGAGGTGCGTTTTGCCATGGGCAGGTTGTAGTGGTCCTTTGCGAGGCGGCAAGTCTCCGCGCTTGCCTGCCATCGTCGCAACTGCGCAAATGCAGACGAGGACATCGGAGGGCCTGTTCGAGCCCCATGCCAAGGGGGGGACCGCTGGAAAAAGATCGTACATGACGACTTTTACCAATGTCGCGTGCCGGGCGCGCCCTTGATCTGACCGTCCAGATTGGGTGTGACCCAGCCGCCGTAAAAGTCGCCCGGCTGCGGGATGACGCGCAGGTCGCCGACCCATGCCTCATCCATCAGCCCGGCATAAAACGCGACATATCCTGCAAGGGCGGCAAATCCGGGAGTGGGGCTGTCATAGCACCATGCGGCGCGGGACGCGGTTTTGCCTCCGGCAATCACATCGAAATAGCGCGCGACGCCTTTCCATTCGCAAAAGCTGCTGCCTTGCACCGGGCGCAAGGTGGCGTGGATGTCGTCGGGCGGCAGGTAATAGCTGGGGGCATGATGGGTCTCCAGCACGCGCAGGGCTCCGGTGGTCTGGGCCACCAGCGTACCGCCCAGCCGAATGGTGATCTGCTGCGGCACAGGTTCCAGCGCGGGCGGGCGAGGGTAGGATTGAACGTTTTCGCGCAGCAGATCTGTCATGATGCCGTCCCGGTCAGGGGTTTGCGCGCGATCCCCATATAGAGGATCGCCGTGAGCGGCAGTGGCCCAAAGGTCAGATCAAACCGGCGGTTGATCCCGCGCGGGCCAAGGCCGGTCACGGCACCCGGCACTAACCCTGCACCCTGCATCGCGGCGCGCAATTCGCGTGGTTTGATGAACATGGCGGGGTCATGTGTGCCGCGCGGCAACAAGCGCAGGATGTCTTCTGCGATGGTGATGGTGGCAAGCCGGGCCAGCGGGTTGCGGTTGATCGTGTCAAACAGGAACAACCCGCCGGGGCGCAGGGTGCGGGCGACTTCGGACAGAACCTTGTTCAGGTCGGCGACATGTTCCAGCACATCGACGCAGACCACGGCGTCAAAACTGCTGTCATCATAGGGCAGAGCCTCGCCCACGCCGACATCATAGCCGATGCGCAAACCTGTCGCGCGGGCATGGACGCGGGCGGCGTCAACGGCGTCAGCCGCCGGGTCAATGCCGGTGACATCTGCGCCGCGCGTCGCCAATGCCTCGGCCATGAACCCCCCGGCGCAGCCAAGGTCCAGCACCGCTTTTCCCTGCCAGTCGATCTGGCGGTCGAACCATTTCAACCGCCCCGGCACGAGGTTTTTCAGCGTGCGCACCCAGCGGATGTCATCGGACCACCAGCGGTCTGCCACTTTGTCATAGATCGTCAGGTCATTGCGCATCGGGCTGGTCCTTCGTCTTGGTCATGCGGGGCAGAATGTAGGGCACTTTGGCGCGGTAGCCATCAAAGCGGGTGCCATAGCGGGCGGCGAACCGACGCTCCTTCAGACGCGGGGCCAGCAGGCAATAGGCGGTCAGGCTGACGGCCAGAACCAGTTGATCCGGCGTCCAGACCGGTGGCGTCCATAGCGTCAGCGTAAAGGCCACATAGATCGGCTGGCGGATCAGGCGGAACAGCCCGCTGGTCGGCATGTCGGGGAACACCGGGCGGATACGCGCCAAAAGCGACATCCAGCCCAACGCGCCTGATTGCACCTCTGCCCCCGCATCAAAGCTGGCTTTTAGCAGGATCAGCCAGCTGGCCGCGTAAGCGGTGGTCATCGCGAAGAACGCCACCCCTTCGGCCCGCCACCAGACAATGCCCGACGGTGTCCACAGCGCGAACAGCGCCAGCAGTTGGGCCGAGGCAATGATGGCATAGGTGGTGGTGGCCAGCGTCTGCCCGTGCGGGCCGGGGATCAGCCGCGCCAGAAGCCGCCCGCCGCGCCCGGTCAGCAGCACCGAATGGACAAGCGGAAACTGCACGATCAAGGCTGCATTGGCCAGCGCCGCCAACGGCCAGGGCACGGACCCGAGGCTCTCGCTCAGACCAAAGAACATTGCCACGATCATCGCCAGTACACCGACGGCAAACAGCGCATGGCACAGCACACCAAAGGTTAGTGCCAGTGCGACCCGTCCCGCACCGGCTGGCGGGCGCAGGGCGGCGCGGATCAGGGTGATCAGCCGTGCAATACGCGGATCGGTCCACTTTCTCATCGCACCCCTTCAACTTGGGCCAGCAGATCGGCGGCAATGGCGGTACCGCTGTCCCACGCTGCCTCGATCCGTGCGCCAAGGCACCAGTCGCCGCCCAGATAAAGGCTGGCGTCATCGCTGCGCAAAAACGGCTGGCCAAGGGCCTGCGTGACCCGCGCATAACGCCAGCGATGGCTGCTGGCATGGGTCACGGTAGCGAGGGGTGCGCCCAGCCTGTCGCAGAGCAGGGGCAGCATGCGGGCGGTCAGGGTGGCAGAATCATCCTCAAGATGTGTCATGCTTAACGCTGTGCCTGCCTGCGCAACCCACAGCGCGCCGTGCCCTTGGGGGCGGCCCGGCTTGGCACTGTCTTGCGCGATCCATGACAGCGGGTCGTCGGGATCTTTGCGGGTGAGGAAGGGTGCAGGGCCCGGAACCGCCGCCATCAGCGTCAGGCAGGGGGCCATTTGCACCGCGCCAAGGGGTGCCACCAACGGGTGATCCGCGCCCAACAGAGATGCGACCTGCGGCGCGGGCACGGTGACCACGACTTTTGCGGCAGGCAAGGTGCCGTCAGCCAGATGCAGCAGCCAGCCCCTTGAATCCAGTGTGAGGCGCAACACCTGCGTATTTTGCCGAATATCCAGCCCGACCCCAAGTGCCTTGGGCAGGGCCGACATGCCCGGCACGCCGACCATATGCGTGCGGCCTGTTCCATCCGCCCATCCGGCCAGCGCGCCCGTGTTTTCCAGTCCATCCAGCACACTGGCAAAGCCAGCGCCATGCGCGTTCACATACTGCGCCCCATGATCAAACTGCATATCCCCCGCCCGCCGGGTGGCCACGCGCCCGCCAATGCCACGCCCCTTGTCCAGCACCACAGGTGCCATGCCCGCGTCGGCGAGCCTGCGCGCACAGGCGAGCCCAGCCATGCCTGCGCCAATGATGATAACTGGCGTCATGCGGGCAGCACCTGTTCGAGGATGCGGGGGATGTTCTTTCTGACCTTGAAGAACCCCGCCGTGGCATGGGGCCAGATCGCAGCATCCCAATCGCGCTGCCACTCGCTTAAGCTTATCCCTGCGCGCGCCAGCGATGGGGCTGCCTCTTCCAGCCAATCGTGCAACGGACCTTGAGTGATATAAGGCGTGGCAATCTGTGTGGCCCTCGCGCTGCTGGCCCATTTGGCAAGGGCTTCGGGGTCGCCTGCATGCAAGTGCAAAGGCTCTGCGCCAATCCGTCGGGCGGCATCCGCCAGCGCGCCTGCTTCAAACTCAGTGACCAAGCCGGAGACGGGCAAGAGAGACCGTAGATGGCTGGCACTCAGCGTGGCAACGCTGCGGATATCAAGGGTCGTGAGGGTGAAATCCTCAAGGCGGCAATCCTCATCGGTGATCAGCAGGGCCGTAGGCACACCGGGCCGGGGGGCAATCACATTACGCAAGGGCTGCACCGAAGGTAGGCCATCGGGTTCCGTTGCCTCCAGCCCTTGGGTGACTTCCGCCAGATCAGACCGGCGCGGGGTGAACCGCCCGGCGGTAAATGTCGCAATGTTCTGCGAATCCGCCGGATAGGGTTTGCCGCGCGTGTGCAGGCCCGCCGCCCAACGCCAGCCAAGCGTGTTGGACGCGGCATCGCCATCCAGCAGATGCCGGTAAAAGAAATCCGCGCCCAGCCGCCACGGTAGGCCAAGGGTGAAGATCCAGATCGAGGCAAACCACATCCGCGCGTGGTTGTGCAGATAGCCGGTATCGACCAGCTCAGTCGCCCATGCATCGAAACACTCCAGCCCTGTCTGACCATTCATCGCGCGTTCCAGATCTCGGCGCAGGCGGCGGTCGCGATCCACGGCCGACAGATCAGCCTCCAACCCAGTGACATAGCTGGCCCAGACCTGCGGGCGGCGCTCCAGCCAGCCTTTGAAATAACCGCGCCAGATGACCTCCTGCACGAATTTCTCGGCATCGTCCGGCCCATGCGTCGCCAGCGCCGCCGCCACGGCATCCTGTTCCAGCACCAGCCTGCGCCGGATATAGGGCGACAGCACCGACACCGCCTTGTGCGCGCCGGGGCCCTGGTCGGTGTTGCGGCCATTGGCATAGCGGCGGCCCATGCGGGGGATGAAGGCCTGCAAGATTTCGTCGCCAGCGGCGCGGGTGGGGGTCCAGTCTGTCATCAGGGTCATTCCAAGGTTTGATCGTGGTGATAGGTGTCGATCACTGGTCGCAGTGCCGCGCGCTTGCAGCGCGCCAATAGCGGGTGGCGCATCGCGGTCAATGCGCGCTCCCGTGTCAGGTGGGGACGCGCTGCTTGCGCAACCGGCGCAGGTGCCAGCGGTAGATCAACGGGGCCAGCGCATAGTCATAAGCCGCACCGGCGATCTGTCTGATCCCAGGCAAGCCAACGATCCGGCCCAGCGATCGGTAGCGCGGCATCTGCGCCCAGAGCATCAGAAATGCCGGAATGCCGGACGTCATCACCCCGTCATGCAGCACATAGAGCCTGCGCGCCGCTGTATCGGCATCCAAACCCCATTGGTTGCGTGCATCCGTGTTCAGATCATCAAACCTGATCGGCAGACCTGCCTTGTCCGCATAGCGCGCGTAATGCCCGATCTCAAAGTTACAGACCGGACAATTGGCGTTGTAGAGAACGGATGTTTTTGTGCTTTTTTCCATGTCATTCAGTTAGATTTACCGCCCGTGAAGTCAAACTGATGGCCCCTGCGCTGTGACGTCCCGTGCGACCGGGCTAACCTGTCTGGATCGCAGCGTGAATAGCCTCGCGTGGCGTTGCGGCCTTGTTCGCCAGATTCATCTGTACTGAAGAAATGCGTAGCTACGCAAACATCCATTAAGGCATGACATTGCTTGTTATTCAGTTGATTACACTCGCCACCAGAGCGAATCTGTGTGCAGGAAAACGATGCAACTCACCCCAGGAGATCCCGCCATGACCACGAAGACCCAAGCCCCCAGCGAAGCCCTACTGCTCGAAATCGCCACCACGCATTTCCACAGCATCGAGACACTGGAGACGCAGAACAGCGACCGCCTCGACTTTCACGATGTGTCGGTCTGGTCGATCCGCGCCGCGCTGGAAGCGGCCTTCGCCGCTGGCCAAGCCGCAGCCCGCTGAACAGGAGAGCAGCCATGACCGCCCGCCGCACCACCACCTCGAATGACAAAGCCCTGAACGCCTTCATTTCTGCCAAAGCCGAGATCGACATGATGCTGGAGCGCCTGACCACCCTCTGCGACGATCACTTCAACACCCACCCGGACCAGATCAACTGGGGCGATGTCGGCACCCTGAACCATTACGCCAGCCTGCTGCGTCAGATCACCGACAGTGCCTTCAAAGAGGGCGAATACGCCGAGTGAGGCGACCCTGCCTTGAGCCTGCCCCGCGATGGCGGGGCTTGGCCTCATAGAAGCGTGCCGCATCCCGCGCCGTGAACGCAGAGGCCAACATGACTAAACTTACTGAAACCCAGACCATCATTCTCAGTACCGGAGCCCAGCGCGCGAGCAATCTCGCGATGCCGCTCCCCAAGGGGCTGCACGGCGCTGCCGCGCAAAAGGTCATCAGCATGATGATCGAACGCGGATGGGTCGAGGAGGTCGATGCCGACATGCGCAAGGCTGAGCCGCTCTGGCGCGAGACCGGCGATGGTCATGGCACCACGCTGGTCGTCACTGACGCGGGGCTGCTGGCCATCGGGGTGGAGCCCGTCGTGGTGAAAACGATGGCTGCGATCCGCACCCACGCGGCCCAACCTCCCGCGCCCAAACCGGCAACCCCGCGTGCGGGGACCAAACAGGCGCAGATCATCGCGCTTTTGCAGCGCCCCGGGGGAGCAAGCGTCGCCGAGATGGTCGAGGCGACATCGTGGCAGGCTCACACGGTCCGGGGCGCAATCTCGGGCGCGCTGAAGAAGAGGCTTGGCCTGCCGATTGTCGCTGAGAAGGTTGAGGGTAAGGAGATGGTCTACAAGTTGCCCGCCTGAGTCGTCCTCCACCGCTGAGCTAGGCTGTCGCCTGCGACCGGCCTGCGATCATTCATTGCCACGACAGAAGATCGCGGGCCGCCGCCTTCAGGATGTCCTGCGTCAAAAGCGGTTCACATCTGTAGATCCCGCCCGGTTCCGGCCCTTCCCGTTGCCCAGTTGGTTGGTTCGCTGGGTAATCTCACGTTCTACAGACAACCAAAGAAACAGGATCGAGCCGACGTTCGCCTTCATTTCGATGAGGGCGGAGGGATTTATAGTGGTATCATCTTGCATGATTGGTCGGGCTTCACATTCCTTTGCATCTGGGGCGTGGGGCCAAGCGGCTGTTCCAGACACCGGACAGCTTTACTAAATGGTAAACTGATTTGGATTCCGAGGCTTCTCAGCAGGTGGCTTCCGATGCCTGGCTTCCGGCTGGGTGGCTTCCACAAACTGGATTCCCTGGATTCCGAAAAGAATCCAGCACGCCAAGATCGTATTTCCACAAGTCTTTGATAATGAGTCTCTTTTTCCAAAATTCTGCGCTAGGTGGATTCCACCTGGATTCCCCGGTGAAAGTGCCTGTCGCTAGCGAAATGCCGCGCTGAGCCCCCCCGTATACGGATCGGGCTAGGGAGGAACCATGTCGGGGGGAACAGCATCGCTTCCGGCCCACTTCCTCCATGTTTACGGATTTTATTCGCTTTTGTCTCCCATTCCATGCGCGGATTGGGAGACTTGGAACAAGTAAGGTCAGTTTCTATATCGGTTGAAAGTGATGCAGCGACCGGAGGGGAAATCTGCGGTGAAGGCACGTTTTTTGAACTTAGCTCCAGCGCCCAGATCTCAAAATATGCCATAAACTGCGTCAAATTAGCATGCGTATAAATAATACCTGCGTCAATTTGCCATACTTGTATGCGATTGAATACAAAGGTTTCAGCCTAGATTTCTCATTACTTGAATGACTAACGGAGACAACTCATGGAAACCCTATCGATAGGTCAATACGACCTAATTTATAACGCATTCTCGTTCGGCTTCGCGACGCTCGCG
>Ga0307978_1001575_pt1 | contig 16768 bp, 17 predicted proteins | sample OrgLakmetage1056_FD_203151 | JGI IMG/M metagenome (GOLD analysis project Ga0307978, IMG submission 203151) | Saline water microbial communities from Organic Lake, Antarctica - #1056 | ecosystem: Environmental > Aquatic > Non-marine Saline and Alkaline > Saline | place: Antarctica: Organic Lake...
TAGGCGATGCCCTGCGTCTGACCGATGATGCCAGAGATGTCTATGCCCAGCCCGACAAGGGCTAGCACCATGAGCCTTTCGGGTGGGATGGGTTCGGCGATCGGCCAGACATCCGGATTCGGTAGCCACCAGCGCAGCGCCATCGCCAAATAGATGCCCTCCAGCCCCATCAGCGCCCCCGAGGCCCCCAACGTCGGAATCGGAGACGTCGGCTCCAGTAGCACCTGCCCGATGCTTCCCGTCACTGCGGTCAGCGCAAAGATCACTAAGAACCAAACCGAACCCAGCTCCCGGTAGACCAACGAGCCAAACACCCAGATATATAACATGTTAATCCCAATGTGCGCGGCATCCCCATGGAGAAAGGCGCAGCTCAGCAAAGTCGCGAAAGGCATAAGCGTGTCACCGCTCAAATCACCGCTCAGCAGCGACTGCCAACTCGACGTAATGTCCGCTGGCACCATCAGCCAGCTATCCAGAACGCGCTCCGTCGCTTCCAGATTCAAGCTGTCCACCGCGAAGACCAGCCCGCAGCTCAGAAAGATCACAGACAGCGGCCAATGACTACGAAGGATTTTTAGGAAGGGGAGCATCGAAAAAAAAGGACTTACTTCTATATGTCCATGCCCGGCCAGGAAGCTACGGGAAAATTCATTTTTTAACGCATGGTATTCGCAAATCTAGGCATCTCGACACGCTCGACACAGGTCAGGTCCCTCAGGACAGGCCCCTTCGACACAGCTCAGGACAGGCCCATCGACACAGCTCAGGACAGGCCCATCGACACAGCTCAGGACAGGCCAGAGGCGCTTTCCTACGTAGTAACAGGCTTCCAGCCTGTTTCCCTCACCACGCAGCCAGATTAACGTCAATTACCTGTCCCGCCGGAGCCACAGCGTAGGGGGAACGGTTCAGAAATTTCGCCGCAGCGAATCCTCTAAAATCTGGTTTTTTGTAAAGATTAGGTCTAGCGTAGCCTTAACCTTATGGACAAGCACCCCAATCAAAACATTGCTCTCTTAATTGATGCCGATAACGCACCTTCGGCTAAAATTGAATTTATCATTTCCGAGTTGGCCACCTATGGAGTCGTCAATATCCGAAGAGCTTACGGCAACTGGAGGAAGCAGGCACTCGCCGGTTGGACGGCGATCCTCCATGAGCACGCGATCCAGGCCATCCAACACTTCGACTTGGTCAAAGGAAAAAACGCCACGGATATGGCCTTGCTCATCGATGCGATGGACATCCTTTACACCAAGGATGTGCGGACCTTTTGCCTCGTGTCGTCCGATTGTGACTTTACGCCTCTGATCATGCGCCTACGTGCCGACGGCAAGCAGGTGATCGGTTTTGGCAGCCAGAATACGCCGGGGCCCTTCATGTCCAGTTGCTCGAAGTTCATTTACCTCGATGAGCCGTCTCTCGATCGAACACGGCCAGAGAAAACCAAAGACTCCGTCGCCAAACTGAAACAGAACACAAAGTTAATGAACACGCTCAGGTCCGCAGTGCAGGCTGCTGAAGATGACGAGGGCTGGGCGCGACTCGGGCCGGTAGGCTCATATATCTCGAATCAAGGTCCCTTTGACCACCGCACTTACGGCTTTCAAAAATTGAGTGATCTCTTTGCTGCCATCAACATCTTTGAAGTGCGCAAGAAAAAGGCCGGGAATCAGACCGTAATTCAGGTCAAACGCAAACAAGTGGGATCACCCTCCATGAAAAAGGAGGGTGCCAAAAAAGTGAGCAAAAAAGCTGTGAAGAAAAGTGTGTAATGCAGTGAATTAAACGACTTTTCGATTAGACTAGATCCAAGCAACCAGGCTGATCTTTATATCTTGGTTTTAACATCTTTTGAAGCCCTTTCGATCGGCTTCAGGCGGCCGTCTTTGTCTTTTCCCAGCATGTGCTGCTCAGTCTGGCCGGATCCGGCTTATTGGTTTGGCCAGGCGCTTTTTTACGTTGGCAAACCATGGCGGCAATTGCCGCACCATGAAGGTCTGCTCCAGCGCATCCATATAACTTCGAGCTGTATTGGGAGCGATTCCCAGCGAGGCCGCAATCTCGGTGCTTTTCCAGTTTTGCCCATTGTAGTGCGCGATCATCGACCAGAAACGTCGCATCATCACAGGTGACATGCCAAAACCTAGATTCCCCAGATCCCGCTCCAGAAAAGTGCGGATGAATCCTTTTTTCCACTGCAGACTGTCGGCTGCGTCCTTTGTCAGGAAAGCACGGGGGAAGCCGCCCCGCATCCAAAGTTCGTCCAGTTGCTCTGCCCCGACCTCACCCAGGCTGAAGCCTTTCATCTCGATCATCTCGACCCGTCCCGCCAAAGACTCCGATGCTTGCCGGGAAAGTTCCGGCGATGCGCTGCCCACAATTAGGAATTGTGCCGCGCATCGGGGCGGTCCGCCAGCACGCGCAAAGCCGGGAAAATTTTCGGCTGGCGCTGAGCTTCATCAATAACGACCAACCCACGCAGTCCTTGCAGCGCCGTCATGGGATTTTCCATTAGGTCCGTGACGAAAGGATCCTCCAGATCCAGGTAATTCGCCGAATCCAGCGGGACGAATTCACGGGCCAAAGTCGTCTTGCCGACCTGGCGGGCGCCGAGCAGCGCCACAATCGGGTTTCGAGTCAGTGCTTTTTCAACACGCTGACGATAATCAAGACGGGCAATCATCTATGAAATCTTGCAGGTAAGTTGCAAGGATTCAAAAAAATACGTCCCCTAGTCCAGCCATTTTCACGCAAATAGTGGGTGTCCTTTAATTTTCCTCAGGAAGGGAAGCATCGGGGATGCGCTTATTCGTTCAATTAAAACTCGTCAGAGATAGGCCACTCCAGCTTCGAGAGTCGAGCGTTGATAGTGGTGAGTGTGTGCCTCACATCATCGGCAAGCGGTAGTTCCCCGAAAACCAGATTTGCGAAGTCTCCTTGGTAGATAGGCTCTAGTTGATGCCAGACTTCCTCGAGTTTCGAAAAGATCAAGGCCTCCACAGGGTGTTTGGCCAAGTAGGCATGGTTATTCTTGTAGCTGACCCGATCGCTCCGCGCGGCTGAGAGGAAGAGTGCGTCAAACGCATCTGAGCTGAAGAATGCCTGAATCTCGGCATCACCGAGCATCTTGTGCAGATCGTAGGCGTGACGGATCTTTAATTTCAGATCTTGCAAGGGATGCTCGCTATAGCTGAAACGCACCAGACTCATTATTTTCTCACAGAGTGTGCGTTCCGGGCGCAGGGCGTTTACGGAAAACGGGATCAAGCCGTATTCCGCAATCAAGTTTTGCTGATCCCGCTGACCCATCATCTCCGCCACATAGGTGCTAACGGAGCGCTTGTTATGGGGCTCGAAGCTGCCCAGCGAGGTGGCCTCGACCACCACCACGCTGGCGCGCACTTGTCCGGAGTTTCCTGTGAATTCCTGCGGGTAGCCATGCGCAGTCTTGCGATGCAGACCACGTCGATGGCTTATGCCAGCCATCTCGATTTCCGGCAGGTGGTGGGCGACCGCAGATCCGATTCGTTTGAGCTTTTCCTTAATTTTGTTGCCCGAATCCGAAGCACTTCTTGCCACAACCAAATCGATGTCCTCAGAAAAACGCTCGATCAAACCGTAGCATTTTGAGAGCGAAGTGCCGCCTTTGAAAATCGTCTGCGAAGCCACTGCCGAGTCTGAAAATACACTCTTGAGCGCATAGGTGACCCAATAATCCTTCTCGATATAGATTTCCGCGATCTGCATCGATTCCGCAGTGGCAACGATGGCCTGACGAAAGAGCGTTGGGTTCTCGTGTAGTCTCATACGATATTCCATTCGCCAGCCGTGGTTAGAGCGTCCGCAATGCCGTCGATCCGGTAGCGGGTAATTGGATTCAAGGAGTCTTTTAATTTTTCCGTATTCAGCCGGGGGTTCACCTTCTCGAGCAAAGCCCCGAGGAGCGCCCGCGTTGAGGGCGGATACTTCATCGCCAATTTAAGTAGTGCCTGAGGCGCCCGCGCATCCAGTTGCCCGATCAGGTAGGCCAGTCGCTCGCAGGCTGCGGCCACCGTCGTATCGGGAATCCGTTTCACATGGCGCAAAGCATCGAGGATTTGCAGCAGCGAAATATTCTCACGAGTGATCGGGTTCTTCTGTTTGATAAAGGCGATTTTATAGCGTCCGCGCTGAAAGGCAGGACGTGTCTCATTCTTGCCAATCTGAATCGTGTTGCTGACTTGAGTCGAAAGACCCAGTTCGGGATAAATACTTAAGCCCGTCAGGTAGCCCTCTACCTGGCCCTGCCTTTCGAGTAGATCTTTGACCACTTCCTCCAGAGGCGGCGGTAAGTCACCAAACGGACTGGTCTCCGGTTGGTAGAATTTGCCTCGGCTCAACTTGGCAATTTTGCCCGAAGCCGCCATCCGGTTCAGTCTCTTGATAACCGCCTCTTTGTCGGCCGACTCTTGCGAAATGTCCCTGTAGGTGAACACTTGCCCAGGAGCCAGCGTGCGCAGTCGGGCGGTCATTCGATCTGTTGCATTCATATTGAAGCAGGAGTCTTCTGCTAATCGCAATAATGTCCAGTATTTTAATAAATTTACTGGACATAGGTGGGCCGCTTTCTCGCTGATGCTAAAGTTGATGTCATGCGATCTTCTAAAAATAATTCTTGGAAAAGACCCGACCCTCCGGTGGCCATAGATCCTTGTAATCATCTAAACATCAGTCGATTGCATGACTAAAACCTAACAAATGTTGTCACAAATTAGAGCCAATTTTTGTGACAAAATATGGGGCAAGTCTGTCAGCAGGATAGTTGGCTCCAAGGCCCTAGATTGCAAACATAAGGACGTGACCACATTCGAAGCCTTTTTCTTCCGATGAGCTTCATTTTTAGGTGCCCATAAGTGTCATGAAAATCGACTTATGGCCACTTTAAATTTCAAGAATTTATGCCTTTTCGCTTTGTTCAGTGCCTCTGAATTAACGTCAATTACTTGTCGCGCCGAAGCCTAAGCGAAGGAGTAACGGTTCAGAAAGAACCCGCCGCCTCTACTTCCCGGTCCGCTCTCTGACCAAGGCACGTATTTTTTAAAAAAATTGGATCGAACCAAAATTCATAACAGAAGGCGACTGCTTCATCCCGGGCCGGATAGCGGCCATGCTTCAATTTAAAGCCCTCGCTGTAGGATTCGACATTCATCTCAACGGAGTCCCGCTCCGGAAAATCTACAATCGAGTTCGCGACCGGCCAGAGATCTACTTCGTACTGTGCGTCGCTGAGAATGGTAGCGGGAGCATCCTGCTCCCGAGTATCAAAGCTTTGCCGTGCCAGCCAGTGATTCCTGCTTGAATCGAAGCATTGCTTTCCTGTTGCCGACTTGCGAAAACCGGCACCTAATATTCTACCATGCCTAAAAACTGGACAGAACCTGAGTTGTGGGTGGCGATGAACGTCTATTGTCGCCTGCCCTTTGGGCAATTTGATAAGTCGAATCGGCATATTAAGGCGGTTGCGGAACAGATGGAGCGCACGCCGAGTTCGCTAGCTATGAAGCTGAGCAATCTGGCTTCGCTGGATTCCTATCATCAACAGCGCGGGGTTGCGGGCCTAAAAGGTGCGAGCAATTTGGACCGGAAGGTCTGGAACGACTTCCAGCAAGACTGGGCCACCATGGCGGAACGAAGTGAGTCCGCTTTTGAGGCCTTGATGCACGGTCAAGCGCCAGTGAGCACGGAGCCGTCGAAGCTTCCGACCGTGCCTGAAGGCCCGACGGAAGTGCAGCGGCGAGTAAAGGTGCGCCGGGTGCAAGGCTTCTTCCGTAAGGCGATTCTAGGAAGTTACGAGAGCCGCTGTGCGTTGACAGATTTAGCCGTGCCGGAGCTGTTAATTGCCAGCCATATCATCGGATGGAGCGAAAACGAAGCCCGCCGCGCCGACCCCACCAACGGTATCTGTCTCAACGCCCTACACGACAAAGCCTTTGACCGCCATCTTCTCACTTTTGACGAAGATTACCGCGTCGTCCTTTCGAGCGCCCTCAAGTCGAAAGAGGCCCCCGAATTTCAGAGCTACAATTTCGGCGGATTGGAAGGGAAGCCGCTACGCCTGCCGCACCGCTTTTTACCAGACCCAGTAGCGCTTTCTAAACACCGCGAAATATTTTCGAAATCAGCCTAGACAATAACGACCAGGATACCAGGTTCGAAGACATGGCGAGTCACGGCTACTGCATCTTCATCGACACGATCTGCGAGGACATGATCCCAGTGTGGCGGGACGAAGCCGGCAAGTGGATCGTCTATGAAACAAAGGCTGAAGCGCAGGCCGAAATCCTTGATGATTTTCTCGAGAGCCAGCGGCAATGCTTAGCTGGTGAGCGTGATTTTGAGGATGCTATGGAAATCGAGGAGGTGATTTGCGAAGTCACTCGCTTGCCGGACGGATCAGTTGTGGATGAGTGGGGTCGTGTGTTCCGGCCTTAGCTGAGTCGTTTTGTTTTTGACGCTTGCTTACGAAGGTGGAGGCCGCCATCGCGCGTGTGGGTCTTCAGTAATGGAGGCCGTAATGGATTCCGAAACTGGAGCGGATACATCTGCGAGCTCATCGAGGTTGACGACGTCTTCAAAAATATAGCCTTTGATATAGGTATCGCTGTAGGCGGAGCTAGCCGGAATTCGTATTAGTGTTACTCCAGCGTCTTTCAGTGCCTTGTCTTTAAAAGCGTCCGCTTCTTTCGCCTTTTTTGTATTGTGACTTCTGTCATCCAGTTCGATGCACATTAGTATTTCGAGGGTGTCCCTGTCGCAAATCACGAAGTCAATATGGCGCGACTTGATTCGGCTCCTATAGCCATAGGCCTCTTTCTTCTCTAAACCGGAGTTGACTTCAATAATATCCTCCATGCGAACTTTCGTGAAGAGATGCCAATGAGGCGCAACGAGCGGTTGAACTGAGTTGAAAAAATTATGCTCGTTCGGAGTTAGTATGCTAGCCCTTGAACTGTAAGGATACTTTTCCGGCGTGGCGGTTTTCTCAGAAAAATCTGTTACTATTTTAGTTCCGTCGAGGAACGCTGAATTGTGGGAAGGATTCGTGTTCCTGCTATATTCTTTTCTTCGGTCTCTGATGCCCTCCCATACGTAGATAGCAGCTACCAAAGCAATAATGAATATGCCGAATTGTATAAGTGGGATTATTAGTTCCATAGGTGTAAAGAGGCGAAAAGGGGGCACTTGCTTTGCGTTGCTCAAGACGCTGATTTCAGTAGACTTTCCCTGCGACGGTATTCGAGGAAGGATTTCTGGTCTGAATTAAACATCCCTACGTTGATCACTTTCTCGGTATTGACTCCCATGCGTTTCAATGAGATCGGTTCGGCTACTGGAGAAGTAATTAAGTCCACGCTGTCATCAAAGGAAATGAAGCCGCAGTCGAAGAGGTGATCGATGCTGGGCGTGAGTAAGAGGCCATTCCCAGCACACAGTCGCTCGCCGTCATCCGATTCTCGCCAAGATAAAAAAGGGGGTCGTTCCGTATATTGGCATAAAGCAACCTGCGGCCCCCTTTGGGGTTTTTTACATTACCGGTGCGCGAGCAATTTTCCGGCCAAAAACTGTCATTTTTCATCAAGGGTTCGTAGCAACTGGCGGCGGAGTTCGAAAGGATCAACCTTGCCGGTGAAGCGCCAGCTGATTTCGCCGCCTGGGGCAATGATCACGGTGTGGGGAAGTGCTCCGGACCATTCGGCGTCGACCGCCTCAGCCAATACGTCGGGGTTGCCGCCGGTCCAGATGTAGTTGTTCGACGTGCGCCCTTCTCTCTCTAGCGACGACTTGGTGCGCGAGGCGATGGAGGCGTGTTGGCTCTCCAGAAACTTGAGCGCAGCGGCGCGGCGATCCGGATGGTCGACGCTAATCGAGATGAAGTCGACGTTGCGGTTTTGAAACCGTCGGTAAGTTTCGACCAGTTCGGGGAATTCGATGATGCAGGGGCCACATATAGTCGCCCAGAAATTGATAATGCGCACGTTCCCTGATTTATTGTTGCGGAGCCGGGCGGCGAGATCGGCATCGAGGTCATCGAGTGTCACGGGCAGAGCCTCCCACCGTTGTTGGTTGGCCGCGACGCTTTCGCTAAGGTGGTGCCACTTCGTCGAACAACCCATGGCGCGGGTCACCGGATCGGCGACTTCGCGGCCTGCCAGCAGGGCTTCGATGGCGTTGCGGATGTAGCTTTTTGCGACCGTGCCGCGACTGCGGCCGGCATCATCCATCCGGCCAGTGTAGCGGAGTTTACGTTCGGCATCGAAGACGAAAACATGGGGAGTGGCCTGGGTGCCGCAGGCACGAGCAAACTTTTGGGTTTCACCGTCGTAGAGATAAGGAAATGTCCAGCCCATATCCGCAGCGAAGGGGGCCATTTCCTCGAAGGAATCGTTGTAGGGTGAAAACCCGAGCTCGGCGGGGCGCAAGCTGCCGGGGTGGTTCGGGTTCACTCCGATGAGAGCGACACCCCGGTCCTTGAAGTCCTGATGGATTGCCTCAATGCGCTTGCTGGCAGCGACCGAGGCGGGACAATGATTGCAGGTAAACAGGATGGCCAGCACGTCAGCGTCCGCGAAGTCGTCCGGAGTGTAGGTTTTTCCGTCGATGCCCAGCAGCTCAAACGGCGGCAAGGGCGAACCAATCTCCAATACTTGCGGATTCGGACGGGCAAACGTGAATCCACAAAAAAATACGGTGGCACAAAAAATGGCGATGAAGTTTTTCATAAGGTTTAATATTAGACGTGGAAGATTGGCGGAAGCTAACATAAGTATTAACATCCTAATCAGATTAAAGTTCAATTATTCCGGCTGAAAAACTAGCTGCTCGCGTTGACTGGCTCGTCTGGATGTAGCTTCCAGACTGGCTGATGGGTGTGGATTGGTCGAGTGCCTTCTTTTATGTCGTCCCTGGTTAATTTTTAACCGCAGATGGACGCTGATGAACGCAGATGGGATTTGTTTTCCATTTTTCATAAATCCGCGTGCATCCGCGTGCATCTGCGGTTCTGAATTTCAGTTTATTTCTTTCCTACATCATGGTGCTAGAGGATGCGGTCACTCATGGTCGTCGGTAGAGCTTGAGGTAGGCATCGGGGGATTTCTTTGGGACAGGCTAATTACATCCCTTAGAGTCTGCGCCGGGCGCGGCTGACGTGCTGCAAATCGGGAGATTTGCGATCCCGGGGCTGAGCGGTGACGTGGAGAGATCGGGAGGGGAGAATGTCGAACATTGAACGTCGAACCCCGCTAGGGCGGGACATCGTTGCTTTGAATGCTTAGTTGGAGGCGACTTGATGAATGCGCTTGATGGACTTGATGGCTTGCTCGGCGATTTGTTTGAAAGAAGAAGTAATTTCAGAGTGATCGGTGATACGTTGCCAGTAAGTGCGGGCGTGCGGATACATCTCGAGCCACGCGGCTTGGTCTTCCGGCTTTGGGAGTATGGGCGCGAACCCGCGATCCAGAACCTCGCCGGTGCTGCTGGGCCGGAAGCGCATGGGTAGCATGTCATAAACGGGTGCCAGCGGCAAGGGACTGTGCTCAGGGAGGAAGAAGCTGAGATTGCCCCAGTGCATATCGGTATTGGCAATGAGCTCGCCGAAGCAGTGTAGCTGAACCATACGGTCGCGATCTTCGGCGGTGATCCATTTGCTTACATGGAGCCTCCGCGCGACATCCGCCCATGAGCCATTCCCCATGCCAACGTGCGCTGCGTCCAAGGCTCGCAAGGAGATGAGGCCGCGACGGCCGGTCGGTCCGATTCGGTCAAAGCGTGTGGACTCAAGGAAGACACGATCTTCAATGTGAAAGGTGCGCGTTTGAGCGGTCTCGAATCCTGCTTCGCGGAGCACTTCGTTGGCAAGGTGCTCCGCATGGAGTAGGTCGGCCCAGCGTTGGCCCGATTTTGTGTCGAGCTCGGGACTAAACTTAACGATCACAGCGCGTGGTGGATCTTCTGGTGTATCGCAGACCAGCGTCGTGAATTTGGGCTGCTCGCCGCCCGCTGAAGAGCCAAATTCGTCGCCTTCCCTTAGTGTTAAGTCGGCTAAGTTGACGTAAACTTCGTGTGACCAGTCTTCGTATCTACCGTCGACAACTTTGACCCGGCTTTCTTGATAGGCCTTTAAGGCATTCCCGTCTCCGAGAATCAGGTTGCCATGTAGATTGTCGCCATGTCGATCGAGAATTTTTAGTAGCTCTAAGTCGCTCCATTTTTCGGGGTCTTTATCGACCTGTAAGATTTCAGCCATGTGTTTGGCAAACTCACGGCCGAGAAAACCTGAAGGCCGCATATCTTCGAGAAACCAAGGCCAACCGGGATAGAGCCCTTCCTTGAATTCACCTTCAAAAAGTGAGGTGGGTGCACTGTCGGACTCGAGTAGCCATTGCGTGTATGCACCATCACGAATCGGAGTGAGTCGCCCGATGCGCTCCACCTGTCCATTTGAAAGAACACGGTAGAGCGGAGTAGCGGATGAAAATCCCTGGAGGCGGGCGGCGATCTTCGTGGCGCGAGCCTTACCGATCGTGATGACGGCATCGCCTAGTTCCTGAACGCGGCGAGAGAGCGTCGGGCGACTGATCCCGAAGCGGGCAAGCAGTTCGCTCGACAGTGTAGGGCCGTTGAACTTTAAGTAATTTAGAAGTTCTTGGCTGGAACTATTTTGGCTAGTCATGAAACGATTCAAATAAGTCTTATTAAGTTATATATAAATGACTTATCTGAAATGTGAAGCCTGAATTGAAACGATTATGAAACGATAATATTACGATTTATATGGCGTTATAGTTCCAGAGGGGCAAAAGAGGATTTCTTGGGGGCGGGCTAATTACATCCCTTGAAGACTGCGCCGGGCACGGCTGACGTGCTGCAAATTGGGAGATTTGCGATCCCGGGGCTGAGGGGGTGACGTGGAGAGATCGGGGACGATGTCACTCTCAGGGGCGAAGTTACAGGGTGCTAGAGGATGCGGTCACTCATGGTCGTCGGTAGAGCTTGAGGTAGGCATCGAAGAGGAAAATTCGGTCGCGTTTAGCACCGGTTATTTCGATCAGCAGCCCTTGCTGCAGGAAGCGATCAATTAATTTGTAGGCGGTGGGCTGGGAAATGTCGGCTGCCTCGGCGACCATCTTGGCATTGACCCAGACTTGGCCGAATAAGTATTCAAAGAGTGCGAGGCCGGGTTGACCCTGAGGCTTCCAGCTGGCGATTTCTTTTTCCCACTGTGCTTTGAAGCGGAGTATTTCGTTGAAGGTATCGACACCACGCGCAGCGGTCTCGGCCAGGCCGTCGAGAAAGAAAATAAGCCAGTCGGCGATGGCGTCTTTTTCCCGCACGCGGGTAAGGCGCTCGTAGTATTCTTCCCGGTTACGTTCCAGGTAATCGGAGAGGTAGAGGACGGGTTGCTTGAGTATCTTTTGGGAGACGAGATACAAGGGCACCATCAAGCGTCCAATCCGCCCGTTGCCATCGAGAAAGGGGTGAATGGTCTCAAACTGGTAGTGCATGAGGGCAACCTTGAGTAGCGGAGGGAGGTGAAGGTCGGTATTATGAGCAAAGCGCTCCAGGTCGCTCATGAGCTCGGGCACGTCGTCGGCGATGGGTGGGACAAAGCGAGCGTTGCCGGGATTGGAGCCGCCGATCCAGTTTTGGCTGCGGCGGAATTCGCCGGGTGTCTTATGCTCGCCTCGGACGCCTTCCTTAAGGGTGGCATGGGCTTCGCGGAGCAGTCTGTTGGAAAATGGGAGTGTCTCTAATTGCTCGATTGCGGTCCGCATGGCACGGATGTAGTTGTTGACCTCGCGCCAGTCGTCGCGCCGATCTTCCGCGATCTCCTCTTCGGGTAGGACCGCTTCCTCCATTTCGGTGCGTGTATCTTCGATCCGGCTGGATTCCGTGGCTTCTTTCGTCACGTGCATTCGCACGAAAAGATCCAAGTTGGGCGCGTATTCGGAAAACATGTCGAGCCGACCGAGTTGGCGGTCCGCTCGGCTCAGGGCTTCGAGCACACGCGGGTTATCGATCGTCCACGGGCGATTGATGCTGGATGGCTGAAAGCGGTTGTATGCTAGCTGCTTATGCCAATTTCCTGGGTTCTTCGCTATTTTTAGTGGGAGGTTGTGACTAAGCATTAGGTTGAATGGCACTTAGTTAAGAGCGATCAAGTGCAATCTACAGCCGTAGCGGTGTGCTTCAGCCACCGCATCGCTCACAAGATCAGGCAAGCGTCGGTGTGGTGGCTGAAGCACACCACTACGATAAGTGCTCTTAACTAGGTGCCATTCTAAGTAGGTTGAACTCAGTGCCAACACACTAGTTTCCATTAAAAATAGCGAAGAACCATGTCCTGCGCTGTATGCATGCATGAGTGAGGTTTAAGGAAATAAAGGAATTTAATTAAGAATGCACACTAATTAAATAAATGGTCAATATTTTAAATAGTGGGCTTTGCTAATAAAGTTAAGTTTGTATCTCAGGCGACGAGAACTCGGTTCAATTCTTCAAGCGATGAATATGGGAGACAATTTGCAGGGACAATTTACAGGGACAGGCTAATTTAAATTCCTGTTGCAGTAAAAAGGATCAAAAATCCACTTGTATATTCGCAATTCGCGAATAGCGTATAACTGTGAATATCAAGCCACAAGACATATTAGTTGCGCTAAATCTCTGTCGTGAGAAGGAGGGTTTGCGTAATTATGCGGAGAAAGCCAGAAGGCTGGGCATGAGCGCCTCCGAGGTGCATTCAGCGGAAAGAAGGCTTTCAGAGGCACGATTATTTGATGCGGACAGGAAAGTAATTCGAAAGAATTCGATGTTAGAATTCCTCGTGCATGGAGTCCCTTACGTCTTTGCTGTGTCCCCTAAGGAATGGACCCGTGGAGTTCCAACTGCTTGGGCGGCTCCAGTTCTTGTGGACAAGGTGTCGCAAGGCAATCAACCGCCTCCGGTCTGGCCGGATCCGGAGGGTCGAGTTCAAGGTGTCGCGGTGAAGCCGCTGTATGGCAGTGTGCCCAAGGCGGTAAAAGATGATCCTGAACTGTATGATCTGATGGCTTTGGTGGATGCTTTGCGTATTGGACGAGTGCGTGAAAAAAAAATAGCAGAAGAAGAACTAAAACGTAGGTTCAAATCATATGGCGGATCTTGACGTAGCAGGATTAATGTCGGTCTCAGAGCGTATTTAATCGCAGCAGTGCGTGCTTTGGTTAAGGATGAAGACCTCCAGGATGCCTTGCCCGGTTACCTGCAGCCAGACTCTGCGAATCAGGCGCGGCTTCCCTCGTTGAGAAAAAAGCTCGAAAGCATCGCCTCTTTACCTACCAACCGCTGAGTTGGGCCATGTCTTGATAGAGGTTCCGCGGAAGTAAGTCTTATTTCCCTTTTTCTCTAGGTGTGTGCCGCTCTACCAGCTCAAACCGTTTGCAACCCGCCTTGAGACGTCTCGTGTGCAGCAAGCAACCGCTTTATAATCTCATCCTCTTTTTCGAACTGATATTAGATTTAAACCAAAACCGATCAGGGGTGGCGGATTGACCATAAAGTCGCCAACTTCGTGTTTCTCTCTTTTGACTTCTCACTGTTTCCCGCTGTATGCATCCACGTAATTTACATTCTGACCGCTATGACTTTGACGCTTTATTTGAGGCGTATCCGAACTTGCGGGAGCATGCGCGGGCGAATCCGGCGGGGGATTGGACGATTGATTTCAGTGATGCCTCGGCGGTCTATGCCTTGAATCATGCTTTGTTGACGCTGCATTATGGGGTGGCGCATTGGCCGTTGCCAGAGGGGGCGCTGTGTCCGGGGGTTCCCGGGCGGGTGGACTATGTCCACCATTTAGCGGATCTGTTGGGTCCGGCGGCGCAGGCGCCGGGCAACAAGTTGCGGGTCTTTGATCTGGGCACGGGGGCGAACTGCATTTATCCGATCTTGGGGAGTCAGCTCTATGGCTGGAAATTTGTGGGTTCGGAGATCGACGCGCAGGCCTTCAAGTCGGCGCGCGCGATGCTGGAGATGAATCCACGGCTGCGCTCGCGCATCCGGGTGGTGCGGCAGAAGGATGGGCAGTCATTGTTTGAGGGCGTGGTCAAGCGGGGCGATCGCTTCGCGGCGTCGGTGTGCAACCCGCCGTTTCACGATTCGGCGCAGGCCGCGCAGGCGAGCAGCGAGCAAAAGCGGCAGCATGTGAGTGGTGGCAAAGCCGGCAAGAAGACGAGCGACTTAAACTTCGGCGGACTCGCGACCGAGCTCTGGTGCGAGGGTGGGGAGTATGTCTTTATCCGGCGGATGATTGAGGAGAGCGTGTCGTGCCGCGAGCAGGTGGGCTGGTTTACGACGCTGGTCTCCAGGAGCGCGCATGTGGAGCCGCTGCAGGCGGAGCTGGCAAAGTCTGAGGCAGCAGAGGTGCGGGTGATCCCGGTGGAGCAGGGGCAGAAGGTCTCGCGGATACTGGCTTGGCGATTTTGAGGCACCTGCGGTGCGGATGGTGGATTTGTGAGGATTGATTGCGCTGAGGACAGTGATCGAGTCGCTAGCCCTTCGGCGTAAACGGGATCAAGGTGGTCAGGCTGTTGATCCGCATTTCGTGTTCGGTGGGATCGCTGGGGATGAACCATTGTCCGTCGGGTCGGTTGACGAGTCGGCCGTGGGAGAACTCGCCCCAGTTTGCTATGGTAATTGAACCGGAGGTATCACCGCGGATGCAGAGCACAGCATGGTTACTGAGAAGGGCCCCGGTTTGTTTGTCTTTGGGGCGGACGGAGAGGATGCCAGCGCGGTAGTTGCGGCTGAGGGCGAAAAAGTCTTTGTGGTTCAGGGGCGCTGATTTAACTTCGAAGTGAAGTCGAAGGTTGTCGCGTTTTTTGTGTTCCTGGATCAGCTCGTCCATGGCAACTATTGCGGCGAGGGTGTTGGTGCCGCCGTTCCGGCTTCTTGATAGGCGTTGGATGTCGAGTAGCTTCTCGTCGATTTGTTTGAATTTGAGCTGCTTGTAGGTTTCTTGGTCAGCGTGCTGGATCGACTCTTCGAGTAGTCCGAATTTAGAATACCAGATAAACAGGTTGAGTAGGGCGGTAGGGCCACAGCCGCTGGCGGGCTCGGGATAGTCTCCTTGGTTTTCGGAGATGAAGTAGCGGCGGTTATTACCCCTTTGGATGATCTCTGCACCAGACATACCGGAGCGGTAAAAGTCGTATCTGTTTTTTGTTTCGTTCCACCGGCGTTCGGTCACGTAATAGGGGAATTCGCCTGATTGTTGAAGGAAATCGGTGTCTCTATAACGGGGTTTTTGAGCGGTCTGATCGGGTGCTGCTGAAGTGGCTACGCCAGCCACTTTCTGCGGCAGATGGATCCGTATCTCTGATCTATTTTGAGTTTTGCTGTAGAGGAATAAACCAAGTGCACCGATCCAAAGAAAAAGGGCGGTGTATTGAAGGGATGTTCTTTTGCTCCGGGTTTTCACTATGCGACAGATTCCATACTTATTGATCTATGGTGGCTAGGCCGTAAACGTTGTCCCCATCCAAATCGAAGCTCAGCACCATCGGCCGGCAACAGACCTCGCAATCGTAATCCCACTGTGCCGGGACCTCGGAAAGAGCAGGGCCGGTGACTGAAAAGGTTTCAAAACAGGTCGGACAGGTGATTGAGCATTCCATACTTAAGTGACAACCAACACTGCTGGAAACTCAATTCTTTTGATGCTTCCGATGCAGACACCTTCAGTTGTATGGTAATCGTGCCCGTGCCTTGGAATTCCCCTGAACTGTGCTAATATTATGTTATTGTGAGTATTTTTAATGCAAGTTCGCCTACGGGTAACAAACTGCGGCACGGTCTTCGGGTGCTCGGCGCGGTGCTGATTTTGACGGCATTCGTAGTCTGGTTTAAGGCCGGCGCGCATACGGGTTTTACAAAGAACCGGGTCGAAGTTTTCAAGGTAGACCCGATTACGCAGATCGAATATACCGACTACAAAGAAAGTTTCGTTATGGGCGTCGAATATCTCGCAGCCGCATCCTTGACCGGTCTTGGCTTGATCGCCAGCGGGTTCATCTTTGCGCGCAAGCAATGAACTCTCACTTGCGAAATGAACACTCTCCACTACAACCATCCAAAAAATATAAAATATCTATGAGAAAAGTAACTACTACCATCATTACACTCGCCCTGCTCTCTGCCGCATCACTGCAGGCTGAATCAAAGACCTTCGACTTCGACGATCCTAAGGGAGTCAATAGCATCTCATTTACCCTGGACGCTCCGCTTGAGCAAATTAATGGAAGTGGAAAAGGAGTGACCGGGAAGGTGACATTCGACCCGGATGCCCCGGAGACGACCTCCGGTAAAATAGTGATTACAACAGGCAGCTTGACAGTAACGAACGATACGATGCGTGACCACATGCTGGGCGACGGATGGCTTGACGCTGAGAGCCACCCGGAGATCACCTTCGTTGCGAAGTCAATGAGCAAGGTGGAGACTACGGAAAAGGGCATTAGCGCTCACCTTGCCGGATCTTTCACCCTCAAGGGTGTGACCAAAGAGATTGTCGTGCCAGTCACGTTAACCTACCTGCCTGACATGTTGAGCGCTCGCACGAATGGTAAAGCGAAGGGTGACTTGTTTGTCATCCGATCAAACTTCACGATTAACCGCAGCGATTATGGCATCAAGCCCGGCCAAAGCACAGATAAGGTGGCGGAGGTCATCGAGCTTCGCCTCG
>Ga0307978_1001577_pt1 | contig 16767 bp, 21 predicted proteins | sample OrgLakmetage1056_FD_203151 | JGI IMG/M metagenome (GOLD analysis project Ga0307978, IMG submission 203151) | Saline water microbial communities from Organic Lake, Antarctica - #1056 | ecosystem: Environmental > Aquatic > Non-marine Saline and Alkaline > Saline | place: Antarctica: Organic Lake...
GAAAGTGTGTATGAAGATAAGGTATTACGACCAGACGCGACGGTCAAGATACCAAAATCTTATTGTATGGTCACGAAAAGGGGAGAATAGCTCCCCCAGTATCTGTGATTGGAAAAACAAAGATGTATTCTATTCTACGAGCTTACCGTGACAAGCAGTAGTGAAAGGCACAAGTGAGAGAGTCATAGAATAATGCGATCGATCCTTTTTGGATCAAAGGATCGTTCTCACAGTTTAGTTTATCAACCATTACGAATCACTTTGTCTTTTTGCGTCTGCGGGTTTTCACCTAGATCCTTGAAGACAATTCCTTGTGGGGAAACCATCTACCAAGTCTTCTGCCTTTACACTTCTTCTCTCCTCCGTTGTCATCGTGCATCGCCGCCGTACTTCATCGTACCTCCATCGTCGTCGTTTTCGTTGTCGCTCCAACCACCGCTGACCGCTTGTTTGATTGTTTTCGTTTGCGTACATTGCATCCTCAACGCATTGTCTCGAGAACTCACGTTCTGTGCAGTCGAGTCTCAGACCGACTACCTTCCCTGTCTGGGAAGTCAATACAATGCACGTGGACAATCGCTGCTCGACGTGCATGTCCAGCCAAAGGGAAGACTTCGAGGACAACCTAGTCGCGGTCAAGTACAATGTCAAGGGAGTCGGAGGAGCGAGAGTCAGAGGGGTGATGATTGGAACGATGAACTTCACGTGCCAACACGACAACGGAATGGTACATTGTTATCGCATCCCGGGGAGTCACTTCGCACCAGGACTCGAAGCGCGGCTGTTCAGTCCACAGCACTTCGCGCAGTCCAAGGGAGGCACGCATCCGCTCCCAAGGGGAACAAAGGAGTCCACTTACGAGGACTGTGTGGTCCTGCAATGGGACCAATGGAAGGACAGAATGACGATCCTGCTGGATCCGAAAACCAACGTGGCCACCTTCCAGAGAGCACCAGGATACAAGAGATTCCAGGCATTTTGTGCCAAAGCGGGGATATAGGGACATCACGGCGCCAATTCACCCTTTGTGTGCTAGGAGACCCAGACAAACGAAGTCCCAACCAACAAGGAGGACAACTCCACGAAAGCAGGGACAACAGGGGGCACATCTCCCTCGGCATTTAATCTGGACGGACGGACCGACCACCATGCAACAGATTGTCGTCAAAGGAGAGGAAGACAGGCAACCAACAAATGTGGCAGCAGAGTTCTCTCATTACCACCAGAAGTTTAACCATGTCTCCCCTAAGAAGATTCAGGCAATGGCAAAGAGAGGCATGCTTCCAAGGAGGCTCGCCAACTGCCCAGTGCCACTGTGCACCGCATGCCTGTATGGAAAGGCAAAGAAAAGGGCCTGGAGATCGAAGCCATCGGACATGGACGAAGTCAGGTCGATAGCTACAAAGTGAATGCGTCTTGGTCGACCAACTCACTTCGCCAACCCCAGGTCTCGTTGCGCAGGTGTCAGGCGCTCTCACCAAGTCTCGGTACACCACGGCCACAGTCTTTGTCAACCACGCAACGGACTTTGGGTACCTTCACCTCCAGAGGTTGTCCGGTGCCGCCAACACCGTCGAGGCAAAAGAGGCCTTTGAGCAATTTGCGTCCAAACACGGCGTTAGGGTCCAACATTACCATGCGAACAATGGAGTCCTCTTCAGTTGGAACGAATGGAGGTCAAAGTGCGTCCAGAGTGGACAGGGGCTCACGTTCGCGGGAGTAAATGCCCACCATCAAAATGGAAGAGCAGAACGGCGGATTGGGATCCTGCAGGACCTCACTTGCACCTCACTGTCCCACGCCAATCGACGATGGCCGACCACAATCACAGCAAATTTGTGGCCGTACGCGATGCGAATGTGCAACGATGCCGAGAATCATGTCCCGAACCTCAAGTACCGGGACGGAAGGACACCAATGGAAGCGTTCGGCAAAACCAGTGTAATGACCAAACCAAAACACTGGCATCATTTTGGCTGTCCAGCGTACGTGCTGGACGGCGCGCTATAAGGGGGTGCCGGAATATTTCACAAATGGAAAGAACGCTCGAAGATGGGAATTACCTCGGACGGTCGCCGCAGCATGCCCGGTTGGTGGCATTGGTGCTCAACCTCACCACAGGTCACATCTCTCCACAGTTCCACATCAAGTTTGACCCCTCGTTCACACGACCAGCGAAGAGGAGCGCCCTCCACCGTCATTGTGGCAAATAAAAGCAGGCTTCGTCAGCCAATCGGAAGGAGTCAAGCAGAGAGCGGACTCCGTAAAGACCATCACGTTCCAGCAAGCTGCTGGTTCGGACATTCCTCGCAGTCAGTAAATCCCGCCTCCTTCAGAAGGAGACCGCACGTCCGTAGTTGCCCCAGCAGAGGGCGGGCCCCAACGTATCGACTCAGAGCGCAGCCTCTCCTCCAGCGGGGGACGTCAACGGAGAGCCACACAACGAAGTTCCCGCTTCCAGCAGCGAAGGCACGGGCACTCGCTTCTCCCACAGAAGGAGGTCGCCTACACAATGGCTAATTGAAGCCTACGTGGCTACCATGGCAATTTCATCGTCCACGAGCTCGGTGGAAGACGAAATACTTTCACTCGCCGCCATGTTCCCGAATGTGCAAGAAAGGCACCCAATGCAGGAGCTACACGCATGTGCGGCTTCCGCCGATCCCAATACAATGCACCTGCACGAAGCAATGCGACAGCCCAACAGTGAGCAATTCCTGCAAGCGATGAACCAGGAGGTCAACGGTCATGTGGAAAGCAAGAACTTCTCCATCTTTCCACGGTCGTCAGTGCCGGAAGGAGCTCCAGTGTTGCCATCAGTCTTGGCAAGAATGAAGTAAAAGCGACGCATTGACACAAGGGAGGTTGACGGCTCCAAGCAGGTTGCAGGCCGAGATTACGGGCAAACGTATGCGCCGGTGGCCTCGTGGTCGTCACATCCAGGGGATGGCACACAAGGCAGCTCGACTACGTCATGGCATACCCCCAGGATCCAGTGGACAGAGACGTGTACATGGAGATCCCAGCGGGATACATCTTATCCTCCGGGGTGGCCAAGGATTTTGTGCTGAAGATCCACAAAAACATCTACGGGCAGAAACAAGCGGGCAGGGTCTGGAACAACTACTTGGTCGCAAAACTCAAGAAGATCGGATTCGTGCAAAGCCGCATCAACCCATGTATCTTCCCCAGGGAACAGACCCTCTACGCCTTGTACACTGACAATTCCTTCCTGGCTTCCCCGAGTGAGAAGGAGATCGATAAGATCATGAAGACACGCGAGCAATCGGGCTAGACATCATGGACGAAGGCGACGTCTCGGACTTCCTGGGAGTGAAGATCGAAAGGAAGATCGGGCCAGACGGACAAACCACCATTCACCTTACGCAACCGCATCTCATCAACAGCATTTTGAAGGACCTACAACTGGATCACGAGACTACGAGTTCAAAGCCGGCTCCCATGTCGAGCTCAAGGATCCTCTTCAGGCACTCAAGCTCCAAGCCGTTCGACGGGCACTTCCATTACCGGAGTGTGCTCGGCCGATTGGAGTACTTATTGGCTTGTTCAAGGCCAGAGCTTGCTTATTCGGTGCATCAGTTCGCCAGGTTTTTGTCGGACCCAAAGGTAGAGCACGGGAAAGCCATCATGTGGATTGGCAAGTACCTACTCGCAACCAGAGACAAGGGAATCATCATGACTCCCAATGACAGCGAATCGTTCAAGGTGTCAGTGGACGCCAATTTCTGCGGCAATTGGGACCAATCCGAAGCTGCGGAAGATGCCAACACGGCAAGATCAAGGCACGGATTCTTGATCTCCTACGCAGGCTGCCCACTCATGTGGAAGTCAAAGATGCAGACGGAGATAGCACTGTCGGAGGCACTCAGGTTGGTGATCCCTCTCATGGATCTAATGAAGGAGCTCAAGGGGCAAGGATTCCCAATTACAGAGTCGATTCCGAAGATATTTTGCAAGGTCTACGAGGACAACAGCGGCGCATTGGAGATCGCAACCGTGTTCAAGCTTCGACCACGCACCAAGCACCTCAATACACGATTTCACCATTTTCGGCAATACTAAGAGAGGGGAGAGATTGAGATACTCCCCATCAATACGACAATGCAAGTCAGCAATATCTTGACCAAGCCATTGGAGCTCGCATCGTTTGTTTGCCACAGGCTTGCAATGATGGGATGGTAAACAGAGATTGAGAGAAAGAGTGTCACAATGATGGCACCGTAGAGACGCTACCAGCACAGGGGCCTATCGTGGAATCAAATCACAACCATGACGGAGTCATTTCCCTGTTCAACCAACATCACACAACCATGACGGAGTCATTTCCCTGTTCAACCAACATCACACAACGCGCTACATGTTCGTACCAATGTCTCATCGAGTGCACTTGGGACATTTGGCGAAACCTATCCCGCAGCATCCGGAAATGCAACTACATTTTTGTAAGCCTTCATAAGCCTCCAGGATCAAGTCAAGGATACATCAAGATACAAGAGACGCATCCAAGAGTCTTTCTTGGTGGCACGATCAAAATGGCACGATCACGATTGGATTCATACTTAATGAGCAGCTTTCGCTCTTAGTTGCAGACTAATATTATAAGCTCACAATTACGCAAAAGCTTTGTTTTCTTGTCTTAAAGACCGATCCTCAGAGCTCCACAGCTAGAGAATTTCGACAGTGAAGATATTTGAGGTTTGCTCCGCCTCCGTTGCTGCAAAAACCAGCAGCATGCATCTCATGCGTAGTTAGAGACCGCTTTCTTGAGGTATCATGTTTTGAGTCCCGAGCATTTCCTCACGGTGAAGTGTCAAAGCCGAGCTGTCGTAGCATATCATTTTGTAGGTGATAAAGGCGTGGTTGTAGATAAAGCAGGTACTGACTTGGAGATCAGGGACGCCGATCAAACGACTATAACCTACATTCTTGTTTGGGTGTTCTATGTTGCCGCTGCCCGTCAGCATCTCACGGGCAAGGAGCTGAAGGGCGTTCTGGAACGTCTTTGATATTTTGGAAGGCTGGCTTGACATGAGGACCTTGACTGCCTGGTTGTTAAGGCAGCATGTGCTCTGGAGGCTGTTCATATTCATTGTGGTGTCAGTGTGAAGGACCTTTTTGTTTTGAGACAGATAGTCGAAGTAAGGCTGTGTGCCAAAAAGAGGGGTGTGGAGAAGACAGTCTTGGTCTACTGGTACTAGCCGGAACCGTGGGACTGTTGCTTACCGGCATCGTTGACACGTTGGTAACTTGGGGCCGTTGAACTGCTCGTCACAGGCTCACAGTAGTTGCTGGATTCTTGCTAGTCAAAGAAAATGTTGGTGTGTCCGAGACTGTTGGTGGTAACCGGAGTCGTTGGTAACCAGAGTCGCTGTTGGGGTACCCGGAGTCGTTGGATTGCTAGGCACTGCATACCTCGGACTGGTTTTCACCGGAGCTATCGGAGTAAAGTATGGCTGCTGGTCATTGGTTGGTCACTGAAAACGCACGGCTGTTGGCCTTAACATACAGTGGACTGATACAGTAGTCAACTGAGTTTTCGGCGTGTTGGTAGCTGGTATTGTTTAATTATAGTCACCGTTATAGTTGGACTATTGGTACCCGGAGGCGAGTTATCAGACTGTTGGCCACGGGAACCATCGGAATACTACTAATCGGAGTAGGCGGGAACCGTCGGATTACTAATCAAAGTAGTAGGGAAGAACCGCCGCCGGATTCCTAGTAATTGGAGTTGTTGGACTGTCAGAAGTCACCTTAACTTCTGGACTGGTGGCTACCGGAAGCGTTGGCGTGGTGGCTGCCAGGGGGTTCCGCGAATTGGTAGGATTATTTCTCGGAACGAGCGAGCGCTGTCGAAGGAGCGCTCATAGGCGCTCATAGGCAAGTTCGTCGGTGTGTGTGTGTTTGGTAATTTTATTCAGAGGCGCTACCGGTAGTGGTTGCAGACTTTGAAGTGAAGGTCACATCTTGACACACTGGTTGTGGGTCCAATGGCTGGTCCAAACAACAGCAGGGGGCGAGCTGGCTGCTGGTCCAAAAGTTGGACCGGCGGTAGACCCAGTTGACAAATTAGTTGTCAGGAACAAAGTCGTTGGTTGCTGCTGATATATTTATTAGCGCTATGGTGATTGTGGTGGGATCCAGCCATACAACGGGCAAAGGCGGACAAGATAGGATGGGGAAACGCCACAATTGAAACGGAGAGCAGGAGTGGCAAGGATAACAGCACACATACCTACGACTCGAGCAGCCAGCTGGTAATTTTTTCATACTATTCCGGTTTCTAGCCAACTGGTGTCCAATTATGCCAGGAGATGGCATTGCAGGTGCATCTGAGTGAGTGAGCTGGCCTACGAAGATATCAGCTCGGATCTACCACCACTACTAGAGGAGCAAGTAGCTAGTCAGTTGGCTTGCCACCGTTCCTTTCGGCTTTTTGTTCAATGCCGATCTTTTGGACAATAGTAGTTAAAGCTAGCAACAACCCAACAACGCAACAATATGTACGTATACTCTGGTGCTCTTACGTTTTCTATCGCCTGTTCTCTCACACGTCCTGTAAAAACTACTGTACCGGTAGCTAGAGCTGATAGCATCGATAGAGTCGTGGTGCAGCAGTTGCAGTGACGTCATATCTTTCTGACCGGGACTCATCCAAAACCGGTGCCAAAGGGTGCTCCTGAAGAACAAGACGAAGAACATGCTGGACGTCATAGTGCGGTCATAGTGCGCAAACGCAAAGCACAAAACAAAGGAAAAGCCAACCGCAAAGTGCGCAAACACAAACCGCAAAGTGAAACTCGTCTTTCAATGAAACACTTCCATCTCCCTTGTACTCGTACAGTCGTCAGAGACAAGTAGTAGAAGAGAAGTTCAATAGCAAACTCATTTATGAATATATTTAGTAACGTCGTATCTAGGTCTTTGGGGTGCAGCTTCCACCTTTGCCGCCTCAATGTTTCCTGGGGAATGTTGTGTGGTTGAGGAAGTCGGGGAAGTGCGCACTGAACGATTCAGTGTCGTCTCCAAAGTGGTTCTTGAGGCAATTCATCGCTGGAGTCAGATGCCTAGTCACAAAACTCTTGGCCCCCGGTGTCAGCTTACCCCGTTGTCGGGAGCTACCCAGGATTCCTCGCAAGTCATGGGACTTTTGAAAACATCGGTGACGGCGCTACTCTTGTCAGTTGTCAGGATCACTGTTCCAGTTGGTAGGCGCTTGAAACGTAGAAATGATTCGACCGTTGTCACGTTCATGGCAGGCACGTGCTTGGGAGCCGGCGATTGTAGAAGCATCAGCATGCTCTCATAGTCGCCTACAAATGCACAGTAGCGCCATAGTTGCCGGTAATGACCCTCGTAGTTTGTCTTCGTGTTGTCTGCTATGGGCCGGTTATCCAGTCTCATGGTATTCTTGCCTTGGTACTTGAACTCGTCTTGAACTTACCCTTTATCGAGGGTAACATTCCACTTTTTTGCGTCCTTTGTAATTCCAGCCGTGCTTCTGCCGCGTCGTTAAAACGGCCTTCTGTTTTGGTGATGCGGTCGCCATGTTGACAATGTATCGTACTGGAAGCGTTTTTGTTTTTGTGAGAGCGAATTTTTGCATAATGCTCTTGCAATCGCCTCGGCTTTTCGCTTTTCGTCCGCCTTGCCGGCTTTTTTCCCCTCCTGACGGCCTTGCTTTCGCACGAAAGTTACGCGAAAGTATTCCTTGTGTATCGCGTAGTACTCAACTTACGTCAGTCCTGCTGGTCAACCAAGGAACACTAATAATAATAAGGAGCAAACCACGAAACGGCGAGAGAAGATCGCATTCGCAAAAGACAGAAGACAGCAAAAGCGACGCCGTTGTATCGACATTTGTAGTATTGTACCGACCCCACAACATGTCTACGCCCAACAACAGAAGCAGACCATTAGGACAGGCTGACAGCACTGACAATGCCTCCCGCTCTGCAATAAAACTGTACGAGATCTACCGGCGATAAAGGGCAAGACGCCGTTTGACGACAGGCGTTTCATTGAGATCGAGGGCGAAGCAGACGGAGATGTTGATTCAGATGTATGCAACCTTGACTGAGATCAAAAGGGAACAAGACAGAAACCGCCTTAACATTGGGACCACCTCAACATTGGGATACAGCAGACCAGCCACAATATCGGAGTTACACAACAATGTTGCAACACTTCAAGGTGAATTGAGACATGCCAATAGCAAATTAACAGTCTTCAGGACACCAGAGGCGGCCGTACCAGCAAGACGACGTCAGCGCATCGAATCTGAAACATAAACAACCAGCACTATTCAAGAAGGTAATCAAGATCGTCAAGACCAAAGTCCACGGTTGACCAACAACTTTTTGCAAGCGGCATCTAGAGAGACGATGTGTACCGTACGAGACGACATTATATATATCGTCGACGAGGAGTGCTGTACGCACGGTAACTACGACTACTCAGAAGGGAATTGGCGCGAAGGCGCCTTTCGCGCTAAGGCTCCGCCGTCATGATGGTTGCCGTTGCGCTGGAGAGTGATGCGTCGAGTGCGAGTGAGTCGAGAGTGAGTCGAGAGTGAGTCGAGAGTGAGTCGAGATTGAGTCGAGAGTGAGTCGAGAGTGAGTCGAGAGTGAGTCGAGAGTGAGTCGAGAGTGAGTCGAGAGTGAGTCGAGAGTGAGTCGAGAGTCTAGTGCGAGTGAGTCGAGTGCGAGTGAGTCGAGTGCGAGTGAGTCGAGTGCGAGTGAGGCGAGTCACGTTTTGTAAGCTTCACGTGACTCACTACGGTACTGATACGGAGCCGGCCACCCTTACAGTAAGGTTCATCCTTCACCCGCACCCTCGCCAAGATTAGGTGAGCCACGAACACCTCGGAATACCTCGGAATACAATGCTAAGTATATTAACTTCTCTGACTTAAAGTCTACAAAACTATGCGAAAACGGAAGCCCATTCAATCCGTGAGTGGTATACCTAATCTTGGCGAAGGTGCGCGTTCTGATTTCCGATCCTGGATTTTGAAGAAACGTCGACGCACTCCTCGCCCATATCTTTGGACTTTCCGCTGCAGAGAGAGAAGAGAGAAGAGTGAAAGGTAAGCCGCATATATATACACAACACCATGACCGACTTGGCCCGCCTCTTGAGCGAAAAAGCGTCGACCATCTACGACGGCCTCACCTTCAATAGCGACCAGCTCCTCTACAATGAACCTGCTCCCGAGCCTTTCGTGAGCTTTATCATCGGGGGCGTTTTCAGCGTTGTCATGTGGACACTCTGGGTGCTCCGTGTCAGGCGCATGCGACAAGAGCTGGGCATTACGCAGCTCAAGGGTTCGTTGGCCGTTCGTCTCATGCTTTCAGCCTACATCGATAACGACGACGCTTTTTTCACCATGACAAAGATGGCTGGCCACTCCTTCTTGTTCTTGGGGGGATTGCAGCTCAACTTCCGCGCGACGTTCGTTGCCATGCTGGGCTACTTTGCCCTTGAATCTTGCTTTGATTCCGCCCGAGTGATCTTGGCCTTTCGCGAGGCCAAGGGCTTTGATGACTTGGTGGTCACTAGCAGTAGCATTCGTCAAAAGATGCGCACGCGATCCACCACGTTGCAACCCACAAATGTCTACGAGGATCTGTCGCGTGAAAAGACTATCGTGATCATGGTATTTATCACCCAGTGCCTCTTGATTGCCTTTGTGGTACGTTCTAGTTTCCAGTGTATTAACTTTGTTATCTACACGCTGTATTGATTGATCGACTCATTCATTTCTAACCTCCAGCGTTTGCTCACCACGGCCGCACACCATATTATCACCAACAACAACTACTACTACAGGTCGCGGACATTTACGACAATGAAACTCACACTTGTACGGACGGCACCTCGGGTTGCCCTGTTGTGGGAACCCTTGGAAGCTGGAGCTTTTATATTCTTGGTATCTTCATGGCCAATGTGTACTTGCTCGGACCCAAGACTGCCTTTGGACAATCGGAACAGAACCCAGCTTACTGGTTACAGCTCCTCTTGTTTGCCAAGCAGACTGGAACGCAGTGCACGTGGTACGACCCTGTCAAGGATCAAGCTTGCGCGCGTCACTTAAAGCTGGGCGATTATCGCATCTGGATTCGATTCATTATGAGTTTTTTGATCAACGGCGTTGGCTTTCACATTCTAGTGCACGCCTTGCCCATTCAAGTGGCTGGCCAGTCGAGTCTGACGGGTGTCGTCTTTCGTGCTGTCGGTATGATGTACTTGGTAGATCTAGATGACACACCAGGTTTCAAATTGAGTAAGTTGCTGATACCAATTGACAGGCAATCAATGGATAAAAGCACAGACCACGGTATCTTACACTTGTTTGTCCCGTCCCCAACCTACTTCACAGCCTTGGTGGAACAAAAGGAAGACCCTGCTGTCAAAAAAGTGGAAGTAGCTGGTGCGGTGGACGGAGTGGAAGTAGTTACAACACCAGTTGTGGTCAACGAAGGCGAAATAGCCACTTTGGCGCAGCAGATTATTGACGATGCTCGTGCCCAACTCGACGCATTGGCGAACGGTGAAGGCCTGGCCACGAAAAAGAAGAAATTTAGCGGAGCCCTAGCTTTGGCGGCCGATGTCCGTGATGTGGACGATGGCGCCAACGATGATGGCGGTGGTGACGAAGAAGGTGGAGAAGACGGCTGTGATGGAGGTGGTGATGGTGGAGGCATGGATTCGTAGACGGAGGAGCAGAGCGAGCAATAGTGTACTAGATAAAGCTACTAAAGATGAACTACTTAGTTTATGGGGAAGTAGTGGAAGACCATGGAATGCCACGGAACGCTGCTAAGAGATGCGTTGGTAGATGGTCGTAGTCGTGTGAGATCGTTGGTGTAGATGAGAGCTAGGCAATACGGCTTGTCTGCAGTCGGGATCTGAGTGTAACCCGGAAGTGGTTACGCGGCAGGTTCAACACATCCTTGCAGGGAAGCTGGTCTGTGTAGGTTGACCAGATACCGCGAGCGCATGAGGCAATGGTGAGACGGGGAATGATGCTTGGTGAAGTAGTCAGCGAGGTTGTCGCTTCCTTTACGCCAATGGACGACATATTGGCCTTGGGCGACGCGGTCCTTGATCCAGTAAAAACGCATGTCCATGGCTTTGGAGCAGCTTGCTTGACTGTGTCGTTGATTGTGCCCGATGCACACGCATTGTTGGTTTGAATAGGCGTGGCTCCTTGAGGGTGTCCGAGTTTGATCAGTATGATGCGGAAAGGCGCCGCATCTTTTGCGTTGCGCCGGTTTTGGCTTCAGTGGCCGAGGACAGAACAGATCTCATGATGGATGAGTGAACATGAGTGGCGCTGTTAAGAGGCGGCGGTGAGTTGGTTGGCGCGGGCGGAAGCTTCTTGGGCCTGTCACTGAGAAAGAAATAGCCACCAGCACGGGAGCGGGCTCGAATTTCCGAAAGGTAGGAAGCGTTGCTGTGAATGTGGAGGTACATGTTGCTGGCAATAAACCAAATGGTGGCGTCCGGATGGGTGGCACAGTAGTTTAAGAGCTGGGTGATGGCTTGGGCTGTTGCTTTGGTTCCTTTGATCGGGCCGCTGAGAGCGTACCAAGAGCGACATGTTGGGTGTTGTTGATGGCGCGTCCGTAGAACAGGAGAGTGCCATTGATGCGTTGGATTCTGGTAAGACCGCCGGCGTCGAGTGGTTTGGAGTTGTCAGCCGGTGGGGTGAGCTGGCCTTTGGCAGTCCAGGCGTGCGGAGCATGCTGGGGACTCTTGAAGCGTTTGTGAAGGTAAGTTTTGAGGGCTTTTTCGATGTAACCAGGCATGGAGAGGTTGACGGTGCGGGCAGTGTAGTCCCATTTTAGCGTGATTCCACAATACACTGATGCTATCCAGTCCGTGGTGATGTTGTAAAGGGACCGGAGGGTGGAGAGAAGATGCTCAGCATGGACTCGGTCAACATCCAAGACCTTGGGGCGTTTCACTAGCTGTCGGAACTGCTTCCACCCGTCAGTGTCAAGCACTTTAGCACGCTCCGCGTAAACTGCGCACACAGCAGGATTATCCGCAGCAATGGTCCTCAATGGCTTGAAAGTACGCGACCCCTCTTCCCAAGCTATGAGGACGTCGTAGCTGGATCCTTTGTTACTTGGGCTGTCTCGAGTCAGTGAACCTTCGTGTGCGCTGATGTCATTAAATACCACAGCTGCTCGTCGGGATCAAGCAGGTCAGATTCCAAGGCTTCGAGCACTTGGTTGTATGCTACTAGCTCGTTGAGGCGATCAGTTCCTTCGAAACGTACAAGGAACTTGATGCGGTCTGGATGCTGTTCCATACCTTCTTCGAGAGATACAATTTACTCAACAATTTTTGCACGAAAACGTTGTCCTGTTTCGTCCGGTTCCGTAAGATACATGCGCGTGAGAGGTTCATCGGGTGCGATGATGCTCCTGTGTCGCTGGGTTCCGTCGGACTTATCACGCGTAGGTGAACGGACAATCTCTGGAGACGTGGGAACATCATTAATCGTGGGAGCGGAAGGAGTCGGGGCAAAATCCGGCGTGCCTGCCGGTTCAGCGCGTCGGTTCCGATCCGGCAACGCTGACAGCAACCTGCGTTCTTCCTCAGTTAACGCTGAACGAATGGAAGACCGGTACAGGATCTTTCGAGTGTCGTCAGTGAGAATTTTTAAAGTGAGCGCGTCACCGACGGATTCGCCAAAATCGACAAATCTCCCCAATCGTTCAGCTGTATCGGACGGAAAACCAGGCTTATGGGCATAAGACAAGGCGTCGCCAGTGGGAAAATAGAGCGGCTCCCAGAAACGGAACATGAGTATGATGGAAATGTCCGTGGTGAGTCCGGTGAGAAGTTCCAATTGGGTTTTCCAACCCAAGGACTCAGATGCCAGGTGAGTCAGAAGAAAGATGGCGTATAACAAAGCAAGAAGCCAGGCTTTCGACGGCGCGCCGGACTTATCAAGGACAGCGTTTGTGTGCTGTGTGACAGTCTGGTAACGGCGTTCGGCGGGGTTCTGATGCTCGTAATACGGCTCGCTCTGCCAGTCGTCGATCGTGTAGTTCCGTAGGATGTCCAACACTTTGTTGCTTACTTCCGATTGGGCACGATCGCTGACAAGCTTACTCATTGCTCCCCGTTTGCGAATATTGTCCTCCAACGTGTAGACAAATTCGCCATCAGATTTAATGCCGTAGGCATCTGTGACAAGGGTATCCATGCCGACGAAGATTTGTGCGCAGGTGGAACCATTATCAACGGTGGAGTGTCGGAGAAAATGGTATCAGTTGCGACCGCCTCTTGATGTCGGTGAACATTAAGCAACGGGAAGGCGACTTGAAGTGCTTGCGGAGCGGGCAGTGACCCGAGTAGCGAGCCCAACGTGTCGTACAGTCGAAGGTGCGCTTGATGGTTGCCGTTGGGATCCATCCAAAGAAGCAACGAAGTTTGTCGTATTCTATGGGAGTATCCGTGGTAGTCCTGCTTGCATTCACATCATACGGGTAAGCAACCGCGTTGTGAAGGATTCCATTGTTGCAACATACTCCAGTACATCGTTAAGTGCGTCTTGGGAGATGAGAGGAGAGTGCCAAAGAGAGAGGACGTTCTGTTGGTAATACTCATGTGGTCAAACTTGGTGTCACCGTACGCTCTGGTGCCTGGAGAAGCGCCAGTGTCCAAGGTATTGTACCAGACATTGTCTGGTTCAATCTCATTGTCGGCCATGGTAGGATCCCAGTTGGCGTCAGACGTGAGGACTACCTGCGGTAGCGTATCGAGCTTATGGTCTGAAGGTGGATGCATGTCCATGTATGGGAGTCCGCGACAAATGGACAGGGGGATCTCGTAACCCTCAAGTGTTGTAAGGCACTGTTGGCCACCAGGTTGTAGCCTGCGAGAGCGTTCATCCAGCACAATATCGTGGCATTCCATTTGAACACTGGAATGTATAGATTTGCCTTTTCCGAGCAGTGCATACTGATGGAGGATGACGCAGACAGGTCCAACATGGGTGTTTACGACACCTGCCGCAGTAACAATGGGTAGGCCAACCGTGGTATGGTTGTCGATACCACTGATGTCTGCCTGACGGAGAGTATGCTCGAGGACGCGGACATCTCCTCCAGCCAAGCCACCGTTTGCACCTCGATCAACGAGGGCAGAAATTCTTTCGCGGTGGTTAATACCGGCTGTTTCGCTGAATCGGTACTGAATACGGTGGGTATTAGTTTCGATGTAGCGCTTACCGTCAATGACAACGGTGCGGTTGTCAGACGTGGTTGGTGCAACAGCTGACCAGAAGTTGACGGAGGGACAACGGTTCTTGTATGGTAGCCGAAAGAGAATTTCTCTTGGCATTGTCGCCGATGCTGGTGCATCCGGATTTGTGTTGACAGCATCAAAGAACTCATCGCGATCGGCCTCTTGATTGCTACTAGCAAGATTGTGGACATTGGCGCGTCGTTGAGATGGTGGGCGAGGTAACCACGGTCAAAGTAATCTTCTTCTTTGAAACTGGTGTAATAAACTGTGCGTTTACTTTTGCTATGAGTTACTTGAAGGTCCTTGTCGAGCTGGTTGCAACCAGAGATGAGCAATTCACTGTAGGCTTGGTAAAGGTTGTTGCCGATAGCAACAAGATTGTTGCTGATATCTAGGATGCTGCTTAACTTGGGAACTATCAACACAGCGTTTTGGAGCATGCTGAGCTTAACCTCCGTGGAGTAATAATTCGACTGGGGAGAAATGTCTTCGAGTAGACGCATCTTCTCTTTCCACATCAAAACGAAACCCTCGTGCGTGCCTTTCCAGCTGGAGTCGAGCTTGCTGGTCGTCAGTTCCGTCACCAGTTTGTCACGGGTTAGTTGTGCCTTCGTAGACTTCTTCGCTGTAGATAAGGCGAGTAAATCGTGGACATTCACGATTCCTGCTCGTTCGAATGCGGCGCCGAGTGATGAACCCTCCTCCAAACCAAAGACTTCTGTTTTGATCCTGGTGAGGACCGCCGCAGCAGTGTTCCGGGTCATTTAGGGAAGAGCTACCATCTGATAGTTTCACGGAAAGTAAAACAATTAGAAATCAAATGTCACAGTTGTGAAACGAGAAATCCCAAAATCTCAGATTACGTGGAATAAGGCAGCTGGTTGCCGCTGTAGAAGGCAGGTACCGATGTGAGAAATATGCGAGTGCCCGAAACTCAAAAAGCGAGCACTGTTGCTTCCACTGACCAAGAATCGGATTCTTGACCTTGACCTTGTTCTATCAATATTTATCGTTGACTATTCCAATAAGAGGATCTTAAGAGTCTGTCCAATTTAGGCACGCCGGGCCCTCCGACACGCACGCTGAACGCTGTGCTACTGTCGATAAGTAGTTAGATGGGATTTCTAACCCGCGCTGTAATATTTGAGTTGCTGTGGCACAGCAACGTTCCACTCGTGTGGCTTTAGGCAACCGAGCCAAAGGAAGTAATCAAGTGAACTGGCAAGCTTCGGCTTTGTCTGCCTCACTGCTTCTAGATAAAAATACGCGACCAGTTCCATTTCTTCTCGCTAACTCTTTGTCAACGAAGAAGGTCTCGACACCAAGAGCGCCGTAGGAGTGAGCGGTTGTTGGCCCACCAAAGGCTTACAAAGTTCTTGTGGCCCAATAAGCAACTCTAGGAGTTGCCCCTGGCAGCACAGCAAGAGCTTTGGTGAGTACGTCGACGAGTGACACGAATGTCGAAAATAAAACGACGAGGAATGCTCCGAGTCAACAAGACTATTAATCTGACAGAATTACAGACAGAAATTATGTCAATGTAACACTGGGTGATGTACGACAAGCCAATACAACACACAAGAATAAACGAGGTCAGATGGAGGAGCGATTCACACGACGATGGTTGATAACACTGAGAGTATTGGGAGTAGACAACCACGAGCAAGATAACCAAAAGCCACTTCAAGATCTGTTTTACAGACGCGAGAAGTTGATACAAAAGTACGGAAGCGAAAATGATATAAATTAGAACTGTGAGCTTATTTTGTGTTGCGCCAATCCGTAGATTTGTCACTGGTTGTCTAAACTAAACCTACTGCTCTCACAGGGAGCAAGTAGGATGGACACGATCACGCTAATCGTGAACGCATCAAGGGTCATATGCCCTCATGATGCAACCAGCTTACAGCGGGAACAAACAACAATGACTCAGCTGATCATTGTACACAGACACTCAAAATGACCAATAGGATAGGTATTGGTCCAAGCTGGCACATGGGATCCGGAAGATGACTTTCGCGCCGGCCTCTATTATTGTCCCATGAAACAAAAATCAGACACGAAACTCCTGGAATCTTGTCAGGCATGTCCGGTTGTTTGCCTTGGGCAATGCGACCAATTTTGCGCGAGGTGGCTTCAAGCCAGAGTTTGCTGTTGTCGCCCAGTTTGAGCTGGGGATACTCCAGGGCCGTGCCGGTGCTTGGATCGACGACGGCGTTGGCGGTCCAAAAGGCATGGGCGGGCATGGGGGAGGAATGGTCGATGGGCTCTGAGTTAGACTTTGGAGGAGACGATGGGGTTTGGCGAACACGGAACTGACGTGATTGAAAGTGTGAGTGGTAATTTTGGTGCCGTGGCGTTTTTGCGGCTATTCTGAGCGAGTGGTAGGACGAGAAGTTGTAGCTTCATTCTTCTTGTTTTACTTGGAGGCTTGCTTGGTAGCGGCGCGCTAGGCTTTGTGTTTCTGGCAGCATTGCTGGC
>Ga0307978_1001579_pt1 | contig 16756 bp, 13 predicted proteins | sample OrgLakmetage1056_FD_203151 | JGI IMG/M metagenome (GOLD analysis project Ga0307978, IMG submission 203151) | Saline water microbial communities from Organic Lake, Antarctica - #1056 | ecosystem: Environmental > Aquatic > Non-marine Saline and Alkaline > Saline | place: Antarctica: Organic Lake...
CGGCATACGCAGCGCCACCAGTGGGCGTTGGCTGGGCGTTGGGCATTTGCATTGGCGCAGGAGGACCGGCAAAGTCACCTCCTTGAGATCCGCCAAAGTCACCTCCTTGAGAGTCTCCCATGGAAGGAGTAGGAGGAGCAATGCCAAAAGGGTTTCCAACCGGAGGAGCCGGGGCCATCATCTGTGCCGGCGGAGCCTGATTGGGAGGAGGTCCGCCAGCGGGTGGTGGCTGTCCATAGGCACTAAATGGGTCGCTAGCGGGCGGTGGTGCGGTTGGCATGGGCGGCATGCCAGGAGCAATCATTCCTCCTCCGTTCATGGAATACGCTGCTGGAGGAGGAGGAGGAGTGTTTCCAAAGGGCGTTGGAGCTCCGTATCCAGCGTATCCAGCTTGGGCAGGAGGCATTGGAGGTCCAGACATTGGAGGAGGAGGAGGAGGAGCACCGTACGGTGGGGGAGCTCCCATTGAGGGTTGCGGTTGCGGTTGAATTCCTGGTGCTGCAGGAGGCAAGGCAGCCTGAAGTTCCGACGAAAACTGATCAAAGGGGTTCGACATGGTTCCTTTTTACTAACGTCTTTTGACTGTCGGTCTCAAAAAGTGCTTTCTTGGGGGTTTCCTTTGTTCGATTGCAGCAAAACTAGAATTGCAAACAGTCACTCGAGAGGGATTCGGTAAGCCTTGGGTGGGTGCGTAGTTGTGTTTGTGTGTTTGTAGTTGTAGGTGCAGTTGTACTGGCGCAGCAATACTGTAAGGTGGTCCTCAATGCAAACGAACGTCGTGCGCAGCGTGGATACAGTACGTTGGTACCGGTAGCTATAGGCGTCGCTGAACGGCACAAGCGGCACGCCACGAAGATCTTCCCCCGGTCGATATTATTTACTTAGGCCCAAATCTCCTCAACGGACGATGAAATTCCTCAACCGCTCTTTTTGATTTGACTTTGGCGACTGTGCTTTTTCAAAGGAACAACCAACAGAAGAGAGCATAGTGCGACCGACTCGTATCGTACAGCCTACATCCTACAGTACAGTACCTCGAGCCCTAACCATGGTGTTGCTGCTGCTGCTGCTGCTGTTGTCGTCTTTGTAAACCTCGGAACCGCCAATCACCAAGAACCCTCCTCCGTATCGAAAGATAAGGCTACGATTCGAAGAGACCTTTTCAAGGACGTAGACTACTGTACTACTGTACTACGGTACTAGAGCTACTACCGTACTAGTCAGTCAAAAGTCGACAGGATGGCCACCGAGCACGCTACTGCTACTGCTGCCCAGCAGTCACGGGCATCGTGGACCGAGAACGCACACGACTGGTTGCAGCGATCGCGGCGCAAGAGAGCGCTCGCACAAGTACCTACCGACCCTTCGTCGGCCGCGTGGGCCTTTGTGCGACCGTCCTCGTCGGCCGGGGGCTCCAATCTGGCCTTTCTCGACACGGCCTTGCGGCGTCAAACGGCCACGGATCAGTTGCCCGTGATTGACGTTCGCGGCGACTGCTGCAAGACGTGGACGGTCGTTACCTTGGCGTCTCGCTTTGCAGTTGCCACGCGTCCTTCCCAGTTTGAATCTACGGTGCAGACAACAACTACTACTACAACTACAACAACTATCGACAACGATCCTCCCGCTTCCCTTCCCCAAGTCATTGTCTTGGATTCGACACACGACGTGACCACGGCCAAACTAGCCTACACGGTTCGCTCGAACCTGCTGCGGCAATCAGGATCCAGTAGTCCGGCAGACTTTCAACGAGATACCGAATCCTGTCTGGCTCGCATTCACCTGGCAACTGCCGACGATGTTTCGGGCTGGGTGAGTTTGCTCGAAGCGCTGCGCTCCAAACTTGCGCCCGTCTCTTCCGAGTACCCCACATTGGTTCTCTGGGATGGTTTCTTGAGCGAACCGCACGACGAAGCCGGTCGAATGGAGGTGATTCGTCAGCTCGCGCGTCTCGTACAGGAATGTTCCGTCTTGCTCGTCACGACTACGAATCGAATGCAGCACGACTGGGACAAGTTTGTCACGCACCGCATCAAGCTGGATCGCAACCACGCGGCAGTAGTATCGGGAGCAGTGGGGCCGAATGGACAGCAGCACGAGTACATGGCGACCGTGCATGGCTCGAGAATTCCATTTTCCGTTTCTCTGGCGGGGATTCTGTCGTGAATGGACGTTGCTAGACTGGACCATCACTGTGCCTAGTCTACAATCGGGCGGGGTTGGGCTATTCGCCGCAAGCGCTTGCGCAAACTAGAGCCATGTATGTGTGTATGTGTATGGCTGGACGGTGACTGCATCACCAGCAGGTGTAATGTAGATACTGTAAAACCTTCTTTTTCTGGGGTACTGATTGTATTCGTCGTTAGAATAGTAGGCTGAGATGGTTCTTGTGTTTTTGGCAGCTTCGGCTACGGTACCGCTGAAAGCAAGGCCGTATGGAGAAAGAGGTATGGATATAAATTATGAAGTTACACTGTACTTTTATGAAGCTATTCCTGATTCCTGCCGTAGGTGTCGCATGGCTTCACAATGCTGCGTCCAAGAGTTTAATCTCCAAGGATTGAATCGAGATCCATTTCGATAGAAGTGTCAAGGGATGGCATGTATTGAATGTTCCGCGGTGGGATCCTCCCAGTTACAGCTGGTGTCTTCATGCCGCTTGCGCGAGTCGCGGGTGTCTTCAAGGCGCTTGCTCGAACTGCGGGTGTCGTGATTGCACTTGCGCGCCCTGGAGTCTTCGCGGTGCTTGCGCGACCTGGTGTCTTCATTGTGCTCGTATTGGTGCGCTCTTTCAAGGCCTTGTCTTTCTCAAGCTTGCGCATAAGATAGATTTCCTGTCTGCGGACCTTGTCTTTCAGCGCTTCGTTTTCTCTTTCCAGCTCCGCAATGTCTTTGTCGCTAAGCTTTGATGAACGAAGCTTGGTGTGGGTCACTTTAAGTTCCGCTTCCACAATCTCGCGAAGGTTGCGTTCGGTGATCATATCTTCAATGTACTGATCCTCCTTCTGCTTCCAGGATTCACGAAATGCTTCGAGCGCGTTGTCTGCTTCCATCAGCTGGTGTTGCAGGCTGCTTGACTGCTCATCGTGGTCTTCGAGGCAAACACCAAGATGGGAGAGTTTCCACTCGAGTTCCTTGTTGTGAGTGACCATGTCGCCAAGAAGCTGGGTACGCTCCTGTAGAGCGACCTCGAGACCAGCCGCTCGTTCATCTTGTTGGATCAACCTCGCTTCAGCTGCCAAGAGTTCCTTCTTGGCACCGTCCAGCTCCCGGTTATTCTCTTGGTTGCTATCGTTTCGCATAATTTGTCGCTCAAGGGCGTGGATGACGCTGTCTCTTTCGGTCTCGACTTTGGTGATCGACGCACGAAGTTTGATGCACTCTGCTCGGAGGTCTTGTTCTTCTTTCTCAAGATCCTTCGCTTTTTCACGCAGAGCAGTGGCTTCGACAATTTCCGCTTCGAGCTTTCTTTCAGTGCTACGAAGTGATAGAGCCTTTCGCTCGGCGTCTCGATGCAGTTCGGCAATAGTTTGATTCAGTTCGTCTGCCACGGCTTGATGATTGCGACAGCGCTGCGAGACACGACCTTCTAGATCGATTGATCGAACCTTGAGCTGGAGAACCTGCGATTCGAGATCTGAGATTACTGTTGTCGATTCCGCTCTGCTAGACTCCATCTGGCTTGCAAGACGAAGAGCTTCCTTCTTGAGCGAAGCAATAATTTCCAAGTGCTCAGGTAGCTCAATGATCCGAAGATCACGCAACTCGTCGTCCTTCAGTATCAAAGCGGTCTTGCTCTTCTGAAGATTGTGTCGTAACTGAACGATCTCGGTTTGTTGAGTGTCCTTGTCCATAGTCGAGTGGGTGGTGAAGTCTTTCATCTCTTCTTGGAGGAACGCAATCGTCTTGTCCTTTGCCAGCAGAGTTTGACTATGGAGCTTGGACTCTAGCTCCTGTGTCTCTTCCAGAGTTTGTATCTTGGTATGGAGAGCACTGACAATCTCTGCTTGCTCGACCTGTAGCGTACCGATGCTCTCTGCTTTTGACGCACTCGACAGTCGAATCTCGTTCTCGAGGAGCCGGATGGTAGTGCGGGCCTGTGTCAGCTCCTCAGTATGATCGAGCCGTGTCTGGACGTTCTCTTCTTCCACCTTGGACAGCTTTTCTTTCGTTGCTGCAAGTTTCTTGCTGTCTTGTGCCAGTAACTCCTTTTCGATCTCTAGCTTTAGAATCTCAGCTGATAACTCTGCTATTTCGGTGTCTCTGTCGTGCAAGGACTCGGCCTGGATGTAGCGTTCATGCTCGAGTCTCTCAATGTCTGCAGTTATGTCATCCAGCATATCACTCTCTTCTTGGATCTTTTGGAGAGCGCTTGTGGTGGTCATTACTTCTTGCATGCGCGTGGATACTTCCGTCCGTAGATCATCAATAAGGCTTGTCTTTTCTGCTAGCTTGGACTCGAGTTGTACGGTAGATTCGTCCTTCACCTTGAGCTTGGACTCCAATTCTGCTTGAGACGCTTCGTGTAACGCGCTCATTTCTCTCAGGCGCGTCTCTTGCTCGGCATGTACAATTGAAAGCTGACGCTCGTACTCATCGTTGGCTTTTTGCATCGCTTCGGCGTGACTCTCTTTCGCCTCATAAAGTTGCTTCCGCAGCTCTTCGAGAGCCGTTGAGTTGGATGAAACCTCTTCCGTGCGACACGAGACTTGGTCTTCCAAAGTAGCGACTAGACGAGACTTGTTTGCCAGTTGAGACTCTAGTTGAGCCAGAGACTCTTGGTGCTGCGCCGTCATGTCTCGGATGCAAATCTCTTGCTGTGACCGCACACTCGATAGCTGACTTTCATGCTCTTCAAATGCATTGGCTTGGCTCTGTTGCGCCTCGACCAGTTGCTTCTGTAACTTCTCCAGAGTACTCGAAGTGCCAGCTACCTCTTGGGTGTGGACCGAGATTTGCTCCTCTAGATCGGCGACAAGACTAGACAACCCTGAAAGTTGGGATTCGAGTTGGGCGAGAGAACCTTCGTGTTGCAGCTTCATTTCGTATACTTGTAAGTCCCGCTCTGACTGTACACTCAAGAGTTGACGCTCATTCTCTCCTTTTGCTCTTTGCATTGCATCGGTGTGACTCTCTTTTGCCTCAGTAAGTTGCTGCTGTAACTCTTGAAGAGCGGAAGAGGTAGACGACTTTTCCAGCGTATGAGAAGATATTGCCTCTCTCAGAGCTGCTACGAGGTGACTTTTGTTCGTGAGCTTGGACTCGAGCAGTGCGATAGATTCGTCAAACTGCGACTTCATCTCAGATTCAGCAGACTCTTGTTGCAAAAGTAAAAGGGAAAGCAGACGTTTGTGCTCTTCGGCTGCAGTGGATTGGCTCTGTTTTGCATCGCCGAGCTGCTGTTGTAGCTCTTTCAGAGCATTCGAAGTGGACGCCATGTCTTGAGTGCGAACCGAGACTTGGTTTTCCAGGACAGTGACAAGGTTTGACTTTTCAGCCAACTTGGATTCGAGGGCTGCAAGAGACGCTTCAAACTGGGTCTTGATCTCTCTAACAAAGGCTGCTTGCTCCGTACGTTCACTGGAAAGTTGACGGTCGTGCTCTTCACTTGATCTGGTATGGAGCTCATTCGCGTCGGCGAGTTGCTCCCGAAGCTCCTGCAGGGCGTCCGTCGTGACCGACACGTCTTGGGTGCGAACCGACACCTGCTGCTCCAACGACAGAACAATCTGCGACTGTTCTGATAGCTGAGACTCCACTTGCGCCAGTGATTCGTCATACTGTGTCTGCAGATCTCGGAAATTCTCCCCTTGTTGTGAACGCACAATGGATAGCTGACGGCCATGTTCGTCGCTGGCTCGTTGCATAAACTCGGATTGGCGTTCCTTTGCATCGGTCAGTTGCTGTTGGAGCTCATTCACAAAGACCGCCTTGTCGTTCAAAAGAACTTCGAGCTCTCTGATCTTTTCTTCTCGGCTGCTCAGGTCTTGTTTCAGGGCACTGGTCGTCTGGGAATGCTCGAGGCGCTGTTGTTCCAGCTCAAAGTTGGCACGCTGTAACAGTCGGCGACGCTCCTCCTCCCATTCACTCTTTTCTTCCGTTAGCTGATTCACTGTTGCCAGACACGATCGAAGATTCTCTGCCACAGCATCATGATCATTCTTGACGCGACCGAGACGCTCTGATAGATCGTCTCGACTCTCTTGACACTCCTTGAGCTTGGCTTGCAAAACGTTCAGATTCCAAAACTTGTCTTCGCCATGCTTCAAGGCTGCCTTTAGTTGGTCCACCTGGCGCGACAAGTCTGCATTCGCAGCTCGTAGCTTGGTGCTTTCCTTCATCTTGTTAGCTTGGGTACCACAGCGTCGGGATAGTGACATGATTTCCTTTTCGCGGTTCTCCAACTGTCGTTGGAGGGCAACCTTTTCCGACGCTAACCGCGAGGCCTTTTCCGTGAGCCCCTGGCGCTCGTCTTCAATGTCACCCAGCGACTTTTGAATATCCCATAGTTTCGTGTTGAGTGTTTGGAGTTCGTCTTCCTTGCGCTTGTTTTCGTCTTGCTTCAATTCAATCATCTGGAGCAGTTCCTTGCGATCCAAGTTTCCATTCAACACTTGGTATCGTTGTTGCAATTCCGAGCCTTCCGACGACAACCGGAATTGTCCTTGATGAAAGGGCTCTGGTGTTGTCTTGGTCTTGGTCATCTTCTTGTTGTTTCGTCGAAGGTTGGGTGACAAAAAGCTCAGAGGCTTTCTCTTGAGAGACGCCGCTGGCTTAACGTTGACGTGGGTGGTAGTAATTGCATTATTCTCCGAGTTGGGTGGTGAGGTAAAGCTGAACCCTTGGCGCCAGCTAGCTGAAGACGATTCGTAGGACTTGGAGTCAAGTAAGTAACTCAGGGGAGTTATATTGTCGACTGGTGGTTGGTACGGCATGATAGCAAAGGAGCGATCCTTGATCGATCGATTTTTAGTCAGTGGAAGAATCGGTACCGTACAATTTCAAATCTCGAGACGATCTTGCGAAGTATTCTTTCGGGTTTTCACGTAGCTTAGAATGGGTAACGGATCGGAGAGTGATGCGGACTGACTAGGAGCAGTGTTACAGATGACTTTCACACACAACTCGAATACGGCGCCATTTAGCAACGATAACGACAGATATGAAAGAATTCTCCCCAAAAAATGAAGAGCAAGGAGTCGAACGAGTCCTGGAAAAGGAAAAAAAACGACCGGCGTCTGGCTTATTACTCTTTTCCTCAAGCATGATTATGTGTATTGCTAGTTATTTATTTGGCTCGGTAACCCTATCTATCATCGAGCATCGCGATCTTCATCTTCCTCTCTTCCTCCATCATCCGACGGGACACGCGAGACCTAGCTCGGATCTCCGATCGAGATTGATCGCCACTTATATAGTTTGCCATCATGACATCTTGCCGCCGCCACCTTTGGCTGTCCGTTGTTGTCCTAGTTCTGTCACGAGTCACCTCCTTTGTGCCAGCTGCGTCAAACTCTTTTGGAGCCACCAAGCAGAGACATGGAAACGCTATTTGTCAGCGTCGACCATCACCATCACCATCGCACCTCGGTCTCTTTAAACTCTTTGAAGAAAGTGGACCCTTAGGAAAAGGCATTACAGTTGGAAAAGTTCAAGTTGCGCTCATTAGTCCAGATCGATCGCTCTTCAAGCTCTTGGAGAAAAAGGCTGGATCCCCGGGCACCACATCGGCGCAACTGTCTCGATTGGCCAATGAAGTTTGTTTGATGTTGCTGCGAAAGAGCGACGATTGGACAGGAGCGTGTAGTGAGAGCAAATGGTTCAGTCAGAAGGATTCAGGCAAAGCTGAAAGTCGCTATAACGATTGGACCAACCGAGAGGCCTCCAAGTTTGAAAAGGTAAGTTGCTTTTATTGTTGCTGTGGCTATGGCCAGTGTCGCTGGTTGTTGCTGTTGTTGTTGTTGTTGTCACTCACACGCCGCCCACAACTTGTATGGATAGGAGTACGTTCCCGGTAGCGACAGCGGTGAAAAAGGAGGCGGATCGACCGTTGCTGTCGTTAGCTTGGTGATTGAGATTCAAGGAGACGAGACAAAGTATGTATGAGCAAGGTGCGACATTAAGTCTCCTTGTAACTGCTGCATCTTTACAACTCACTTTGTTGTGACGTTTGCCTTAAATAGATTCGATGGCGCTGGCTTCAGTCTGGCAGGGACAAAGGAAGTCTTGTCGAGTATTGCGAGCGACTGTTTGGTCGAAAGAGGACAATGTGTGAATGCAGTTGAGGTATTTTGGACGCCGAGCGAACGAGACGAAGTCTTGACCAGTCGCGATGTCGTCCTTGATTTTCCAGAATTGATTGATCTCTAAAATGTTACATGCTTTGAGCCATGCACCGCGGCTACCCGTTCATCGCATCACGCATATATACACCTAGTTAGCTATTAATAGAAGCTTATAGTAGTTCCATAATGTAATAGCAACTACTAACTATATTATGTGAGAGCCAAAACTTTAATGGTAACCCGAGACGCGGAAAAAGTGACCACCCACACGGTAAAAGTGCAACCAGTCAAAGGCTTCCTTCTCGAGGGGCGTGGCCTTGATGCCCATATTCTCCATTGTCAGAATTTCTGTCTGCGCCTTGTACTCTTCTGCCGTCATTTGGGGCAAGAAATCCTCCGACCACAGCTCCACCAGATCCGGAATCACCAACGGGTCGCGTGTGTTCTGCAAGACTTGCGCCAACTTGCTGTAATAATAGTGGGGCAGATTGAACATGCGCATGTCACGCTCCGTAATATCATTCACAAACTTGGCCAACTCCATGTATGTGTAATCATTGGGTCCAAAGCAATCAATTCGCTTGCCTTCGTACTTGGTGGGATCGTCGCAGACTCGAAGAATCGTCTTGGCCACATCAGCCACCCAAACAGGCTGGGTCAATTTTTTTCCACCATCCACCAAGGGGACCATTCTATACCACTGTGCCATGCGAGCAAACCAATTGAGGAAGCGATCCTGCTTTCCAAATAGCTGCGTCGGGCGGATAATGGTAGCCCAGGGGTAAATTTCCTTGACTGCTTGTTCACCTTCATACTTGGTGCGCGACCATTCCGACTTGGCATCGGGGGCAGCCGACGCACTCGAGACGTGAATAAAGTGATCGACTTGCATTTCCTTGCAGATTTCTGCTAGAGCCTGAGGAATCTTCACGTTGGCATCGTGGTACGAGTAGTTGGTTTGCCAACCAACATAGGGGAACTTTTCCGTTTGCACAGGTTGTCCCGACTCGTAGTACTTGCCCACCATATTGACAACGACATCGGCATCGGCAATGACATCCTTGATGGATTCTCTGTCGCGGGGACTGTAACAGACAAAGCGAGTACGTCCGAGGTCAAAGCTCAAGCGTATGTGACGCATCTCCATTTCATCTCCCCGGTTGCCAAGATACGCCATGTAACCGTTAGCTCCTGTTTGGATAATGGCGTCAAAGTCTGCGTTGTGAGCAAGCATCAAGCATTTCACACCGCTCATGTAGAAAAAAACAGCAATATATGCAAGCACTACTAGATAACAACGCATAGAATGCATGAGTAAACGTAACGTAACGTACCGAGTTCTCCACAAACGTAGTGTCCCAAAAAGCCCGACGCTCCAAAGAGGGCCACCTTGAGACCGGCTTCGGAAGAACGTCCTCCCGTACCCATTTCACCGTCGCGCTTTTCCACCATGGTGGGCGCATATGAAGAGAGAGTTCTACCGCAATGGCGAAACGCCGGGGCCTGCCGTGTCAGCGCAGACAACATCATCATCATGGTCTTCAACTCGCGATAGGTAAAAAGTGTTGGCAGCACAACGAACGCGGAACGCTCTCTTGGATCGGATGGCATTTGGAACCTCGATATTTATATCTTTCCCCAATATTGTTTCGGTTTGGGTTGGGAAAGGGCACGCGGGCGCGGGGAGAATGACCGATCATTCCTTTTCTAAATGATAGGATGCTGGAGAGAGCGAGCATTCGTGACCCGGTTGACAAAACGGGGGGCAAAAGGCAAAAGAACAGGCGTTCACGTTTGCTGCACAGTTCTGCAAGCTTCGTCGACGCAACAACACGCAACAGTCGCACTCGTCAACCATGATGCTCGCACGCCTCTCCCTCGCCTCTCTCTTGGTGGTCCTGGTCCAGGGCGCCAATAAGAGTGTAGACAGCGAAACCAGTAAACTGATGGTCCATGTACGTAGCTGTTACCAAGTTTCGTGTCGTGAAACGGATACAATCGTTCCGGGATCCCTGGCGCCACGTCGAGTGCCACTGTTTGTCTTGCGGTTCGAAGCAAGAGGTCTTGCGCGAGGGTAACGATGAACGAGCTGTCGAGAGGACGCCGCTCCATCGTTCAGCTGCCTATACACTAGACTGGAGACTCAACAAGCGACGTAACTCGCTGGTTTCAGATCGTATTCTACCTCTGCGCAATCGGTGCAATCTTGCCGGAACGATTGAAGCGTGAAAGGGCCGAACTTTGATTGTTCGTTCCACCCAACCTCTCGCTTACGCTCTCTCTTTCTCTTTTGCATAATGCAGATCCCGCACAGGCTCTACAAGGAAGAAGGTTATGCGCATCGCGAAGCTCTCTTTGGATATCCTCCGTACGGTGGATCGATTGCGCAGAATGTCTATTACGCCGACTCGCAGCTTTGCGGAGAAGTTAATACCACCATGGGATATCCAGAGCGTGATAAGGATGATAGCGGCAAGATGAAGCCTTGGATTGCCCCTTACATTCTCATGGTGGATCGTGGAGTCTGTACCTTTGTGCAAAAGGTACGTGTTGCGTTGCATATTTGGCGACAGTCGTGTGGTGTCGGTGTCCCTCCACAGTATTGCGATCTTTTGTTCTCTTGACGTAGAATACGCTCTCTTACCCCTCACTTTCTAATCCGTCCATTCACTAACATCAATAATCACAGGCTCGTAATGCTCAGCGCTCGGGTGCCGCTGGTGTAATTATCGCCGACAATGTCTGCCTCTGCAGTGATGACGTGTGCATGAAGGAAACGTCTTCCTTGTCTTGCGAAGCGACCGAGCCCATCATGGCAGACGATGGTTCCGGTGGAGACATTTCCATTCCCTCCTTCCTCATGTTCAGACATGATGCCGATAAGATCAAGGATGAGGTCAAGGCAAACAGACCCGTACAAGTCGAAATGGCATGGGCCCTTCCCAATCCCGATGATCGCGTCGAGTACGACCTTTGGTCCGTCCCCGGCGACCAGGTCACCAAGGATTTCTTCAAACATTTCAAGACGGTTGCCAAGGCATTGGGCGATCGCGCTTACTTTACTCCGCACATGTACATTCACGACGGCGTTCGTTCGCACTGCCAGGGTAACGACGGAGAGAACTGGTGTTACACTCTCTGTACCAATAACGGAAGGTACTGTGCGACCGATCCGGACAACGACTTGGACGAAGGTGTTTCGGGTGCCGATGTTGTCAAGGAAAGTCTTCGCCGTCTTTGTATCTGGAGCAAGTACGGTGCAACGGACGGAATTGGTGAAAAATTCTGGGACTATGTCTCGGAATTTATTGACCGCTGCGGCGAAAACGATTACTTCGCAGACGACGCCTGTATCAAGGATGTGTACAAGCACGCCAAGATTGACGGCAAGGAGATTGATGGGTGCATGACTGATAGCGGTGGTACTGACACGGATCAATCCAATGCCAAGTTGGACATGGAGATTTCTTTGCAGTCGCAGCGCGGTGTCGTCGTCATGCCGACGGCCTTTGTAAACAATGCCGTTATTCGTGGTATGCTTTCTGTCAACGCCATGTTCATGGCAATTTGCGCTGGTTATTCCGAGGGGTCTAGTCCGGATGTCTGCCAGCAGTGCGCGGGATGCAACGACGTTCCCGGCTGTATCGATGCAGGATACTGCAAGTCAACTGGTGCTACTCCTAGCGCGGAAGGCGTCTCGACACACACGTTTGCCACGTCCATGTTGTTCATTGTTGCTCTATTTTCGGGTCTCGGAGTTTGGCATTACAAGAGAACCAAGGAGGAGATGCGCGATCAGGTTCGAGGTATCTTGGCCGAGTACATGCCGCTCGAAGACAATGATCTGAATGGTGGTAGTGTTGGAAGTCACCCAATGGCCTTTGCAGGGGGAAACCAGACGACGTCGTTCCTTTCCTAGTCGGCCTGTAGTAGATAATCAAATTGCATTTTACATTTCATTCATCAGCAAGGTCTTATGTTTCTATCCATACATTAGCTCAGATCTACGCGACTATTGAATCGTACAGGTTCGCTAATGCCAAGCTAGCTATACTCGAGTTCATGCAATAATATCCTACACATGTATGATACTTGTGCGCATCAAACATAAGAACTAGAGAGATCTATTAGGTCGCAAGAAGCAGCGTTTGGTGGAGCCGTGGTTTCCGTCCTACTGATCACTGATTCACTGATCCCTATGCCACGATGCCATACTGCAGCTTCGCTCAAAAGTCAAAAGAACCCGGAGACACCACTGCCGCCCGCACCTCACCTCCCACCTCTCAATGCTCAAAGCAAAGCCTCCACCATGAGGAACGCGTCTTGCGTATCCATAATCGTAAGTCTCCTCATGAGTCTACTCCGTTCTGGAAGCGCTTTCTCGAGTGATAAGTCTCAACGTCTTGTTGCGCTGGTCACTGGCGCTAACAAGGGGATAGGCAGAGAGATTGCAAAATTGCTAGCAGACGAATCTTCCAACATTACTGTTATACTCGCCTGTCGAACGGACGGGAAGAAAATAGCTCAAGAGCTCGGCGTCGATCATTCCGTCTACATTGACTTGGCGGACAAGACAAGCATAGATCAGTGCGCGGAATATGTTAAAAAGGAATTCGGGAGGCTGGACATTTTGATCAACAACGCGGCAATCTGTTTCAACGACCCCACGTTATACGGAACGGTAGCACACACTCCCTTTGAAAAGCAAGCTGATATAACAATCAAGACAAACTACTTTGGAACTAGGCGTTTGTGCCAAGTCGTCATGCCCTTGCTGGAGCTCTCCCAACAACCCCGCATCATCAACATTGCCTCGTCGGCCGGTCGACTTGCGATACTGCGGTCGCAAGAAAAAGTCGACATGTTTACCGATCCAAATCTACAGATTTCACAACTGGATGAACATATGAAAGCATTTGTTAGTGCAGTTGAGGATAGTGTGCACGCGGATCAGGGATGGCCCAACACGTGCTACGGTATGAGCAAGCTGGGGATTATTGCCTTAACTAAGATCTTGGCGAGAGACCATCCAACCATGCGAGTCAACAGCGTCGATCCAGGCTATTGCGCTACGGATCAGAACAACAATCAAGGGGTTCGGCCAGCGGCTTGCGGAGCCGTCACACCGTTTCTATTGGCAACGACAAATGATGCCGTGTCTGGGCTCCATTGGTTTGATGAGCAAGAAATTCAGTGGTAGGATGGAAGCACTCTGTGATTGTTGTACATGTACGTGAGACCTTCCTCGGCCACTGATGTAACGGTGGCGTAAAGCTGCAACCTCGAAACAGCAACAAACTGGAATAGATCTTGTGCGATAGATTCTAAAGTATAGTATGGACCAATCTGGAAGTCCCAAAATTCACAAACACTATCCACCTTGTTTGCGTCGGGAAACTGTGCCTTGATAATCCCTTCGATACGAATTTCGATGTAGGGAAGGTCGGCTAGGGGACACTCTCGTACCAGTGCATATTGATGAACCATCTATCGTTATATTACGACTATTTATGTGTGGCCACATTCCAAATTAATCACGACGACGTGACCAACCCATCACTCGTTTTGCAGGCGGCAACTTCGGGACACGTTCTGCGCTCTACGATACCGTGCCCACCTGTCTGTCTCATGAGCGACTCTTACCAAGTGCCTTGATAATGTTTGCGACAACGTGTATTCCCATGTAATCATTGCCCTTTGGCTCAAAATGGACGTTATGTGGCTGCTGCAGATCACACTGGGTATAATTGACACCGCAATACGAATTCACCGCGGCGTAAAGGTCGTCAACAAGGAGTGGTTTCCCAACAGCAGACGCAGCTGCCTGAAGCGACTGAAGTGCCTCGGTATTGTAAAGCCTCACGTTCTCTTCCGTGCGTCCCTTGGAAGAGAACCCGGGGATGCTGGGGCAAGGGGTAGTGGTGGTCCATATTACATGCTTGGCTCGGGGCGCCAGTCGGGCATAGATTTCAGCCAAGTTCAATCCGTATTGTGTAATATCCACGTGTTCTGAGTTTTCGCTGGCGGCAACTAGGTCGTGCAGTCCAAAGTTAAAATGAATGATGTCGTAGGTGCCAGTAAAGTTGAGCCAGTTACCAGGAGTAGAGGGGTTGGTACACTTGAGGCCTTTGATAGTGTTGCTGGCCTGCCCTCCCTTCTTCCATCCCCCGCTATGCCACACGTTAATCGACAGATATTTCAGTGCTTGGTGAACTGGCGCACCATATCCTCCGGGGGAGTATGGTACGGGCATTGAGATGCTGTCGCCGATAATGAGAACATTTGGCTGTGTCGTCGACAGCGGAGACGGATAGTCTCCGCATGCAGTCACTGGTGGTGGTGGCGGCCATCGAAGGCGCAACTTCCACGTCTGCTTTTGAGAACTCGAAATGACGTAAACCGAGATCAGTATCAAAGTTAATCCAAGAAATGCAAGCTGATAACGACGCGGAACATAATAACAGCTGAGGGCGAGACTGGTGCTCCATAACGAAGATGTCACCGGGTTTGCGGCTTCATCTCCGGTTGTCCTACTATTCATCGGCTCTAACGCATTTCCTTTCTCCTCATCCATCTTGCTAACTAACTCAGCGTCTTTTGGCTTTTCCAATGTCGCAGAAGTGATCGCGCAAGCTGACAAGCGTGCGAATCGAACAGGGGAAGAGGCATTTTATGCGAACCGCGTTTTGATGATTGATAGCGATTTGTGATTGATTCGATGATAACGATTGTGATCTTTCTTGTTCTTACTTTTGTGCTTAAGTCAAAATGCGAAGTATCAAACACACCCCAGCGTTCCTGTACAGGTATTACTGTATTGGTGTTTCTGTTAGCTAAAAGGTACGTAACCCATCGCTCGGGGTTGGGCGCCCTTGGAACACCCGGCATACGTACAGCTGATAATGTACCAGTAACAGTATTGCGTAATAATCCGGATTTTGCCGGGCCCAATCTTACCCAGCAGCCATAGTCATACATACCAGTAGTCTACGACGTACGACGTATTCTATCGGACCACTTATGATGAATCATCACAGGTTCGCTGGCAGCATAATGATGTTGAAGAATTTCGGGTGTCCCAGTCCCAGTGAGAAGTGAGATTAGAACGCGCGCCCAATCTTGCCCAGTAGGCGGACGGACGGACTATTATGATGAATCACAGGTACACTAGCTAGATCTGCGGACGTTCGACGAGGTTGTGTGGTCTGCCACCTACCCGTCCGAGACAGACGTCTGATCCAGTTTTCCCCGGGAAACGCCAACCGCGCGTTTCATCTTCCCTTCGCATCTTCGGCACTCGATCGAGCGCCAGACACACATGCTTCAAGCGGGCAGGTTTTTCCGAGCGGTCATCGAGATGTCCCTGTAAGATCGACGATTATTGCCCGATCGGCCTCCGGCGTTTTCTCGAAATCGGACCGCTCTGTCGAGCGAGATTGCGTCTTCGACGCTCACTTTCCTCGCTTCAGTCGCAAGGACCACCATCGACCAACATCGAGCCATTCAATAGCCTTTAAAACAACCAAGTAACCAACATTATCATGATGATCTCTAACTCTACCTTCGCTCACTGGCTCTCGGTGATGGACACGCCTGACGGCGCGGAAGAAGCAATGGAAACCAGGAACGCCTGGCATGTGATCTCGAAAGATTTTTCGACGGGAACCCCCAACGATCTTCTCGCTACCCTCGAAACACTCCCATGGCCGCCATCCTCATTCCGGTCATGAGGGAAGGCTCGATTGAACTCTACCTCGCTCACCATATCTGTCGCCTCACTCCTTCCTCCGTCCCGGTGACGGACTTGTGTGAGTTTTTCGCCATCGTTGGCGTGAACGCGACGCCGTTGCAACCGAAGCCCCAGATCATCCAAATCCGTCCCAATTGGTTTGATCAAGAGGAAGGCGTTGTCGTTACACCAAGCTTCAACCGCCTCGTCGAAGCCGTCACCGATGACGAGTTGTCCAAGCTCAACACCCTCGATCTCGAGGACCCGTCAACGTTGAACAAGTCTTTCAAGCCCCGCAAGGTAAAGCCAATCCTGCCAAACGTCGCTGCTACAATTGGACGCTACAAGCCTTCGGAAGCTGGTCGGATTTTCTCCGCCTGCGCTCAGGAGATAATCGACACCAGCACCAACGACTCCAGCGACGACTGCGGCATTCAGCGGGAGATTCTCAACTCTTCCGACGAAGTCGAAAAGGGATCGAGCACCGACCGAGCGAGAGCCTACCTACCCATCCTCCAGTTCATCTGGCCGTTCTTGAAGGGTACAAAGCAGTCCACCCCCTACGTTGACACGGATTTGATGAAGATCAGCGCTGACCCGAGAGTCATCAACAAACTCTCCCGCATCGAACGCTGTTTCCTCTCCGTTTCGTTGGCTCCCGCCGCCGCCAATCTACCCCTGCCCCCACTCCCTCCTGCCGACGTGAGCTCCATCCTCCAGATGATGGCAACCAGCAACTCGG
>Ga0307978_1001582_pt1 | contig 16743 bp, 19 predicted proteins | sample OrgLakmetage1056_FD_203151 | JGI IMG/M metagenome (GOLD analysis project Ga0307978, IMG submission 203151) | Saline water microbial communities from Organic Lake, Antarctica - #1056 | ecosystem: Environmental > Aquatic > Non-marine Saline and Alkaline > Saline | place: Antarctica: Organic Lake...
GCTACCACACAACCTTCGGTACAACTCTCACCGTCGGTCGCATCTCGCTGATGCAAAGGTAAGGGCTTTGCTCATTCATTCAATAACCGGTCTGTAGAAAGTCCGAATAATAGGGGGGCAAACCACACAGGGCTTTGATGAAAGTCACCAATTCCTAGACGGTAAGTAGGATATCTTTATGGCAACAAAAAACAAAAGAGATATGAAAACCCTGCTATTAAACTTACTCGCATTATTTGTTGCGGCTACACTGTCTGGGCAGGCTTACGCGGTAGAAGATTTCGAGATGACTGTCTCTGGTACTTCCACACTCCATGATTGGACATCGGATATTACAAAAATTAAAGTAAGCGCCTATGTCGATTGGCAAGACGGCCAGGTAGCTGATATCAGGAATTTGTCCGTAGCGGTACCTGTTGAAAGTATTATCAGCACCAAAGGGCGGATAATGGATGGAAAAACCTGGGATGCACTAAAGAAAGACGAGTATCCAAACATCACGTTCAAGATGAATGCGGGCGATGTCAATTTGGATAACGGCAAGTACTCCATTTCCGCCGACGGTCAACTGACTATAGCTGGCAAGTCCAGGGCGGTCACCCTCGAAGCAATTGGTAAGCCGGTTGCCAACGGTGGGCTCGTTTTCTCCGGAAGCTATAAAATCAATATGCCGGATTACGGTATGGAAGCACCAACCGCACTGATGGGGTCCATTAAAACCGGAGAACAAGTTACCATTGACTACAGTGTCAAAATGCTGCCTTCAGACGGCAGCGCAAGCACGGACCGGTAAAGCCGGGACAGCTAAATTGTATTTTTCGAAAAACAACGCACCTTTTCAAAAGGTAAGCAAATGGGCGCGCTATGCCCAGGCTTAACACAAAGGGCTTGTTTTAGCGATTCACATAAAACAACAACGTTAAAACCTTACTCTTCATGAAATTATTCAAAGCATTATTTAGCCTTATCGCTTTACTGGCGGTAACCTCATTAATGGCCCAGGAGGGCAAAATTGATAACCTTCGGCCTTACGATCAGGAAGGTGTGAATGAATTCGAATACCTCAAAAAGGATAATCTCGATGATTTCGACGGCCTGAAAGTACGAATCGGCGGTAATTTTGCGCAGCAATTCCAGGCACTGGAACACAGCAATAGCCTTATGGATGTTGACGGAGATGGCGCATTTGACAATGAATTGTATAACCTGCAGCCCGGCTTTAACCTGGCAACCGCTAACCTTAACATTGATGTACAACTAGCAAAAGGTATCCGACTGAACCTGATCACCTATCTGTCTTCCCGCCACCACCCGGAAGCATGGGTGAAAGGCGGCTTCATACAGGTGGATGACCTGTCCTTCCTGAACAGTGACTTTGCAGATAAACTGATGGAAAACATCACTATCCGCGCCGGTCACATGGAGATCAACTACGGTGATGCACACTTCCGCCGTACGGACAACGGTAACGCCATGTACAATCCTTTCGTAGGGAACTACATCGCAGATGCCTTTAATACAGAGATTGGTGGCGAAGTATACTACAAGCAAGGAGATCTGACGGCTATGCTTGCAGTGACCGGTGGTGAAATCAATGGCAATATCACCGAACCTAACACCAGTGAAGTAGATGATAACTCTAACCGCGCGCCTTCCATTATTGGTAAGATCAGTTACGATGGCGATGTGGCTGAAAATGTACGCTTGCGGTTAACAGGCTCTGCCTACCATACGGCTAGCTCCGGTGTGAACCACCTTTACAGTGGTGACCGTGCGGGCTCCCGCTACTATCTCGTAATGTCGCCTCCGGGTGCTCGCGCTGGCGAGAGTGGTATCTTTTCTTCCGGTCGTTACACCCCTGGTTTTATGGATCAAGTGACGGCCTTTATGGGCAATGCATTCCTCAAAGCGGGTGGATTTGAATTCTTTGGTACTTACGAAATGTCCAGCGGGCGCAACTGATTTGAAGCAGACACGCGCAATATGACCCAGGTCGCTGCCGATGTACTGTACCGCATAGGCAAGAATGAAGACTTCTACATCGGCGCACGCTACAACACCGTTAATGCAGATGTAGCTGGTGGTGATGCGGTAACCATTAATCGTTACCAAATTGGTGGTGGCTGGTTCGTTATCGACAACATCCTGCTGAAAGCAGAATACGTCAACCAGGATTACCAGGATTTTGCACCGGGCTCCCTGCTTTCTGATGGCAACTTCAATGGCCTGATGATTGAAGCCGTAGTTGGCTTCTAAGAAAAAGAATAGAACGTAGAGTCGAAAGACTAGCACAATTTTGAAAACAGGCTCCCGGCCGGCGCTCTAATGCCTGCCGGGAGTGTTTTTTTCGCAAAATCGAACGCCATGCGTCATCCTTTCCAATTTTTAGTTGCATTGATAGCCATTACATTCCTTGTATCTGGCTATGTAAATCGGGAACGCGCCTACATTCTCAAAGAGTCAGAACTCACACTGATTGGGGAATCCAATGTAAAGCCGTTTTCCTGCGAATGTGAGGAGGAGTTTGAGCCGGTTAGCTACGAACTCAGCCAGCATTGTGATGGCCACTATGTTTTTAAAGGTACACAGCTTCGGGTCCCGGTCCGTACATTGGACTGTGGCAACCGCATTATGAATAAAGACTTGTATGAAGCCCTGAAAGCAGAAACCTATCCGGAAATCATCATTCAACCTATAGAATTGCACTTGCCATTAGAGTTAACCCCACAGGCCGGTTGGGTGAGTTTTACCGCCGAGGCTACCATTGCTCTTGCAGGGCGTGCTAAAACGGTAACCCTGCCCGTAAAAGCCAGGCATACCTCTAATACTCAATTTCAAATCCGCTCCAGAAAAACCTTGTGTATGCTCGATTTTGGCATTGCGCCCCCTACTGCTATGGGGGGGCTCATTAAGGTGAAAGAGGAGATTGATATTCATTTAGATTTGTTGGTAGAAATCCGGTAAAATAACAGTGTTTATTAGTCACTTATCTCCACAATCTCAACCCTTCGCTCCCGGGCAGCATCCGGATGGTAAATACTGTTGCGTAAGTCATCCAGCGCGTCGCTAACGGTATTACTGGCAGCCACTTCTCCAAATGGGCGCTCAGAAAGCACCAACTGGCCCGTCGCGAGGTAGGATAAGAAAATGCCATCCTGGTAGTTATTGAAATGGTTGCGCACGCTGCTAATCCTCCGTTTGCTAAGGGCCAGGTTATAGTCCTTTTTTGCCCTTGGGCTGGTATAGCCTTTCATAAAAATCTCAACAGTATCTCCATTTTCCAGCCTTTCCAAAAGGATTTCAGAAAACCTGCCCAGAAATTCGTAGCCTTTTTCCACGTCTTCTTCAAAAAAAGTCTCAATAGCAAAGGTGGCTTCCTCTTGCCTGTCTTCTTCCAGCGGTGCCGCAAAGTTGTCCAGATAAGCCTGCTTTCGGTCAGCATAGGTTTGATAGGTTGCACCGTAAGTGCGCTGCGTAGTAGTCCGCCGCGTACGCTTGTCCGGCTCGTCGTTGTCAAAGTATAAAGCCAGGGGGAGGAAGTCCTGCAGGGTTGTTGGAACCGGTTCTGGTTCCGGGAGTGCAGGGACGGGCTCAATCGGCGTTTTTACAATTGGCGGAGTGTCTGGTTCTGGCAGGCGGTACTGTACAGCGTACAGGTCATTACAGCAGGCCTCAAAGTCATCATCGAGGTAGTAAGCGCCGGTCCGGTTGCTGGCCAGAAAGGCTAGCGTGGTGTCTGCGGTCAGACTGTAGTACAGGTCATTGTAACTGGAATTGACAGGCAGCCCCAGATTTACAGGCGGAGACCAGCCACCGGGCGTGCGCAGAGAGCGGAAAACATCATACCCCCCAAAATTATCCCGCCCGGCGGAGCTGAAGTAGAGGGCCTGAGTGGGGGTGTGAAAAAAGGGCGTCAGGTCATCGGCTTCTGTATTAAGCGGTTCAAGGGGTAGCGGGTTGCCCAATTGCCCGGCAGTGTCGATACTGGCCCGGAACAATTCCAAATCGCCACCGGGGCCTTCGCTAACGAAAAACAGGACCACTGATTGCGAGGTGGAATCATAGCCAATACTAGGGTGCGTGGCGGTATATCCCTCTCGGTTGATGGCATTGGGCAGGAACTGCACTTTACGTCCCCATCTGCCCCGGCTATCCCTTTGCCGGTAAACCAGTTGGCACCGAATTTCAGAAACAGATACATAATCGCAACGTGTGAAGTAAACCCGGCTCCCATCCAGACTGAATGCAGTATGGGCGGTATGCAGCTGATCATCGTTGAAGCCTCGTCTTAGGGGGCGCCCCCGTCCTTGTCCTTTCCTGGATAGCACTTTAGTAATCCGTCGTGCGGGCTCGTACTCGTCTTCGTCCCGCTCGTATCGGAAAGAAGAATAGTAAAAAGTATCGTTGCGCAGAAGTGGTGCAAACTCAGAGTAATCGGTATTCACGCTGCGCCCCAGATGAGTAACCTTCCATAAGGTATCCGGTTGTTGCTGTTTGGCCCATTGACACTGCAGTAACAGCCGTTTTGCGGTAGGCAATTGATCTTTACTGGCTTTGGAGTGCCTGAGGAAAGCAGTTAGATAACCTATTGCCTGATTGTAGTCAGCGGTGCGTTGGTAGACTTTCCCCAGACCGAGCAACGCTTGCGGAAAGTTATCTCCCTGGGGACTGTTTAGTACTTTTTGATACTGCTCTGCAGCTTGCTGATAGGCATGAAACCGGAAGGCTACTTCGGCATAACTGACGCTGATGGGAATAGCATCTGGTTGGAGGGCAAGAGCACCACTGTAATGCTGTAAAGCGGCTTGATAATCCTTTCTTTCGAAGGCCTCGTTACCGGCCTTCACGTAAGCCTTAAAAGTTTGGGCACCGAGCACAGCCGGCAAGAGGCCCATTAGAAGCAGGAGATAAAATCGTTGGAGCATAGATTGTGAATTTGGAGCCTGTAGGGGTCTTGATCATTGAGGTGAAATCTAACATTTTTTGACCAGACCATTGAGCGCCTCTCCGACAGGCTGCTAGAATACAGGACAGGCTTTAAATACCTCTGGTGGTTTAACTTCAGTAATGAAATATTGCAGAGAGAATTCTGCTCCGCCCCGACCATTAGTCGCCTGTCGGAAGGGCGAAGTGTTAACATCGTAGCTGAGCCCGAGTCGCCACTCCCGGTAGAATATTTCGAGCACCACAATAGCGGCATCACTTAAACGGTAACCGCCGCTCAATTGCACGGCCAGCGGGAGGCCTGTCAGTTCGGTTAAATGGTAGCGGGCTCCTGCCAGGGCTACAATCTCCCGGTAACTGCCTTGCCGCTGCCCGAGCAGATGGACCGAGAGGTCCCATACCTCATCAAGCTCAATGAGGCCCTGGGCGTGAAAGTTGAGTAGCAGCGGCAGGGGCACGGCCTCACTTTCCAAAAAGGAGAGCGTAGGCCGATTGAGGTGAGCACTGCCAAAACCAGCCAGGATTTCTGTTCGGCTGCGCGGGTCGGCGTAACGCCAGTTCAGCCCTGCACCAAAACTGCTGTAACCGGATACCGTGCGCGCCAGTACCTCAGCCGAGGGTGCCTGCGGGTCAAAGAAGCTATCCGTAAACTGATCGCCAAACTGAAAGGCACCGGGCTGCAGGGTGCGTTGCCCAAACCGGCCCTGTGCACCAACTGAGAGCGTCTGCTCGTCAGAAAGGGTTAAGTGGTAAGCCAGAGAAAAGGATACCTGAGCCCAACTCAGCTGCCCGTCGCCCGCCTGATCGTACAAAAAGTGCGCGCCCGCACCAAACAAATGTGACTTAAGCTTAGGCAGGGTGAACTTCCGGCTGTACCCGGCGCTCAGGGTTTCGTAAGCTACCGGCACCGACTGCCACTGGGAACGGTAATTGGCTCCAAACCGGTGGTCAGCCTGGTAGGCACCTGCCAAAGCCGGGTTGAGCTGCTGAGGCGCATTGTGGAACTGCGAAAAGTGCAGATCCTGGGCGATCAGTAGACTACTAACGAAAACCAACAAGAGGAGGAGACCTGTTTTTCTTACCATGATTCTAAAAATAGGCCGATTGTGCGGTTTTTTAAACTTCAGGCGCTTATTTTTAGCGGCATATGGAAAGCAAATTACCAAAACCACCGCTTAAGATTGGAATAACTGGCGGGATCGGCAGTGGCAAAACCACCGTCTGCCGGGTCTTCGAGGTCCTGGGGATCCCCGTGTATTATGCCGATGACCGTGCCAAATGGCTGATGGCAAACGATGAAGAACTGATCGGGAAAGTCAAGGCAATCTTTGGTGCAGCAGCCTACGATAAATCGGGTCAACTCAATCGGGCGCATATTGCAAAGCTGGCTTTCGGAAATGAAGGGCTGCTGCAACAACTTAATGTCGCTGTGCACCCGGCAGTTGGCAAAGATGCGGAAGAATGGCATGCTGAAAAATCCGGAATGCCTTATACGCTCAAGGAAGCCGCGTTGTTGTACGAAAGCGGAAGCTTTGAACGTTTAGATGCCGTAATCGTCGTTACCGCCCCGGAGGAAGTCCGGTTGCAGCGGGTTATGGAAAGAGACGGGGCAGAGGAAGAAGCGGTGCGCGCCCGCATGCGCAAACAAATGCCGGAGAAGGAGAAAGCCCGCCGGGCGGATTATATTATTGAGAATGACGGGCAGCATTCTCTCATCCGTCAGGTTCGTTCAATTCATCAGGAACTAACAAATCACTATGACCAAGTTTAACCATCCAGTAGAGGTGCTGATTACCGATTTAGCGCAGTTGGAAGGGCGCCGGGATTTAACAAGTTGCACCCTTCAGGGGCTAAACTTTTTGGCGCATCCGGTAGACTGGACCGCTTTCAGCATGGACAATACTGCCTTTTTGGGCTGCAGAATGTCGCTGGAAGCAGAGCTGCAATTGCGGCAGATGGGCGCACATATTTATCCGCCTCCGGCACAGCCTCTACCGTATGACCCCTTTCGGAAGTCTTTGTATACCTGGCAGGAACTGATCGGCGAATCGGAAGGCAAGCCCGCCGACCTTCAGATCTATGAGCACTTTTCGGAAACCAAACTCAACCCTCCCATAAACGAGGCGCTTTGGCAACGGATTCACGACCACTCTGTTGATGAAGGGCTTCGCCAACTGCTGCAGTTTGACGAAAGGGGGATGACAAACCTGCGTTGTGTGGGGATTATGGGCGGCCATAGTACGTTGCGCACTGATCCTTATTTTGAAAAAACAGCGGTCACTGCAATGGAATTAGCCAAAGCCGGGTATTTTGTCGTTTCCGGTGGCGGGCCGGGCATTATGGAAGCGGCTAATCTTGGCGCTTATTTCTCGGCTTACGGTCCGGAAGCCCTGCAAAAAGCGCTGCGTACGCTTAAGGCAGCACCACACTACACTGACCCCGGCTACCACGAAGCGGCTCAAAACGTACTGGAAGATTACCCGGAGGGCGCGGAAAACCTCGCTATTCCCACCTGGTTTTACGGGCACGAACCCAGTAACCTATTTGCCAGCCAAATCGCCAAGTACTTCTCCAACAGCATCCGGGAAGACACCCTGCTGGCCATTAGCCTGTACGGGATTATTTGTGCGCCCGGCAGTGCGGGCACTACTCAGGAAATCTTCATGGATGCGACCCAAAACCACTACGGCACTTTTAATTACTACAGCCCGATGGTTTTTCTGGGGCGGCAGCGGTACGAAATTGAGACTTTGATTTATCCGCTATTACGGCAATTGGCGTGGGGACGGGACTATTACGACCTGCTTTTTCTCACCGATGAACCAGAGGAAGTGGTCCGCTTTCTTGAGGCACATCCACCAAAAAGGGTCGAGTAGGGGATTGGAATCCCAACACGCTCTAAAAAACCTCCCTCATCAAAGCCTCCAAATACCATTGATCGACCTCATCAAAGGAATCTTGAAGTGTGCTGTCTGCATCAAAAACGGCAATGAGCTGACCTGCTGATCCGAATACAGGCACCACGATTTCTGAGCAGGAGTTGGGGTCACAGGCAATGTGATCGGTACCCTGTTGCAGGGCATGGGTGTCGGATACAATCTGCGTTTTTTCCTCCCGGGCTGCCCGGCCGCAAACACCTTTGTCATAGCTAATGTGCAGGCAGCCCAGTGTGCCCTGATAGGGGCCTACGGATAGGCGGCGTTCTCCGCTTTGGACATAAAACCCCACCCAGTAATAGTAGGGCAGATACGTTTTGAGGAGGCAATTGATGGTTGCCATTTTGAGCGTGATATCTGTTTCGCCCTCTAAATTGGCACGTATGGCAATCACCGCCTGCTCGTAGGCTTCCTTTTTGGCAGCCGGTTCAAGGTTAACGGAAGGCTTAATAAAGTAAGGCATTTCAGCGGATGCGCTCATGGTGGATTTTTGTATTTTCAAACATCAGCGAAGGAAGAGGGTTGCATGAAAAAAGCCCGCCGGGACTACCAGCAGGCTTTAGTAGGGTGGAAGACCGGATTTGAACCGGCGACCTCTGGAACCACAATCCAGCGCTCTAACCGACTGAGCTACAACCACCATTTTTCGTTGTCGGAAAACACGTTTTGCTTTCCTTTTTATCAAAGCGATGCAAAGATAAGATAGTTCCGGAAATCACGAAAACTTTTTTTGAAAAAACTATTACCTTTATCAAAACAGAAAAGACCATGCGCCATATTCAGCTCTTATCCCTGCTCACTTTACTTGTTCTCAACTTCTATGCCTGTGCACCTGACACGGGGCCTGATGAAATGCCTGATGCCCGCCTGCTTTGCGAAACCCGGGAGGGAGAAATGGGGATTCCTGAAAGCGAGGTATATACCATTATTGACGATCAAAAAATCAAGATTGCCAATATTTCGGCATGTGATAGTATCCCCCGGGAACAATACGTAGATTATGATATTCCTGATTCTGCCCTTGCTGCGGTTGGTGGTTGGTATGCCGGTGCCGGGGATTACCTCTACATCGTGAGGGAAGCTGATCAATTAGCCTATTATCAGGGCTGGCAGGATGAAATGCAGGAAGATGAAGGATTCCACTACACTCGCATTGGCACCTACCAAAGCGGAGGGTTCGAGTTGCAGCTGCCGCCCAAGCGGGAGGAGTTGGTTGGAACGTACACCGCAAGTAAAGAAACAGGTTCTCACATTTTATTTATCGGAATGCACGGAGATACGCTCATTGGAGAACATTTCGAGATGGACGGGATTTTACCCCCGCTCAATCAGTTGAATGTCTTGATGACCGGTATGGCACCCAGAGACTCCGTAACTTTGAATCTTGTTGATCAGAGTTTTCGCTTTTCTTCAAAGATGGGAGATGGTATGTTTAAACGTTCCAATGGTGGCATTGAAGTAAGCCTTAATTTAAAAGATGGGCAGCAGATCAACCTTCAAAAAGCGCTAAGCAAGGACTACAGCCTGCCCGCTGAGTAGTATCAGGGCTGTAATATTCAGAAGCCTGGTACACCGTGTACCAGTGAATGGACTCGCAAATGCTTGACAGTTCATGACTCAGCATTAATAAGTGACTAAGCGTAAAAAAGCATCAAGTAATTCGGACTAGTTTTCCCAGAATCGCCAGTTGATGCCTTCTCTCTTCCGTCGTCGTTTGCGCCGCTTTTTCTCCAGCCAATTGCGCTTGAGAAGGACGTAGCGAAGTGAAATCCCCGTCTGCGTGTAAACCGTTCGCTCCCCGCCGACGAGGTTAATGGCTGGTTTTATGTCATACGTCAGGTTGAGCTTGCCCAGCGATAGTTCTAATCCCCCAATTAACGTCAGGCCGAAGGGGTCTTCGTAAGCGTTCCCTTCGCTGTTGAACTCCACGCTGCCCCAACCTTTGTGGAGCCCTCCGCCGGCATAAAGGTTTAACCGCTTGGTGATAAATGGCAGATGCTGGGTGCCCATCAAAGTAACAAGCGCTTCCTCCCGCTGTAGGCTGGTTTGCAGAATAGCCTCGAGCGTCGTTTTATCAAAAATCCGCTGCTTGACGGTCAGTCCCCAGTCGGTACCCAGGCGCATCCCAAAGGCGGTGTCGTAGGATTGGGCACGCATCCCCAGCGTGGTACAAATCAGTAAAAGGGTGAGTAGTCTTGCTTTCATGCAGCATGAAACGCAAGATAGCAGGCGTATATTTTCCGCCACGGGTCAACTTCTTATGGTGCGCCAGAAGGCAATATCCCAATTGATAAAGCGTGAGAATATCCTTATCTTTGATCTCTTACAATTATCTTTATGGCAGAGCAGCAAACCGACTACTATTCTATTGAGGATTATCTGGCGCTTGAGGCCCAAGCTGATCAAAGGCATGAGTACGAGGGCGGTAGAATACGTGCTATGAGTGGTGGCTCAATTAGTCATAGCCTCATTAGCACCAATATCACTAACTCACTTTACAATCGGCTTAGTGATATGGGCTGTGTGGTGCTGAACGGAGATGCCCGCCTTTGGATAGACAGCGCAACTTCCTTTGTCTATCCTGATGCCATGGTCATCTGCGGCCCAATACAAACCGCAGCGAAAAACAAACACTCTGTTATAAACCCCGTTCTAATCACTGAAGTCCTATCCAAATCCACGGAAAGCTACGACCGGGGCGATAAATTCCACAAATACTGTTCGCTGCCTTCCTTCAGGGAATATATTCTAATCGACCAGAACAAGCCGGTGGTGGATGTTCTTTACCGGGAAGAACCCGGTTATTGGAAAATGACCACCGCTATCGGGCTGGACCAATCCATTACCTTGGGCAGTATGGGCTTCGACATACCTTTGACCGACCTTTACCGCAATGTGCAGGACCTGAGCGAGCCTTCATTTTGAATCGGCAAATCCCAAGATAAAAAATGACCAATCATCCCATTTGGTGGGGCGTGTTACTTGGGGCAGTTTTTGCCTGAGTTATGCGTGGCGTTTGTATGCAAAGGCAAACTACCGTAGTGGAGGCGATGCGGCAGCCTTCCGGTCCGGATTCACTGATCTACTTCAATGTCCCTCATCCTATTGAAACGATGTTTTTTCTTGGGGGCACAGTCTATGGGTATGCACCGGAAAAAGGGGTAGTGGATAGCTTAGAGGCGGAAGGGTATACCGTGATCCTCCTTTCCTCAGATTAGTTTATAAATTCGCTTGTTGCTGTTTTGTAAAAGCCGCTGAGCATTGATAAAGGCTAATCAAAAAAGTTGTCGTACTGATTCTTCCGGCCTTCCTGCCGCACCGGCTCTTTAATCGGCTGATCGAGATCGAGCACATCATTATCATTAGCAGCCTGAGAAAGCAGATTTTGCTTTTCGTTTTCCCCCAAAATAAGCGAAGTGCTTTCTTTTTCCCACTTTTCGAGCATTTTCAGGCCATCTTCTTCGAATATGCCATTTTTTAAGTCGATGGAATTCATGAAGTTAGAAGACATCTCCATGAAGCGGTCCATTTCTCCCACTTTGCTGGCAACGTCATCTGTAATAGCCTCCATAGCTGAGTCAAACATCGCCCGCTTGTCGGGGTCGCCCTGCATAATGCTCATAGCGGAGTTCATCGCGCCGTGGCTGGCGTGAATGGCTTTGCGCTCCTGCTCTTTGATCATCACCTGGTCCTTCACATCCTCAGCCAGGATGAGGGAGTTCTCGTGCATCTTGGTGAGCACCCGGTACAAAACCTCCATTTTCTGGTAGAGGTCTTCCAGCCGTACATTTGAGTCTCTCAGCCGCCCGGCTTTGCGCGACTTCAGGATCATCACCGTTTGCTTGTTACTGGCTTTGGCTTTACTGGCGAGCTTAAGGTTGGCTTCAATCTCCTTTCTGTTATTGTAGATAAGCTCTTTGAGCTTGTGCATTTGCCCACGCAGGATGTTGATTTGCTTTTCCATCTGCTTGACCTTCTTCTTGAGGTCGTCCACGTAGTTCTTCAGGATGCCGATAGGATCGAGCTCCACGAATATGCCAGTGACCCAGCGCATGAAGCCACGGTACATATACCAAATGAGATTGCGAATGCGCGGGTCGAGCACCATGTACAATACTGCTGCGAGGACAGCCAGCATACCAGCCAGGTAGAGGGTATTTTGCGCCAATGCGATAAGTGTAGGCAATGCGGTGTAGAGCAAATAGCCACCGCCAACTAAGAGAGCCCCTAAAAACACAGCACCGGTAACACCCTCTGGGCGTTTCCAGAACGGTTTAGGTTGAGTTTGGGAATTGTTGTCCATCTTTATGTATTGCTGATACCCGTTTTCCGGGCGTCTGTTTTATTTAGGAATACAAATAACGTAAAAATCAAGTAACGGGCAAAAGACGAGTTTTACCTTTTGTAAATCATTCTAATGATAGAGGATCAAAAGATTAATTATTTAACCGTTACCAGGTAGCTGTACAATAGCCATTATGTATCTTCGCCACCACTGACCAATCCCATACGCATGAAGACCTTTGATGTCACCATCCCTGTGCTTAACGAAGAGCCAACGCTGGCGCAAAATGTGCAGGTGTTGCATGGCTTTCTAACCCAACATTTCCCTACTCCTGGCCAATGGCAGATCGTCATTGCAGACAATGGCTCTACGGACCAAACGCTGGAAATCGCGCAGGAACTGAGCGCGCGTATTCCGGAAATCACTTTCGTGAAAGTGCCCAGGCGCGGGGTGGGCCTGGCGTTGAAGACCTCCTGGGGACAATCCAAAGCGGATATCGTTGGTTATATGGACCTTGATCTGGCTACCGACCTTCCTCATTTTCTGGAAGCTTACCAGGCTATTGCCGAGGAGGACTACGATGTGGTGTACGCCTCCCGTCTGCACCCTAAATCGAAAGTCGTCAACCGTTCTTTCAAGCGGGAAGTGGCGAGCCGTATATTCAACCTGCTACTGAAAGGGTACCTTGGTGTGAATTTTTCCGATGGTATGTGCGGCTTCAAATGGCTTAAGCGGGAGGTATATCCGGAGTTACACGCTGCCGGCGCGGAGAACGATGGCTGGTTCTTTTCCACCGAACTCCTCACTACAGCAGAATGGCTCAACAAGCGCATTTACGAACTACCGGTGAAGTGGACCGATGATGTCAGCAGCAGCCGGGTGGAAATATTGCCGCTGGCCAAGCGCTATATTAATTCAATGATCGAACTCAAAAAACGTCGGCCATGACAAAGGCTCCCACTTTAATACTAGGTACTGCAATGTGGGGTTGGACAACCGAAAAGGCCACCGCCTTTAAACTGCTCGACCAATTCTACGGCCGCGGCTACCGGGAGGTGGATGGGGCGACGAATTATCCCATCAATAAAAATCCGGAGGACTTCCGTCGGGCGGAGCATATTCTCCTGCAATGGATCAATGCCCACGGCATCACTGACCTCAAGGTAATGATGAAGGTGGGAAGTGTAAATAATATGCGTACGCCGGAGTGTAATTTGTCCAAAAGCTTCCTGCTCATCATGCTCGATGAGTACCGCTATGCTTTAGGGGACAATCTGGATACCCTAATGCTGCACTGGGACAACCGGGAAGCAGCTACAGAAGTGGAGGAAACCTTTGAGTTCTTTCAGCGTGCCAAAGATTTGGGCTACCGGGTCGGGCTGTCCGGCATCCGGCATCCTGAAGTCCACGATCAGGTCAACGAAACCTTCGGTTTTGACCTCCGCATTCAGATGAAGCACAACCTGCTGCAATCGGATTACGGGCGCTATGCGCCCTTTCATGGGCAGCCCCGCTTTATCGCCTATGGGGTGAATGCAGGTGGTATCAAGCTGGACCCCGGTACTTATCATCGGGACAGCTCGCTGAAAGCCCGGGGCGGAGATACCGAAACGCCACACGCCATCGTCGCACCTCTGCAGCAGGTGCTCGCTGAGGCGAACACACATACTGCCCGTCCGGCAGTCGCTAATATGAACCACTGCGGCATGGCTTATAGCTACCACAGCCCGGACGTAGCGGGTATACTTATCGGCCCGTCCCGCCCGGAGCAGTTGGAAAGCACCCTCAACTTTCATGCGGCTCTGCAGCGTTATGACTATAGCGATTTTTATGAAGGGCTGAAAAGTGTAGCGGCACAATTCTGAATATGGAGCAGTACGATTTCCTGATTGTTGGTGGTGGTATTTTTGGTATTTATGCGGCCTTGTTCCTCCGGGAACAGGGGCAGCGGGTACTGCTCGTGGAGAAGGAAAAAGTGTTGCTAAAAAAGGCTTCCATCGTCAATCAGGCCCGCCTGCACAGCGGCTACCACTATCCGCGCAGTGTAGCTACGGCCCGGATGTCGGATGACAACAAAGCGCGCTTTACGGCTGACCATCAAGACTTTATCAACTTTGAGTTCGAGAAGTACTACGCTATCGACCGCTTTGGTTCCTTTACCGATGCGGCGCAGTTTGAGCGGTTTTGTGCCTTCATCGGCATTCTCTGTGAGCCGGTGGAGCAGCATCCGTACTTTAACTATGACCGGCTGGAGGCTTTATACAAAACCGTGGAGTACACCTTCGACCCCATTCTCATTGCGGAATACTACCGGCAGCGGCTCTACGAGGCTGCCCCGGAGGTTACACCCAGGCTTTTCACGGAAGTTGTCAGTGCAGCGGCAGATGGAGACCAATGGCGAGTGGAGTTGAAGCGCCTGGAGAGCGGTAAGCTGGAAACCGTCAAAGCCCGTCAGGTCATCAATGCCACTTACGCAGGCAGCAATGCGATCAACCGATTATTCGGCGTGCGCGACATCGACCTGATGCACGAGATTTCGGAAATGGCATTTGTCAATTCCCCACAAATCCGGGATATCGGGCTGACCATTATGGACGGCCCCTTTGGTTCGATTATGCCCTATGGCAAAAGTGGACTGCTGTCTCTGTCGAGCGTGGCCTATACCCACCACAAAGTGTCCTATAACAACCTGCCCACCTTCGATTGTCAGCAGGTGAATACCAACTGCCGCCCGGACTTTGTCGACATTTGCAACTTCTGCCCCGCTAAGCCCGCCAGCAATTACCGCAAAATGCTGGGGCAGATCCGGCACTACTTTACGGACAAGGTGGAGTTCCAGTACTTCACCTCCATGTTCACCATCAAGTCGAAGCTTAAAGCCAGTTATATTGATGATGGCCGCCCGACGGAGATCTCCATTCTCCATGAAAATCCCCGATTTTATTGCATCTTTGCCGGTAAAATCAATTCCATTTACGAGATCGAAAAAGTCGTATCCCTTTAAATTCTGACCAAGTATGGCTGTAACTGTAAACGTGGCTTCGGAAATCGCGCCACTGAAACGCGTAATCATTCACCGCCCCGATGAGGGCATCGCTCGTATTAGCCCAAAACGGGCGGAAGAGCTCCTCTTTGACGATATTGTGTACCTGCCACAGATGCAGGAAGAACACGATATCTTCTCGGCTATTCTCAAGCACTTTGTGGGGGAAGAAAATGTCCTGGAAACGGAAGACCTGCTCTTTGAAGCACTGGAGGCCGCTTTAGAATCCGATAAAAAGGAGATGATTGAACGTATCATCGACTACGAGGAACTGCCGCGCTCCTACGAGGACATGCTGCTGAAACTGGACAACAAATCGCTGACGGAGACGCTGATTACCGGCTACCTCGAACAGGAGGATATGATCCTCTTTGACCCCATCCCAAACTTCATTTTCACCCGGGACATCGCCGTTACGGTAAACGATCACGTTATCATCACCAAGGCGGCTAAAGAGGCCCGCTTTCGCGAAAACTTCCTGACCCGCTATATTTTCTGGGCGCACCCCATCTTCAATGCGTTGAGCAAAGAGGGTCGTATCATCAACCTGAACAACGTAGAACTCTTCCCGCCTTCCCGCCGCCGCGAAATGGTGAGTATTGAAGGTGGAGATATGATGGTCATCAATGAAGATTACCTGCTTATTGGTTGCAGTGAGCGGACAACCGCCCACGCGATTCAGTCGCTCAAAGATGTCCTTTTTGAAAAAGGCGTGGTGAAGCATGTCGTGCAGGTCAATATCCCAACGGACCGCAGCTACATGCACATCGATACCATCTTCACGCAAATCAACACCAACCACATTGTAGCGTTTAAGCCGATTGTACTAGATGGGCTTGGCTCTTATGTGGAGGTGTTTTCTTCCAACGGTGCGACCCGCCGGTATCCTTCTATCAAAGAGTTCTTCCACGCCGAAATCAACCCGGACATGGAGTTTATCCTCAGCGGGGAGGGCATCTCGCCCTATCAGGACCGGGAGCAGTGGACAGATGGCTGCAATCTCGTCGCTTTAAAGCCGGGGGTGGCTATCACTTACGACCGCAATCCTTATACGGAGAAGGCTTTCCGGAATGCCGGTTATCAGATTATGCACGCGACCAGTATGCTGCAGGCATTTAAGGACGGGTCACTCAAGCCAGAGCAAGTGGAAAACACCATCATTGCACTGCCTTCCAACGAGCTTTCCCGTGCCCGGGGCGGATCGCACTGCATGACGTGCCCGGTGGAACGGGGATAAAAGGCTTTTCCAAACATTCGAGCGTTGGCGGCTGTAAGGCAAAAGAGCGCGCTTAAAAGTTTATTTATAAAAGCAGTGGCCCTTCAATCCTGAAGGGCCACTGCCACTATGATTAAGGGCTCGCGCAACAATAACTTACCGATTTAGACTCGTTCTTTTGCACGCTAACTGCGTTAAAAAGCCTCACCATAGCCCCACTATGGTTACGTTTTTTGCCTTGTTAGCGCACAAAATAACTTCGCCTATTCTAGCAGCCTGTCGGAGAGGCGCTCAATGGTCTGCGAACGGCAAATATTAT
>Ga0307978_1001584_pt1 | contig 16738 bp, 17 predicted proteins | sample OrgLakmetage1056_FD_203151 | JGI IMG/M metagenome (GOLD analysis project Ga0307978, IMG submission 203151) | Saline water microbial communities from Organic Lake, Antarctica - #1056 | ecosystem: Environmental > Aquatic > Non-marine Saline and Alkaline > Saline | place: Antarctica: Organic Lake...
AAAGTTGCTCCAGAGTTGCTATCAGAGTTGCTCTGAAAGCAAAGTTCCATGGAACCAATCATATTCACTAACTGCTACGCGCTATAAGTTCTTTTTGAACAAAGTGGAAAAGCAACAATCAAAATCTATTTTTGTGCCAAAGACTAAATATTACTCAAAATTGGTGATATCCGTAGAGGGGTGGCCCTTTTCTGGTTGCTCCCTAGTTTCCGCCCCACCCTGTTATTATACTGGATTCTGGATTCTGGATCCCTTATTATTTCCAGCTGCTTATTTTCTATTTTCACGCTGACACTCTCTATTTAGTACGAGTAGGCTATTTATTCAACAGCCCATCAAACATCAAGTCAATGTTTGAAAGATGCCACCGACAGTCCCGCGAATGATGTACATAATAAATAATCATGATGTTTGAGTTTTGAAATTTCTTAATTCTCTAGAAACCTAAGCAGGTTTGCTTTCTGACGCCAAAATTGGTCGATCTTTCGATGCCAAATCATATTCATATTCACATGATTGTGTGCTATACAAAATAGGTGTCCACTCATGTCGCTCATGAATTATGCCACGCGCATGAACTGAGGATTACAGCTCTACCGCTAGTCACTATCAATGACGATTTCACGCCCCCTGTAATTAATAAGCATACATGTTGTGGTTGATGTCTTCATCCTCTACAAGAGGTCCCCGGATGATCTGCAGCATTTTTGTGGGGTTGATCTTACGTTCACAGGACTAAAGTAGTATGGATTCTTCTTTCTTGACCCCTTTTAAGATGCGATCCTAGTGGTTATCATTATCAATGCGAGCAATGACCAACATGTTTTAAGTGGATACCATAGCAAAGGGTTAATCTGTCTCACTTTGCGTTAACTTCATGTTCACGCCGCAGGTATTCAGTCATTTCTGCAATGACGTTCTTCAGTCCTCTCAATCTTCTGTACTAATGTATTATTATCAATAGCATTCTTTTATTTTCACAATGTAAATTCAAATTTCATCATATCTTGTCAGATCTTGTCCCATCTAATAGCAGGCTATTTAACAGCCAAAACGTTTGCAAAAGAAGGAAGAAGACGAATTCCGATGACCACACAAAACACAAAACTAATTGATGATGACTGTTTCTTCCTTCCTTCTGTCCTGCTACGATATCTGCTATCTCTTCGTGCGGTTGTATGGTAGCATGTGCTGTGCGATGTCAGATGGCAAACAACCAACCAAAAAAAACTTATTTCTACTATAATGCAAAGGGTAGTTCGCGCTTTATTGATTGCTCGGACTCTGACATCATTGAAAGCTTCTTGTTCGTTCTCATCTTCAACTGCTATTACCAATAGTAACGACATTACTTGCGATAGTAAGAAAATTGTCACAGGTGCTACTGTGATGATGACGACTGCAACTAATAGTACCAACAATGCTACCACCAACATACACGCTAGCATCAAAAAGAGACTGTTATTCCTACGACACGGGCAAGCGATGCATAATCCACGAGCCGAAGAAGCAAAAGACAAGGGATGCTCACATGAAACATTCCTCAAACTCATGCAAGAAGACGATGCTTTCGATGCGCCACTCACACAACTCGGAATATCACAAGCCACGCTCGCGTCATTAAGCTATAAACACAAAGTAAAGGATGTCCAACTGGTTGTCAGTTCACCTTTGACAAGGGCTATTCATACCGCTGATTTAACCGTACCACCCACTTCTCTTCAAAACAGAATTTGTATCGAAGACTTCAGGGAAATCAACGGATGGCTTCTCAATTCTAAACGCAGATCAAAACAGGACCTAATTCATATTTTTCATCCTCATTGGGACTTCAATTATCTACCATCAGAACAAGATGATGCATGGACTGAGACACTTGAGTCACAAGAAAGTTGTGCCGAACGGTGTTATCAGGGAATGCTGTGGTTGAAAGAGAGAGAAGAAACAAATATTTTGACTGTAGCGCATGGAGGGTTGTTGAGATTCGCCATGGTGCAACATCCTAATATCATTGTGGTGGACGGAAGAAAAACACAAGAACAAAGATTCGAAAATTGTGAATTGAGAGAGTATGATGTCGAATTCACTACCAATATGGACATGTTGGCAGAAAAACAGAATGAAGCACATGTAGATGAAGATGCAGATACAAATAATGAAGAAAATACAGGAATGACAGTAAAAGTAACAACGGAAAGACCACTCATCATTTTGAGAGAAATACATTGATTAGAGATATCTTTGTTAGAGATTCAGCGTCACTGCATGCAAATGGTAATTAAATAGAGGTTTTAATAAGATCGTGCATGTAACATTGAACACAGAAAAAACGTATTGTACATAGATAGTACGAATGGTCGTATGGAAGTTGAAAGTGCTTCGAAATAAATTGCAGAGGATATTCAAGACCGAAAAATACTACAATAAGTAATAATCATTATTCACACGGGATTAAAGCATGTCTATAGAATTTCTGACGTTACTAAGCTAATTTACCTCCAAATCATTGATGATGTGGTGCAACAATCATGTCGACACATTTTCCAATTTCAAGTATCATTTGCTAAATTAAATCTTCAAAAAAATCAAACATACGCCCTTCTGAAAAAGAACAAAGCAAATTATCAGGCAGGTGAACTTAGAACTCACAAACACGATCGACTCTTTGCTTCAAGATGAAAGCTAACCTCTTGTGGTTCGTAAGACTTCTGATCTACTATACTCTGCGGTACTACATTGTGTGATTTGCAGCCAGCATCATCTTTTATATTGGACTAGACAAACAAATTCACTTGTTCACTCCTGGCAATTATAGCGAAGAAATCCGACATAAAGCATCAAGCATCGAAAAGAACAACCAATTATTCTTTGGGTTCTCTTTCAATCATTCGGACAACTTATACAAAATATCCAGTGACTGGTACGCTTCCTTCATAGTGTCACTTGTAATGGACTACATGGTGCTCATACTTGTATGGTGCCCATACGTTGCATCTGCATCGCTTTTTTCTACATCATTTGACAAAATTGAGGAATCCCAATCTACTACTAGTAGCAGAAATATTATCATAGATTCTTCTATTGAGTCTGACAGTCACACTGATCCTTTGACTCGATACCTTGAAGAAGACAACGGGGGGAATCGGCAGATAATGTTACTCGGTTCCTTGATCGTCTGCTTTCTGATGGTCGCCTTTTGCTGTTCCCGAATAGTATTGAGTGTCCGAAACCAAGCAGAACTAGTAGCATCGTCCGAGAGTATTCGCGAAGCCACTAACGCCAACCTTTCTTTGGATCAAAGGAGAGCAATTCTTAAAATGCTGTTCAATGACGATACGAAGTTTGCTGATACCAAGAGTGGAAAAGGCAAAGGGGTTGCAACACAAGATGATTATCATGACACGACAATGGATGAACGAGAAGGAGACAACGTGAAAGGCGTATCTGGTGACGAAGAAAGCCCTGATACTCCGTTGACTCAAGACATGACATGGTTTCCACCTGGTGGTAGTCAGCATATGGTTACAAAGGAAGATGATGCAAGTCCAGTAAAATCCAGTCTACAGGTTTTAGTAAAGAATAGTAAAGCTGCAGCAGTTGTTGTTCCGGATACAGCGTTGCCCTTCGCACGTCCTCTGTCAGCACTGTACGCCGATACTGATTCAGATGTAGAGAAGCAAGATTGTGATGTTGATGTCACAAAAGCAGAAACCAATGTCGACGATGATGTAGATTCTATAGAGGGCGATCTCTGTTCAATTTGTCTTGGTGTATATGGTAAGCGAATTGATACCGTAGTGTGCACAGTATACTGTATCTATGCACCAATTCCAGTACAACAGTTTCATTTTCAATTCTTTATGAAATTATGTGACTTGAACTAACATTTCCCCACCTTTGTCGTTATCATGACTTTGCTCAATTCGCAGAAGAAGATGATAGCATTGTTGCGTCAAAGCATTGCGCTCATTACTTTCATCGAGAATGGTAAGCACCTTTTCAAAAACATAATCACTTGAAAGATACCCAATGCAATATATCACCAAGTTCCCTTTGCCCTAACAATAGCCCCGTTTTTCCGATATGGTACATTTATGTACCTTCTTTTCTTTACTTAGTATTATTCAATGGCTTGAATCTGAAAAGAGCGACTACAAATGTCCCGAGTGCCGAAATCATATGATTACAACGGATGAGCTACAAGATGCAGCCTCTCGCTTAGAAGGGGATGAAATTGTGACAAAGAATTCATTGAGACCGCGGTATAGGAGGGGGGTAGGAATGGTGACAAGAAATCATGGCATAGTCAATCAACATCCCCCAATCTGAGCAGAGCCAAGAGAAGGAATGCTAGATTCAGCAAAGATGAAATGATCGAGTACTTTGTGTTGCCAGCATTCTTATGAGTGGCCCATTTTATTCCACATGTTCGAGTGAAATATCTGTCGTTTTGTAATGTACAATTAATTCCTTTTATTTAATCGTCAATTTATTTGGAATTATTAGCTAATTCCTATCAAATCTTTATTCCACATCAACTAAAATACTAAATATAACTTTTCTAAAAGAAGCATCTTTTTTAAACATGGTGCGCTATTTGGACAAGAATTCAGAAACATCATGATGTACTTTTGTGCGCCTTCAGGAAGCTAATAAAAGCTTCTGTACAATACTCTGCAATACCAGGCTACAGAAATTGCTGCACTTCGACCAAATAACCAAAGTCACTCATAGCCGTTGTTAATAAGAAGAAGAGAGGAAATCCGACATAAAGCATCAAGCATCAAGCATCAAACATCAAACATCAAACAGCAAGCATCAAACATCAAGCATCGAAAAGAACAACCAATTATTCTTTGGGGTCTCTTTCAATCATTCGGACAACTTATACAGAATATCCAGTGACTGGTGCCGTCATGACTTCCTCTATAGTGTCACTTGTAATGGACTACATGGTGCTCATACTTGTATGGTGCCCATACGTTGCATCTGCATCTGCATCGCTTCTTTCTACATCATTTGACAAAATTGAAAAAACCAAATTTACTACTACTGGTAGAAATATCGTCATCGATTCTTCTATTGAGTCTGACAGTCACTCCGATCCTTTGACTCGATACCTTGAAGGAGATAACGGGACAGGCCAGAACAAATTCGACATGAACTCTCGGTCGATGCTACTCGTCTGGAAGTTTTTTTGTTTGATAATAGATAAAGTATGTGCTAAATAATCAATTTTCAATTTGAAAGACGTTACTTTTTTGGACGTCAAGATTCCTCTCACAGATCATTTTCTATCATTTTACTAGCTAATTTCCTTTAATTTCTACCAAATCTTCACTCCGCATCAACTAAATATATCTTTTCTAAAATCAAACATGCGCGCTATTAGAACAAGAGAGCAGAACACAATGATGATTCTTTAAGATGAAATGCAACCATAATCCAATGAAGTAACAAATATAGCTTCTTTACCTTTCTGTACAATACTCTGCAATACCAGGCTAGAGAAATTGCTGCACCTCCACCAAATAACCAAAGTCACTCGTAGCCGTTGTTAATAAGAGAGGAAATCCGACATAAAGTATCAAGCATCGAAAAGAACAACCAATTATTCTTTGGGTTCTCTTTCAATCATTCGGACAACTTATACAAAATATCCAGTGACTGGTACCGTCATGGCTTCCTTCATAGTGTCACTTGTAATGGACTACATGGTGCTCATACTTGTATGGTGCCCATGCGTTGCATCTGCATCTGCATCGCTTCTTTCTACATCATTTGACAAAATTGAAGAATCCCAATCTACTACTAGCAGTAGAAATAACATCATAGATTCTTCTATTGAGTCTAGCAGTCACACCGATCCTTTGACTCGATTCCTTGAAGGAGACAACGGGACAGGCCAGAACAAATTCGATATGAACTCTCGGTCGATGCTACTCATCTGGACGGCTTTTTGTTTCGCCGTGTTCTTCTTCTGTTGCTTCCGGCTAATACTTAGTAATGGCAGACGTCAAGATGCACCAGGGGCAACATCCGAGGCTATTCGCGAAGCTATCATCGCCAATCTCTCTGTAGATCAGAGGCGAGCAATTCTTGAAATATTGTTCAGTGACGATACGAAGTTTGCTGATACCAAGAATTGGGTAGGTAAAGGGCTTGCCATTAACGATGCCAATAATTATCATGACACGACAATTGATGAACACGGAAGAGACAATAATATTATGATGACTACATTATCACTATTAACGCCTAGCAGGAAAAGCAAGTTTGTTGGGGAAAAGGAAAGCCCAGTAACTACACTTTCTCAACACACGATGTCACCTTCGCCTGATAGCAGTCAGCATATGGTTTCATTGGACAATAATTTGAGTCCAGTGGTAGCAAGTGTACCAATGTTTTCTTCGGGCGATCCTCGATCCAACGAATATGAATCTATGCGAGATATCGAGAGCAATGATCATGGGTCAAATAAGGTGCTCTCGATTCAACCAAGATTGCAGTTTTCAGTCCATGAGAGAAAAATCGCAGGAGACTTTGATGCTGACGACGCACATCCTCTGTCGCTGAAATCAACTGTATATGCTGATGTGGATGTGGAGCTGAATTTGGAGTTAGATGTAGAGCAAGATTGTGATTGTGATGTTGCTAAAGCAGAAACCGACACCGATGATAATACAGATTCTATAGAGGACCATCTTTGTTCCATTTGTCTCGATGACTATGGTAAGTGAGCTAATACTGCACATCAGCTTCCTTGCCAATTCTTTGTCCATAATTGAATAGTCTTTATTAAGCTGTGACTAACATTTTGCCGTACTTTCGATCTTGTTCAATTCGCAGAAGAGAAAGATAGTATTGTTGCGTCAAAGCATTGCGCTCATTACTTTCACAGAGAATGGTACGTAATTTATGATCACTAAAGAGATATAATGCAAAAATCTCTAACCAATGTCCCGCTGTCCATTTAACATGAAAATTCAGTATTATGCAGTGGCTCGCATGTGAAAAGAGCGATTACAAATGTCCTGAATGCCGAAATCACATGGTTACAACGGATGAGCTACTGGATGCAGCATCTCGCTTAATAGGAGATAAAGCTATGGCAGAGGATGTGAAGCCTAGGTTTGGGATAGGGATGGTGATGAGAAATCATGGCATAGTCAACCCACATCCCCAAACTGTATAATATTATGTACAGAGCCAAGATGAAGGACTTTAGATTCGGCAGAGATGATGATTGGGTGAATTTGTGTTGTTTGTATTCTTTACGAATGACTAATTTTTATTCCACATATTTGAGGAATGAGCAGGAATTCTTTATTATCTTTGCTCTAGTAGTGAGTAGTGTATTTCATTATTTTTGATGTGTACGAAAGACTGAGAGAGAGAGGGTCGAAGAGACGGATAACTTAATGTTTCTTTTACATTGATCACATGATAAATCTTCTTGACCGTCTACAAATAATGTGTATTGCATTGGTCACATAATGCAACCCATTGATTGACCTGGGAAGTATTCTAAGAAAGAACCTTTTTGACGAAGGATTCCAATTTGTTCGTATTTGCCCCTGACATTTGTTGAACAACTTGTTTATCAACGATTGCAACAAAGGTTGGCATCATTGCTATTTTATACTGTGCAGCAAGATCATCAACTTCATCAACATCCACTGTCGCAAAGACCACTTTATTGGAAGCGTTTTTCTGTGAAAGACTTTGATAGAAAGGATGAATTGCTTTGCATGGCTTGCACCAATCTGCAGTGAATTTGAGAAAGACTGTATTTTTCTCTTTTAGAAGAACCTGGAACTGTGCCATGGAAGTAACTTCGACGACATCCTTATCTTCACCGCTACTACAAGTACTATCAGTAGTACTATTTGACACTGACGATTCCATTCTTCCAGTGACCGATTGTGATGACTCGTTACAATCTGAATCGCAGCACGACTTCGTGTTTCCATTGGTGTTGGTGTTGGTATTGGACATATTCGCAGTTGTGTGGACGCCAAGCTTTTTTGCGAGAATATCTGGAAGGAGTCCCATTTGATAGAGAGGTCTTGCAATGAACTGCAGCAACACTAGCAACAACGGGATAATTGCACTGTACGGCACGCAAACACCACAAAGGCAAATAGCAGTCATTGTTGGGATTTATTTTATGAATTGCTTCTCTAGTTCTATTCAATAATATTACTTAATCGGGGAAAGCAGCATCTTTAAACGGCAGGCGGCAGGTTGTCTCAGGTTGTGCTTCTTTTTCATCTTCAAAGGCCTATTACACTGTACATTTAATTCTTAATTCTTTTACCTTTAGGCTGTTAATAAAGTTATGACGTCAACACTCAAAAGCCTAAAAGGTAAAAAAGACAAAAGATAAGATATGATATTATGATGACAGGTACTATCATGGCGAATATTATTACTGTGACGTTTGATTCCACAATTTGTCGAGAAAGATACCATCACCGCTCACCGACCGTCGTATCGTTGATAGTAGGTAAGTTCATGTGTCATGATGTGATGTGTCGTGTTGCATTGCATAAATATCAACCATAAGTACTAATTACTGATTCAATACCAAAACGAACTTCAAACCATTCATTCACTTCAACAATGAAACTCGCTACAGCTGCACTTGTTCTTACTGCTGTAATCAGCTCTTCCTCTGCCTTTGCTCCTGCAAGCAAGGCTTTTGTTCGTCCTTCCTCTGCTGTCTACGGTACGGAAGGATTGGATTTGTCAGGAAACAATTGGAAGCCCGACAGTGAAAAGATGGGATCCACTGATACAGGAGATTACTTTCCGGAGGGTTACGCAGGGGCTGAAGTTGGTAAGTCTTGGGTTAGGGTTTATAACGCATGATAATATATATGATGACTGATACACATCATGATACTAACGATAACATATCACATGACCTTTTCACAACGATGATCAGACTTTACCGAAGGAATGATGGGTAGTCAAGCTGGTATGGGAGGCGATAGAAGCGGCCCTGAATTGCCAGGCATGGAGAATCTTGGTGCTGACGCTATCATGATGGGAGGAATAGAGGAGAACTCAGAAATTCCAGCAGGAATGGAGTTCGTCGCTGCTTCTGTGCCTGATGGAGCATTCGAATTTCAGGTAGCTGCTTCTAGTAAAGGAGGACAACTCGAGATTGAAGTCAAGCCTTTTTGTATGGGATTCGAAGATTACTTCGCAGCATTTACCACTGATTCTCATCAAACGCTCAAGGTATCACCTTGCGCTGGGAGAATGGATAGAAGAGGTGGAGAGTCCACGTTTATTACCATTGCTTGTGAACCCAGTGGGCAGGCTGGAGTTTTTACGGGGGATCTTGTTATTAATCTTCCAGAAGATATGTCCAAGCTCAGTTACAAGGTTTCTGTCACATCCTTTTAGATATACATGAGATTATGCAACTTCAAAATGTGAAGATCTTTGATACTAGATTGATAACAGCCCTCGTTTTGTGATTGCCCGAGACGCTAGCTAGGAACTGACGTATCGTAAATACTAATGTAATTGACATGAGGGTCCTTCTAGATTTCATACATTTAGTACATAAGTGCGCGATGATTTCACGGGTATAGGTTGGAATGCATTCGCAACGCTCTGGTGGGGATTTAGACAGCACGGTATTATACTTTATTTGTACTTTTCCTTTGAATGTGCAATGACAGCCTCGCTACTTGTGCATGCGTACAATATTGCCATACTTCCTTTCCAAGTAGAAGAATCGCATGATCACTCCATATTCTAAGATTCTTTCTTTTTTACACGACCATCATTGTGAGGGTGCTGTTGGAATGCTCGACACTTTTGCTACAGTCAGCGAACTGTACCATGATGAAAATGAAAGCTGCTGAAAGATGGAAATGCATTCGTGCAAAGTGTCTTCGTGATTGCATGATATTGTGATACAAGCTCCAGCCATATCTATAGAGTGTATAGACCATACGGCGCCCATTATCATGGGTTGAGGAATAAAATTGACCGCCTTTACAGTACTACTACTGTCCAGCAGTCAGATAGATAGCAGTGAATTACTGTTACAACGAAAGAAAAGTGAAGCGAAATGACCATAGCTCGGGGAAAGATTTGCACATTGTCTGATCATGGAATTACATTAGATTAGGACTGGCGTCAGACATTAAAGAGATTGTGTAGCCAAGCACTTCTTCACATTATAAATTATTCTTGTTGTTTGTTTGACCCTTGAACAGCAAAAGAACGGGTAAAAGTTTTGGCTTTCTGAAGAGTGGTGCATAGTTGCAAACACTGACTCTACTAAAACTTGGCCATCGCAAGGAAGTTAATCAAGATGACGATTCTAGTGACCAAGGAAAGTATGGCAAGACTACTGGAGGAATCATCAAGACAATTTTCATCCAGCCCATAGATGGAAGTACCGAATGAATCGCAATCGACAGCATCGATGGGCGAGCTGCAAGACATTGCAGTTTGGACATTAGGCTGAGTAAACACTTTGCAATAGCCTTTGGCGTTGAGATGAATGGCATCTTCGAAGTACTTCTGATTACTAAAGGTAATGCTTGACCCACCACAAGCTGACAATGAATCAATTATTTGAAGGCTCGATCCTGATGGCATTTGCACAGAAAAATTCTGAAGAGCTTGAGATAATATTGCAAAGTCTGATGTCGATTCACATTCTTCTGGAGCAGATGGCATACAATATCCAGTAATGACATATGTAGTTGCTCCTGGTGCGACATTATTAACAATATTGGTGACAGCCTTTTGCATTCTTTCCTTTAATTCTGAAGCGCCTATCGAACATTTACTCTCAAGCAGATCATTTCCTCCGATCGAAATATAGACAGACTTCCATGAAGTGACATCTTCAGTCAGCATCTGATCTTCATCGGTACAAGAAACAATATCATCTGCAGTATAGGATGCCCACTGTTTGGCAGTAGTGCCGGCTATGCCTGCATTATATACATTGACATCGGTGCAAAACGACTCCAATGTTTTCCCCATGAACTCTGTCATGCTATCTCCCACGAGTAGAACATCCCCTTGTGAAAATGTACCATAGGTACAGAATGAAAGGAGTACGAAACCTAATGATTTCATGACTGAGTGGAAACGCACTTTACTTTTACTTTACTTTTCCAAGGTAATGCACGGTACAAAACGTATGTTTTGACAAGATTGTAATGAATCCAAAATACCACAGTCCACAGTATGTAAAGTTACTATTGTTTTGAACACCACAACCCACAACAACATTTGACATTTTTAAAATCGGTACCACTTCCCTTAATCACCAACCCTAACCAAACGCCAGAACAGCCACAACCTCGACAAGCGACAAGCCACTGATACACACACAAAGAAAGGCCAGCAACATGCAACATGCAACATCACAAACAAACAAAACGATAGAGGGCAAAATCAAAATAGCTTGCAACAACTAACTTGGTGGATTACATCATACAATAGTAATCTGCTTGCTGAACATGACCGGTGCCAACTCTAATTCCAATTCCAATTCCAATTTCGATAACAAATTTCGTGCACCACCAATCAGTAATCAAGATGATCTGAGTCGCGAAGAAACAGAAATCTGGAAATCAATCTCGAAAGAAATGTTTGCCCAAGATCCCTCGGAAAAGTCCCAAGCTAAGAATGAAGGACTTCATCCAGTTTTGGCAATAGGCCTCACTGCAGCACTCCTTGCCCATGGAGCGATAATGTTCTCCCTTCCTCCTGTGCTTCGACAGCGAGGAGCTCCATTCCTTCCCACTGCATCCGAGGGTCTGAATATTATGTTTCAAGAACTAAAGAATCAACCCATTATAGTCAACAGAATGCGTGCAAGGAAAAATCTCAATTTTATTGATTTAGGTTCTGGAGATGGAAGAGTTGTCTTTCGAGCTGCGCGTGAAGGCTTATTTACTAATTCTGTTGGCTACGAGATCAATCCAGGTGAGTGCTGACACTATATTGTTGCGTACACTGCGTTACTAGACACTAGATAGTACTAGATAGACATAGTTAGCAAGTACACTGCTATACCACAATGCTACAATGCTGCTATTATGCGACTCATCGTTCTGCAATATGCTCACACGTGAATACCTGCTAGTACTGCATGGGTGGGCACATCTTAGAAGAGCTGTACAGGCGCCAAAGTACTGGGCTTCAACGAGCTTTTACCTGAAAGATATCTGGAAAGTAGATCTATCAAAAGCTCATGTAGTGGCGGTTTATGGTTTACATCCAATCATGGGCAAGCTTGGAAAAAAAATGGAGAAGGAATTGAAACCCGGATCCATTGTAGGTAAGCTTTAAATTTACGTTGAGGAAGATAATATTCCAGTTATTTGCATTCTAGTCTCGATTCCACCTTTCTGCCAACACTATCTCATTTCTTTCCATTCACGTTTCATATTTTATGTTCTACTTGAAACAGTTTCCAACGTCTTTACAATTCCGGGGTGGAAACCTATTCACGGTAGCAGGGGACGAGTTCACTTTTATTCAATTCCAGAAAGCATTGTAGCAAAAAATAAAGGAACTCGTTGAGCATATGCAATGCACATTCTTGCCGACATGAGCGTCAACATTAGCATCACTCATAACGCAGTGACGATTGCGAAGATGGGATAAGATGCTTGATTGCCTTGCCTTACTTGGACTAATTTCTTGATCAGTGAAATAGTGTGTAGAGATGGACAATCTATAATGCATGATACATATTATGTGCTATGGAAAGAGTTACCAGGAGATTGACGAGGGAAATAATGAAAGCTTCCGTTTTTGTTCGTGTGAGCTCCCAGTAAGTCAATCAATTTGAGTTTGATTCAGATGGGATTGCAAATAATGAGATGATTTTGTCTCATTCAAGAGGACAAATAGGGACAAATATAAATAGAATTCACCTTTCCCCAACTTTAGCAATATTGAATTTAGTACAGTAGGGAGACTGCCTCCTTCCTCCACCTCAAAATATCTCAACAACGAAGTTGCACTAACTAGCTTGGGCCCAAGAAAATAATGGGGTGGACATGTATTGACATATTTCTGTGTTCCACCAGGGTACTCCATAGTCTGTCAACAACTTGCAGTAATGACCAGGGATCATGAAGGACTAGAGTAGAGTGAAGAGGGATTACAAGGGACGCTCTTCAGCACCACACAAGGTAAGTTTATCCAGCTGCTGGTGTCATTGGATAGATAGTACCTACATTCGTTTGTACATCGTAGGCTCATAGCTCATAGTCTCTCTAGAGAGAGAGAGAGAGGAGAGAGTATTATGTAGTCGCGAAATTTCGGTACACTTTCTTTTCCTTCTCTTTGCATTTAACCGTATTGCATAGGTAATGGGAGCCAGATGGGTGGTGCGTCGTGCTTTTTATCAAAATAGTCTCAAAAAATTGAGTGCCGGATGCCGGAAACGTTGAGGCACCAGTACCGTTACGTTGTGCCGTGGCTTCGCTCTTCGCTTGATATTTTCCAAATCTATTACCGATTACTGTATCTTGTATCTTGTATCTTTCGCATGAGATACATTTACAGGCTAGAATAGTACACCTAGTACCTAGCTAGACTAAGATATTGCCCGAATACTGCAAACTGCGATCAGAAAAGAATTTATTAAATCACATGTCTATCCTCGATAAAAAGTCATGGACCTGGGAAGGATCCTTAGTTGATCACCTCCGTATCTTGGTCCATTTTCCATTCTTCTTTGTTGCCCCTTTTGTCCTCCTGCCCGAGGCCTGTGAAACCATCCATCTCTCACTCAACAGCGTGAATGGATGTAAATTCTGTACTGATTTGCATGGAGAACTTGGACGCATGGCTGGATTAAAGGATTCCTATGGACTCATGTCGACAGGAAATCTATCCAGCGACGAAGAAAAGAAAGAATTTGGTTTATATGCAGATTATGGACGTTCCTTTGCCCAGTATGATGGCAGGGGACAAGATGTGCAAGAAAAGTACGATGCCATCGATGCCCAGTATGGTGCAATGTCGGCACGATCTGCTGAAGGCGTAAGTAAATGTCACTTATCTCATGGTGCCCAGGTGCTTAAATCTATGAAATTGTTCTTGCTTTGCTCACCAAACTCTTGTATGTTTTGTTCCACGCAAGCTCGCATATTTCTTATGGTGGGGATCGATCGGAGGAAACACAATTTTGAGCTTCGTTGAAGGCACGTTGAAGGGAAAGCAAAAGGAAGGATCAAATACAATCTTCGAAATTATCTTTGTTCTTTACTATGGACTCCTCTTTTTGATCATCGACCTTACTTCCAGGCTTTTGAAGCTTTTTCCAGCTGGAGTCCCAAAGCTACTCTCTATTGTCTTGGGATTGATTCTTCCAGCAGTCGCAGGAGTTTGGATCATCCCCTATGGATTGGTTGCATTTGTAGCCAAACGAACCTTCCTCAAAAATGATGACCCCACAAACAACTATCTTGGAGCTGGATCTGCTTATTCTGCATTGCCTTGAAGTATCAATTTGGATCATATCGTCGCGCAAGTAAGGGAATTTGTGTGACAATTGGTAAGCATTTGTGGTGTGGCAACAGTTCACAGTTTTGTGTCGGCATGGTTGCTGCAACACAATGCGCCTGTTATATTTCTCAACCAACTGTGTTCCTTGTGAAATCGGTGAACGCAGCGAAATATGTGTAATAAAGAATATAAGTTTTTCTCTTCTTATCATATTGATTATATCATAGACTACTCCTGTGGTTTCAGGAGTTAAGGGTGGTTTGGGCAATTGCCACCGTTATATCCGCATGCTTCTGATCTGTAATCTTCACCATTGCAGTATCCATCGCCTGTCCAATCAGAAATATTCACATTGCAGCTAGGATTATAGGTGTTGAATTCGACACAATCATCACCGTCAAATTTGCCTACTCACTCAGAAGTATTCACACCATAGTTGGGAACTTATTTATACTTGGTGCAGCAGAAGCACTCAGCGCAGCAGAAAGTGGACATTTCCTCCAATGATGATGGGAAATAGGAAGGCACATCCACTTGGTCTTAGGAACTTACTTCTTGCAAACGAATGGAGCAACGACAGCAACGAAAACGGGTTCAGAAGCCTTGACAATATGTACAATGGTCACAGCTCCAGCAGAAAGAGCAAAGACAGAAGTAGAGTGTGCTCCCATGACGTAGAAAGCAAATAACGGTGTCATTGACGGTAACATTTGGCGCCGAAAGGGTACAGGGTGCGACCCACATGAAGGGCAATAGATGCATATGACTCTGAGCTGTACAGTAGAGATGATCATGGGGGATCCAGTGGATCCTCTAATAGCGCGGAGACAGAGATTGTTTTATACATTGTAACTGTTGATTCCTACGTATCAGAAGATGAAATAGCATGATGGGGGGGGGCTACGAGCTACGACGTTAGAAAGGGGATCCTGGAAGATCTGAGACGAACAAATATCTATTATAGTAGACAACACTGCAGTAATAGTCTATGTTTATTTTTGAAACTGATTTAGTGTTATGCTGCGGATTAGGTTCGTTGATTTCTGTATTATGTCACTTAGCAGGGCACAAGAAACTTGTTGTGCTACAGAAGAACAGCCAACCAGACGCTAGACATCAAACCTCGCTATATTCGATTGATATTAGTCACGACATGCATTCAGCGTAGCTATTGTTGTCGACGATTCCCGATTGAGTCGAACATTCCTTTTTGGGACTACATTTCTTGATAGTCGCGTATCAAATGAAAGCTCTTCCAAAAAGCACATCCATGATACCAGTAACGCATGAGTTATCAACGAAACATTGTGTCAAGCCCAGTGATGGTCCCTCTGACCACGCCCTCCGTGAGGTTGTCGGTTCGCAAACGAAGGATGACTTTCCAAAGCCCGTGAATGAAAGAAGATCCGCCATCGATGGTAGCTTGGTTGATGGTACCTGCACTCGTTGTCAGGTAAGATGGTGTTGTCTGAGTTGCTACTGTAAAGTTCGAGATATACAATTGGGTCTCAACAGCCTCACTCATAGCATTGTTAGGATCCGAATCATTTTCCATCATTTATCTCGCCACGTGGTGATACTAATGGCGTGCCTTGAAGATGAACATAGTCCATTGGTTTATTTTGTACTATTCTTTCATGCCGTAATGTGCTTCTTTTCTGATGAGTAAATCTAATATACGATACAACTAGGGGAATGTCCGTTCTCCGTTCTCACTCCTCCTACCTCTGAGTGCTGACATCAATTTCTTCCTTGGCACCAGTCTTCAGAACCTTCTCGATATCACCATCGATATCTTCTCCATCATCACGGGTGTCGGGGTTTGCGATACCAGCAGCAACAACATTGATCAAATTATCAGATCTTATTTAGCGACTAGCCTCAGCTTGTTCAACAGTAGTAGTTCAACGTTCAACCGTTCAACATCCTTACGCGAATAATGTCTTTTTCGCCATTTGAATTTGCGAAATTTGCGCGAACTTTCACTTGCTTGCAACAAAACCTTCTTAAAAACGGTTGTAGATAACTGCTTGCTCTACCGCGCTCTGCATCACGCATCACCCTCAAATCTGTCTTCCAACACAAACGGACCGAACGGATCAAATGAAATCATTCCATCATCACATAAAATACAGAGTTTATTTTACACAACAGTTATCAGATTTAATATGAAATACCACTTTCCTTCCAGTAGCAATCCACTTTGGTGGAGTAGCCTACTCGGAGT
>Ga0307978_1001586_pt1 | contig 16714 bp, 15 predicted proteins | sample OrgLakmetage1056_FD_203151 | JGI IMG/M metagenome (GOLD analysis project Ga0307978, IMG submission 203151) | Saline water microbial communities from Organic Lake, Antarctica - #1056 | ecosystem: Environmental > Aquatic > Non-marine Saline and Alkaline > Saline | place: Antarctica: Organic Lake...
CACAGCAACATTCAACCAAACAATGGCCGACCGATCCATCTGGGCGGAGCTCAGCAATCCAAGTGCAGCCAACCCACAGCAGCGGCTTTCGAGCAGCCTGGCGATCTGCTCTACTCTTACACTGATCTTCATGATCTTCATGTAGCTAGCTAGTGTAATATCGAACTCTCTTTAAAGGCATACAAACAATTACGATATAACAACCACACAAACTCGTATGGCAACAAATACACACACAAGTTCCATACGAAGACGTCATTTACCAAGGCATCGACGCCTGCTTGTAGCGTCCAATACGCTTCCCAGCCGGAGGAGCAACACCTCTCATCGAAGTGGCTCCAGTCGCGAGAATGATGCGCTTGTCGATATAGCCTTCTGAGATAGTAGTCGTACGCAAGTCGGTGAAGAACCCAGCAAGACCAGTCGTGGCCTTCCTTCTGATTTGAACGACGTGCTGTCGGTCTTCGGGTGGCAAGATCGACTGGTTGTGGACCACGTACCGCATCTTCTTCGCCATGTGCTTTTCGGTTTCGGTCGTCTCAATAGGCGGAACTTCCAACAAGGCGTCGCTCTCGATATTATCGCCAGGCTCATCGTTGATAAGACGACGAAACCAGAGCTTGCCAACGTCGGCCAAGACCAGTGTGCCGAGATTGAATAGAATGATCCACAGCAGATTGAAACCAGAGAGCTCGCTGGCGTATACAGCGATGAAAGCGCTGCCAATACACGTCCCGATCACTGAGACGTTCAGGTGTATCGAGGGTCTCGAAAGCAGGAAGAAGATTGGCGCTCGCACGGAGAAGATCATCAGCTCCGTCACAAGTACTAGGTGAAACCAGATAAAGCCGCGAGTTTCTGCTGAACAGTTGCTGTCTAATTCGATCGGATCCTCGAGTCCTTCAGCATGATTCATCAAGAAGATAAAGACCAGACCAGCAGCCGATTGGGCAAGACCATAATAGAGAGACATGATCACAAGCTTTCTGGCGTTGGGTAGCTGCGGCTTTGTCGTGGCCTGGGCATTGTCATAAGCGACCGGAATCATTGAAATGTCGTTGAGAAGAGCCAGAATGATGATTAGCAGAGAATCGACGGCACAGCCAGATGCAAAAAGGACGATAGAGAGAGTCAACACCATGACGATGGAAGCTGCAACTCGATAGATGACGTAGCTTTTGATGCGCGAAAAGATACGACGGGACTCCAGAACGGCTCCGTAGATCGGACTGAGACCGGGCTTCGTAAGAATGAGATCCGCTGCATTCTTCGCTGCATCCGTGGCCCCCTCGACTGCAATACCAACTTGCGCAGCGGACAGAGCTGGTGCGTCATTGACGCCCTGCAGCAAAATTAAGGAAAAGAGAGTCAGCGCTTTGTAAGCGGACAAAACGAAAAGTAAGTTCGGTCAACGTACATCTCCAGTCATCCCAGTGACAAGACCAAACTTGTTGCGCAATGTCAGGACAACCTCTCTTTTATCACTCGGTAAGACCGCGGCAAACCCATCTGCTTCCCAGATAATGCTCTTCTTCTCTTCGGCAGGGGCATTGCGCATCTCTTCGCCAGCGCGAATATCCGTTCCAAGACCGATCAAGCGTGCCGTTTCTTTGCCGACATTGACATGATCGCCAGTAATCATCTTGACGGAAATGTTGGCATGATGAAGAGACTCGATTGTCGCTCGAGTATCGCTGCGAGGTGGGTCCAACATGGGCAACAACCCCGCGAACCTCCAAATTGGGCTATCGATTTCGCGTGCGTTGCCCTCGCACACTGCAATGCCAATCGTCTTGTAGCCGGACTTGCTCAGACCAGTGTCTACTTCACCGATGTGAGCCAGGAACTTCTTGTCTTTGATTTTGTCAATCTTCCACTGGAGCTCGTGGTCGTCGACAGAGCCAGCTTCCGTGTCAACAACCTTGGCCGGGAGGCCCTTGGCAATCGTCAGCGTTTTGTCGCCGTACTTGACAAAAGCGACCACGCGCTTGACAGAAGGATTGAATCCGATAATTTCAGTCTGCTTGTAGTCGGCGCCGCTATCCTTGTACTTGGACTCCTTAAAGGCACTCACAATCGCCCGATCAATCGGATCGTCTTTTTTGTCGGCATTTGAGCACAGATAGGCATAGAGAATCACTTCATGTTCTGTGAAGCCTTCCGCTGCAAAGATTCGCTCTGGGATTATGGACATGTTGGCAGTTGTCAGCGTTCCTGTCTTGTCACTGTCACAAAAGGAAGAGCGCGGGAGCGTTAGAATGAGGGAGCGCACGACGATGCTATAATTGACCACCAGAGCTCAGACTCTGTTGTCACGGTGAATTACCTGCAGAGCATTGACATGGAAGCAATATCTTGCAACGCTGGGATGGACGTCACAATTGCATTATGCTCCTTGGCCAGAAAAGAGGCGCCGAGGGCCAAGTTGACTTGGACGACGAGCGGCAGGGCGACTGGGATAGATGCAATCATAATCGAGAGCGCGTCCAAGACCGTTTCCTTGACGTTGTTGTCGAAGCCATCGTAGACAATGCCTTCCACTAAAAGGACCGCAACAACAATCAGAAACGACGACGAAATCAAGATCTGAACGACTGACATGATCTTTTCCTGAAATACTGAAACTACGCGAACAGACTTGTCCTTGAGAATAGCGGCCTGGGCCTTGCCAACCTCTGTATTGGTACCCGTCAATATGACCTGTCCGTAACACTCGCCCGTCATGACGGTCGTTCCCGCGAGAATAATATCTCCATAGTCCGGACTCGGATACTTGCGAGGAAGAGGCTCGCCTGTCATGGCGGCCGTATCAATCTGCATCCTGTCGCCCTTGACCCATTTGGTGTCGGCCGGAACAATAGTTCCGCCCACCAGCAAAATAATATCCCCCGGCACAAGTTCTTTGGTAAGGCATTTGTTGGTTTCGCCATTGCGTCGGACGGTGATCTCACTCTCGAGGGAGTTGCTAATCTCGTCAAGAGACTTTTTTGCGTGGTATTCTTCGCGAAAGCCGAGGCAACCGTTCACTAGCAGAATACCAGCGATAATACCAAAGTCAATGTAATCTTGTACGGCCAGAGACACAACGGCGGCCAACTCGATGAGCATGGGTAAGAACCCAACAAACTGGCGAAGAAAGATCATATAGAGCGGCGTCTCGGACACGGGTATCTCGTTCGAACCATGCTTTTCGCGAGCTGTCGTAACCTCGGCATCCGTTAGACCCACATCTGGATCTGTCGCCACAAATACGGTGTCCACTACCTGTTCGGGCAACGGCGACCCCTTTTCACCCTTTTCAACGTCCGACATATTGCTCAAGAATTCAGTAGTGTACAATATTGTGGTCTGAAAAGATGTCAAGGACTGATACAGAATTGATCGCGAGGTCTCCAGTAGACCGCAAAGGGAAGGGGGCAAGAATACGTTTGCGTAGGCATCTAGGAGTTAAGTATGCGGACCTCTCGAGAATGAGTCTTGAAGCAATCTGAACAATCAATCGCGCAATCAATCGACGTCGCTGTTCGGAGCTCGCACCATCATGGATCTTTTATCTTTTGCCAGCGAAGATCCACGGATACAATGGACCATGACCTGACCATGGTGACCCATGACATTGAATTTACGGTGTCTCCGCGTGCCCTTCAGACTTTCGCAATCCGTCTTTCTGATTCCCAAAAACGGAGAAAGCCATGCACCAAGTCAAAAACCAATCACACGGAAGGTGTCAAGAGTCATCTGCTTTCTGCGGCTACCAACACCAACCGGTAACTTCAGAAACCTTTAGGGATGGAGTTGACTGACATACGGCAAAGAATCAACGATAAGTAACTCTTTGGAGAAGAACCGATCCTTGAATGGTAAGTCATCACATTAATTCTGAATGTCGCGAATTGCAGTTTGATGTCACATTCATTAAGTAAAAGAGGCGACGTGTGCTGACCACTGATTGCAAGATGACTTGGTGTCAAATAAATCTCATCACAAACGCCAGATCCAGAACATTTAACGTTGTGACTGTTGCAACAAAGACAGACTCTCACTAAACTACGTTAGCTACACAACACCATGTTCTGCACGACTTTCGTGTTCTTTAGAATCGGCCAGCCCATTTCAATTCTGCACGACTTTCGTGTTCTTTAGAATCGGCCAGCCCATTTCAATTTGCGTTATGTGATGAGTCATGACTTAAAGGCAAATTGTCGTAGATTGCAGTCAAATGTCTCACTCATTAACTATAAGGGTGACGTGTGCCTGAATGAATCAAAATCATGTTCTGCAGGACTTTCGTGTTCTTTAGAATCGGCCATCCCAATTTAATTGCGTTATGTGATGAGTCATCACTTAAAGGCCAATTGTCGTAGAATGCAGTCAAATGTCTCACTCATTAACTAAAAGTAGTGACGTGTGCCTGAATAATTCAATCATTGATTGCAAGAATAACTTTTGTGATTGTTCATGTCAAATTGTCAAATTGTTTCTTCACAAACGCCAGATCCAAGAAGATTGATCGTTGAGCGAGACTGTCACCTTTGTATCATACAAACTATCATACAAAGACACTCTTACTCTTACTCTTACCACACCAGCATGGGTCCCCTGACTACTTTCTCCTTCCAGACAACGGAGACGAATCGCTCAAGCCATCAAAGGGCTGCACACCTCGAGGAGGTATCTTGCCAAGGCCCTTTACAACGCTCTGCCTCTCCTCTAGTCGGAAACCTGTCTTCACTCGCCCTCCCAAAAGGAGCTTATGCCGTTTATACCCCACAGTTCGCCCTTGCAACTCTCCCTGTTCCAGTATGGAGCCAGGCTGGTCCTTCGGGTGGTTTTCCACAACAGGATTCCCATTCCCATGGCGATGGTGATGCACCCTTCCGATACTACGAAGAAAATAGTATCGTCTCCAACGACGAGCAGACCATTCAGAGCGGTACGTGACTGAATGAATCGAATCTTTTCATGTTGAATCTCCCCACTTGCTGAGCACCACAAACCACAATTTTCTCATTTCTCACTTTTTTACCTAATAAATTGCCGACCGCCACCATCCACGTTTCGTTACTGTCCACAGATTCCCGCTCTCCCACTATTGGCATGAGAAGCCGAATGCAAGAGCTTCCTTCCCAAGAGCTGCGATGCAATTCCAACCCAATACCCCGCAGTCGAGCTATTCGAATCGAGCGAAGCTCAAAGCACGACGTTTCCAACCGCAACGTGGATGATGACTTTGACGAGATTCCCGGCAGCGGCAGCACCGAACGAATGTATGAATGGGCTACCTGGCGAATGTACAACCGCATCACTGATCACCGACAAAGGCATCCAGTTAAGATTAGCCCGGATGATACATCGTCAGCTGGAGCCCCACATGCTCCTCAGTGGAGTCACTCGTACGGAAATACGAATCTTCCCCACCACGAGACGAATTGCCGGTCTCAAGAGCAGGACCAAGACTACTTTTTCGATGGAGAGGTCTTTGACCTCGAGATCTAATCGATGCGGCAACAACTTTGGAAAACATCATGCAACCGTTTTTTTTGCCGTGTCCTCACGCTTCTCTACATCGGCTTTCCGGTGGATGCCATGCACATAAGAGTACACCCACCCCCGCTATTGAATACTGCTTAACAATGTATTTTAGACTCGTATAAGCTACAGTATAAGAATATTGCCTTCAAGCACTCTAGCTCATTAGACTGTGTTCTATCTACGATAGGCTGGTTTAGTACCTTCAACCCCTGGATTGATTCTGCTTATGACGGACTTGAACCGCAAGCGCAAACACGTCGCGTCAGTATTGTTGAACCTGCCGCGTACCCACTTCCGGGTTACACTCAGATCCCGACACAGACAAGCCGTATCGCCTAGCTCTCATCTCCACCAACGATCTCACACGACTACAAAGACTACGACCATCTGCCAACGCACCTTGCAGCAGCTTTCAGTGGTCTTTCCACTTCTTACGCATAAACTAAGTAGTCCATCTTTAGGATTGCCATCGTTTTATCAATAGAACTACTTAGTCCCAGACTTCCATCCTCCTTCACTCCTCTTCAGTGCCGCCGTTACCGCTCTTCAGCTAACAGGCCATTGTCGCCGCCCTCGCACCGCTCTTCAGCATCCCACCAAGCATGATTGCCCACGACATCACCTCGGCATTCCCTCATCCATCTTTGACTCCGTCAACGTCTCGCCCCAGCTACGCCACGCTCACCATCTGGCAGAAGGAACTGAGCGGCAACGCAGCCTCAGTGAGCTCGCACTTAGGCAACGGACAGCAAGGCCACCTTGCCTTGACCATATCTGAAGCCAAGTATCTTGCCATCACCGGCAACGTCGCGTTTGTTCCTCCTCTCAACCCTCCGCTGCAGCCAGAACAAGCAGTCGGCGCCACCGGGCCACAGATCACGGAGGCGAACCGTATGCACTTGGAGTTGAAACAAACATTCAACACTTACCAAGCTGTTAGTCAAGCGTTGCGCAACCTGATCCTTGCAGCAGTTCCTCCCGTCTACATCAACTCCCTCAGCCACGACATCACAGGTTTTGGAAATGTGTCAGCACTGACCATCATACCCTCACTTTGGAAACGGTACGGTACGATCACGCAGGCCGAACTCGCCGAGAATATATCCCGCATGAGCGCGCCATGGAATCTGCCTCAGCCAATCGAGGATCTTTTCCTTCAGCTCACTCGCGGAAGTCAGTTTGCCGACGATGGTTCAGAGCCCATTACGCTTTCTCAAGTTTTTCGCATCGGCTACACGCTGATCGCGAATACCGGGTTATTCATTGAAGCGTGCCGCAAATGGCGTAAACTTCGCGACACCGACAAAACCATGGCGTAATTTCAAGAATTGTTCACCGAGGCCGAGCAAGACCACTCCTCCCTTCTCACGACTTCCAGCCAGGCGGGATACCAGGCCGGAAACGTCACAGCAGCGATCCCCAACACGCCCTTTGCGCCAGCAACCGCCGTTCCTCCTCCAAAGGAACACGCGCTAGCTATGGCACGCGTCCAAGCCATGGCCAACGCCACCCAAGCGCAAATGGCCACCTTTATCGCCGCCATGAAGCCCCAGAACCTCAACTGAAAAAACATCAAAGGCACTTCCTACTGTTGGACCCACGGACACACCACCAACAGCAGCCACACCAGTGCCTCGTGTGAAAAACAAGCGGATGGTCACGAAGTCACCGCGACCAAGACCAACACAATGGGCGGCTTAGACCACGTCTACGGTTGCTAGGAACAAGGGACGGGTAATCTCACCTCGATTCGTTTTAGTACCAAGTTAAACTTACTAAAACTACCTCGAACCGAAACAGATTATGCTTCCTCCCCGCCAACTTTCCCGGCTGTCCTCAACACAGGCGCAACCGGACACTTCGTGACTACCACCGCGCCATTCAGGAACAAGCGCACCGCAATCCCCGGCATCACCGCCCAACTTCCCGACGGCGGCACCATCCAGTCCACACACACATGCAGTCTGAACTTACCACGACTACCTGCCGCTGCGCGTGAAGCCCACATTTTCCCGTTCCTCGCATCTGGATCCCTCATCTCCATCGGGCTCCTATGTGATCACGGACGCACAGCATTGATCAATGCTAGCACCGTCACGGTAAAATACAATGACTGGATTGTCCTCACCGGCACTCGGTCGTTGATCATCAGACTATGGAATCTTGACGTCCCTAGTCCCGCTGCAGCACCGCCAACGTCCGTTGCTAACACCCCCCAGGTCGCCAGCGCACCCTGCACTGCCAATGCCGTCATCAATAACCCAAACCTGGCAGCACGCATTGCTTTCTACCATGCATCCATGTTCTCACCTGCTATTTCTACCTGGTGCGCAGCTATCAACGCCGGCCACTTCACCAGTTGGCCAGAACTCACGTCAGCCCAAGTTCGACAATACCCACCACAGTCTATCGCCATGGTAAAAGGTCACCTCAACCAAGAATGCGCCAATGTTCGATCCACAAAACCGACAACCGAGAAGCATGAAATTACAACTTCTCATCCTGTCCCGGATCCAACGCCTGATTCACTAGCTCCGGAACCGGCGGCTCTCAAAACACATTTCTTGTACGCTGATTGCCAACCGGCCACCAGCCAAATCTATACGGACCCCACCGGACGTTTCCTTGTTCCGTCCGTCAGTGGAAACTCGTACATTCTCGTTGTTTACGACTACGACAGCAACTTCATTCACGCGGAACCCATGAAGAATCGCACCAAAGAAGTCATTTTGGCGGCGTATCAACGCGTAATTTCCCTTTTAAAATCTCGCGGGCTCCAACCCAAACTCCAGAAGCTCGGCAACGAAGCCTCGCAAGTCCTTCAGCAGTACATGGTGGAGGAACACATCAACATCCAACTTGTCCTGCCTGGTCTTCATCAACACAACGCAGCAGAGCGCGCAATTCGGACATTCAAAAATCATTTTATTGCCGGATCATGCACCACGGCAGCCAACTTTCCTCTCACTCTGTGGGACCAACTCCTGCCACAAGCGCTCATGACGTTGAATCTTTTACGCACATTGCGAATCGACCCCCGCTTATCGGCCTGGTCCCAAGTCCATGGAACTTTCGATTTTAACCGCACGCCTCTGGCACCACCCGGCACCCGCGTTCTCGTTCACGAAAAGCCTTCGCTCCGCGGCACGTGGTCACCGGATGCCGTTGATGGCTGGTACTTAGGCCCAGCCACGCTCCATTACCGTTGTTACCGGGTTTGGATTCTCGAAACCACCTTGGAACGCATCGCAGACACAGTTGTCTGGTTTCCGACAAAAAAAGTTTCAATGCCAAACTCTTCTTCCACTGATGCCACCATTGCAGCGGCGCGCAACTTAACCAACGCTCTCTTGCACCCATTGCCCGCCTGGTCACTTTCACCCATCAGTGACAGCCAACACGCAGCCTTACAACAACTGTCCACAATTTTTACGGAAATTACTGACCAGAGTCCCGCCAAAATCTCGACTCCAACAACCGTCACAACACCAACAATTCCCCCTGGCTTCGAGCCACCGCCAATGCATGTCCCTGCAGCACTTCCAAGGGTGCCGAATCAGCCCCATCAGGATCCGGCACCTCCAGCCCCAGCCGTCAACGCATTCCCAAATCGCCCACCAAAACTTACCAAGCTCGCACCCGCAATGCCGGCCAACGGCGCCGCCAACGACACAAAGCCCAGCGCGCCGCCACCAAGCAAGCATCCAAGCAATACAAGGAAAATGAATCCTCAACTTCTCGTCCAGCCACTCGCTCAGTATCGAACCCCAGCAAGCCGAAAAAACGCCACGGCACCAAAATTACCTCGCACACTGTCAATCACGTCAGTTCCGTGTTTGTCGAACCCCCACCGTCTCATCCAACGCCCACACCAGAGCCCATCACCCATTCCTCCCTGCCTGTCCATGCCTTTTGGACCGCCAACGCCGTTGTTGATCCCAGCACCGGCACCGTCATGGAGTATCCCCAGCTCAAACTGGGCGAGGACAGCAAACTCTGGCTTGCAGCTGCCTTGCGTGAAATCGGTCGCCTTGCTCAAGGCAAACAACCGGACATGCCCACTGGCAGCAACACAATGCACTTCCTGGATCACCGCAACCTTCCTGCAGGTCACAAAGCCACGTATTTACGCATTGTTGCAGCCATCAAGATGCACAAGGTCGAAACGCACCGCATCCGCTTCACCGTTGGCGGCAACCGCATCGACTACAAAGGTAAAGTCAGCACTCCTACCGCCAACTTAAAGACCATCAAGATTCTCCTCAACAGCACCGTGTCCACCTCAAATGCAAAATGCTCACTGCCGACATTGAAATTTTTTACCTTGGCACGCCCATGGATTGCTACAAATACATGCGCATCCCGGCAAAAGACATTCCGGCTGACATCATGGAGCAGTACAACCTAGCTCCGCTTGTCCACAATAGCCTAGTCCTCACCAAGATTCGACAAGGTATGTATGGCCTTCCACAAGCCGGCATCTTAGCCTATAACCACCTCGTTGAGCACTTGGCCATTTCCGATTACACGCCAGTCAAGCACACACCGGGACTTTTCCGTCATGCCACCCGTCCTGTCACCTTCTCCCTCGTGGTCTACGATTTTGCCATCAAGTATTTCAACCGAGGCAATGCCAAGCATCTCCTTGCAACCCTCCGGTCCCTTTACAACATCACCACTAACTGGACCGCATCCATGTATTCCGGCATCACTCTACAATGGGACTACGTTGCCCGCACCGTCGACCTCTCAATGCTCGGCTACATCGAAAAAGCCCTCGAAATCTACCTTGACAAACGTCTGAAGAGTCCCCAGCATGCTCCGCACGCCTGGACTGCCCCCTCTTATGGCTTCAAAGTCCAGCTCACCCCACCCGCTGATAACTCTGAACCACTTGACGCCGGCGGTCTAACCCGCATCCAACAAATCATCGGCACCCTCCTGTTTTACGGACGCGCCATTGACAGCACTCTTCTTGTCGCTCTCGGTACACTCTCAGCGGCCCAATCAAAAGGAACCGCCGCAACAGTCCAAGCCATCACCTAGCTCCTCAACTACTGTGCCACCCATCCAGACGCCACCATTTGGTTTATTGCCAGCAAAATGCACCTCCACATCACAGCGACGCTTCCTACCTTTCGGAAATTCGAGCCCGCTCCCGTGCAGGTGGCTACTTCTTTCTCAGTGACAAGCCCAAGAAGCTTCCGCCCGAGCCGGACAACACACTGCCACCTCTCAATGGCGCCATCCATGTTCACTCATCCATCATGAGATCTGTTCTGTCCTCGGCCACTGAAGCCGAAACCGGCGCGCTTTTTCATAACGCACGCCTTTCCGTATCACACTGCTCAAACTTGGACACCCTCAAGGACCCACGCCAATACAGACTGACAAAGCGTGCGCATTGGGCATCATCAATGACACAGTCAAGCAACGCCGCTCCAAAGCCATGGACATGCGTTTTTATTGGATCAAGGACCGCGTCGCCCAAGACCAATACGTTGTCCATTGGCGCAAAGGCAGGAACAGCCTTGCCAACTACTTCACCAAGCATCATTCCCCGTCTCACCATTGCCTCATGCGCTCGCGGTATCTGGTCAACCTACACAGACCAGCTTCTCTGCAAGGGTGTGTTGAACCTGCCGCGTAACCACTTCCGGGTTACACTCAGATCCCGACCACAGACATGCCGTAGCCTAGCTCTCATCTCCACCAACGATCTCACACGACTACAAAGACTACGACCATCTGCCAACGCATCTTGCAGCAGCTTTCAGTGGTCTTTCCACTACTTACCCATAAACTAAGTACTTCATCTTTAGGATTGACATCGTTTCATCAATAAGTATTGAAGGGTTTTCCGCGTCACCAGCGAAACCTGACAAGATAGACGCACTATTTTGAAGTTGACGCCCCAACGACAGCACCATCATTATTGAAGAGCGAGGGAGGTCACTACAAGATTCCTCCAACGATCATGGAGATCTGTTCTGTTGTGATCGAACAATCGTACGATGGGCCTACGCATTTGCTACGTATTATGTATACGACGTACACTACGGCGATACGCGTCGCTGTCTGAATCAGATTCTACTATTGACCTGAACAATACGGGCCCGCAATTCAGTCCACTTCATTTGCTTTTTCGGAAGGGTGGCCGTCTACTAGCAGTAGTACAATAGCGAATGGATCTAGCCAAATAGTTTGGATTTGCGATACGGTAGGCAACGTTTGGTGCAGACTGAAATAGTACTAGGTACAAGACAAGTTAAATAGCACGCAGACACCACTAGCACATCTTGGCGGCACCATGAGTACGTCGGAGCTGTTTCTGGTCTTTCCGCGGTGCCTTGGGTTGTCGATTCGGTACTGGGGAAGGTGAAAGGGGTCGGATCTCTTCGTCCAGCATATGTTGGCGATCTTGCGATCGATGGCTCACGTCACTGTCGCTAAAGATGGAAAGATGCCGTCTTCGCGGTGTCAGAAAGGACGGAGAAGCATCCTTTGGTGCCTTGGGGGACGGCAATAGATCTCGTTTGGTCCGCAAGACGGGAGGAAAACTCCCGGCATGGTAGGTAGAGTCGGTCACGGAGATGCCGTCGTTGTGGTCTATTCGTAGGGCAAAAAACCGACCCAGCATGGTAGACAGACCCGTCATTGTACTCTTGGAGCCAGCGTCGTTGAGAGTGTCGTCTTCATCTTCGGAGGATGAGTCCGAGTAGTAGCTGTTGTCTTCTTCTTCCACGATAGCCGTCACGAGACCTCTCGAGCCTATTACTGCTGCTACAGCTGCAGTACCCGCCGAGACTGCCGCGGCGACAACAACAGGATCGACATCATCTCCTTCCTCTCTTGGAGTTGACGTGGCGGAGGTATCTTCGGTGTCAAAAGTCTCGGCATGGGGCAGCTCAAGGGACGCGTCCAAAGCCTTCTTTGCAACGTCGAGTTTCCACATGGACGTGTCGTACCCAACCTGCCCCATGTAGTCTCGGTACTCTTCCCATTCCTTTTCTCGACGTTTCCGTCGCTTCATCATAATGACAGGATTGAAGAGCGCGGCTCGTGTCGAAAGGATAATGAGGCCAAAGATGGAGATGCAGAGCATGGAAGCAAAGAGCCACGACAAGCCATGGACGGACTGAGTGCAAGTTCTACCTTGTACAAGCTCGCGAATGATGGGCTCTATGCTCTCGGAGCAAGAGCTCAGACGAGTAGCGGCACGGGCGGTCCCGTAAAGAGATTCAATGGCGGGCTCGAACAGATGAAGCGTGGCGTTGACGGGCTCCAGGTTTGCTCCGCATGCCTGGCTCAACTCGGTGATGTTGTACGCATCAAACTTTGAGACTAGAGAGCTCACGATCTCCGACGTTCTTCCCATTTGAGATTCGAAATCAATGACAAAGTCCAATGGATATTCTTGCTGACAGCTCTGGTAATTAAAGAGCAAGAGATTGGTGAGTGAAATGAAGCGGAATGGATCGCAACTAGTTGACGGCTACCTGAACCGATGAACGTAGTTGACGGCTACCTGAACCGGTGAACGTACTTGAATGTAACTCGCTACTGACAGGAACGTCATACTCTCTATTGGGTAGCCAGATGCGACAACAAAGTCTTGGATGGTTCCTTGTGGGCTTCCAGGAAACGATCCTCCAGCACAAAAGTCTGCAAAACATCAAGAGACGCAAGGTGTGAGACGAAAGCTTCGGCAACCGCGCTCATTGCTTGTATGTTAGGGTGGATACATTGGTAATGCATACCTGCATTGACAAGAGTCAGCGACACGGTAGCACATGTAAGACCAACGGAAGCAATCAAGGCGAGAGCAAAGACTGGTAAGATGAGGTACGACATCATGGCTTGAAAGGCCGCGTAGACACAGCCGTTCTTGGAGAGCAAGACTCCAAAGATGAAAAAGCCATTGGCGACATTCAATACCAATAAAAGGAGCTTGAGAATCCAATAGTGATTGTAGACGGAATCAATCACTTCGTCGACTATGCGCGTGGCGTCGGTCACTTGCGTTAAAGCGGGTCGAATGGCCGTCACGTAGTCTTGCACAAACGAGTCGATCATCTGTAGACACAACTGTAGCGTCTCGGGCAGGGCGTATGCTCCCAAACTGGCAAGAACAGTGTCCGGTGCTAGAGCGTTGGGACAAAAGGATTGAATATCAATAATGGGTATCTCCACCAGCTCTCGATAACGTGCCGTGACCGAGTCGACAATGTGAATGCCGAGAAAGGCGGCCGAGTCGACCTTGTCGGTCACGTCCACCAAACTGTCCAAACTGGCAATAAATGGGCGCAGTCCATGGTTGACCAATAAAAGTGAAAGAGTGGGTACGGCAAGTGTCGCTAGCAAAAAGACGGACTGCGTTCTCCACGCTCGCACGATGCGTTTCTTGCGTTGGGCGCGGCTCAACTTGTTGGCTCGAAGTGCGGCAACGTCGACAATATCACCTCCAGCCGCACATCCTACACCTTTTACTCCAAATCTTAACTTGAGAAAGATAAGTACGAGACCCCAAACGATGAAGAGTATGGAAAGAAAGACGCAAAAGGCCAATATCTGTCGTGTAGATGGAGAGATGCGAATGTAATGGTGAGAGAGCCGTGAAACGATCAATGCGTGCAGTCGAGTCTATGTTTCTTGACCTTACTCCCTTGGTATAGTCGTTTTCGTTCCACGAATCCTCTTCGCTGGCAGAGACTAGTGTTGCAATGCTGCTGGAGTATCCGAATCTGTAGGCAGGTAAAGAGTGTGTTGTGTGTGCAAGAGAACAAGACGACGGTGACACAGAGTGAGTCCGACCGTTCTGGACCGTTCTCGAATGCTATAAAGCAGTAACATGACATCTGACATACCTTGGAGCATTGTGAAAGTTGGTAACAACCTTGTTCTAACAACAGCAAGATAGCAAGAACGGGTGAGGGAGGTGAAAGGAACGATGAACGATGAACGATGAACGATGCAGTCGCCATGCTGCAATGTAAAAAGAACGCTCGACCGACTTTGAAAGTGTGTCTTGACCCGCTCGACGAAGATGAACTTGGCCTTACTTGCTGATAATCCATTGTAGTCATGGTTCAGGATGCCTTACGAATGTAAGTGTAGAGCTAAAGACGAGAGCTAAAGGTTGTGAATGATGAGGCGCTTGAGCAGTAAAGTCTACGTCGTAGTCAATGCCATCGATCGCCATGGAGCACTCTGTTTTTGAATGTTGATTGTTGGCTTTGCCTTCTCGGAGCAGGATGCTAAGTAAATTGATAATGATCCTCATGGCTGTGCATGGTGGATAAGAACCGACAGTGTGACACATGTCGTATAAGACACAATAAGTAAGTCAGAAAGTGTGACGAGCGAAGGTCATGGTCACTGGTCATTCTGAAGCCAAGAAATAGAGCGGGAAATCTGAACTGGAGTGAAAGAGTGCGCGAAGAACTACTGTAAGACATCTACAGTACGAGTACGAGAAATGAGAACACCGTCGTTTCGAACGATTGGCTTCGATAGGATATGATAGGATAGGATGCCTACGCATGCCTACGCCTGGGCGGAGTCAGTCTATTCCACGATCCATCAGCAATCAGTAGGTAGGCTAATATTATGCTCGATTCGTGCCAACCTTTTTGTCTTTCTTTGTAGACAATAGAGAGAGAAGCGACAAGGGACACATAAGATTAACCATCATGAGCAACGAAACACTCTTTCAAGCGTACTCGCCGGTAAGTTTAGACTCGAGACGTCGTTCGATCGTTCGATATTTGTCGAAGGTCTTCGCAGGGGAAGGGCAGAAGGGGAACGCTGCCGACGTTGCCTGTGCTCCATGCCAAGGTAGTCTAATAGTCTAGCTAGTAGTCTAGTACCACCTATGGCCTTGTCCGCCGTAGTTCTGCCTCACTCACTCTTTTAAATCACTACTCGTACGCTATACGCTAAACTCTATTCATTGCAGCTCCCAGCGGCCAAGCGGTTTTCTGGACTGCCGCGTTTCGGTCACACGTCCGACTTTTCGGCGCTCTTTGGTACCCAAGAAGAGTCGGACGACTATTCAGTCGGCTTGATCTTTGCCGGTTGCCTTGTCGTTACCTTTTTTATCCTTTGGATTGTAGTTTTGCTGGTCTTTTGCTGTATGGGACAACGACGCGTGGGATTCCTGGCGGGGTCTCCTTTTCGGCGACCGCATCCCGAGCCATTGAGGAGTGAAATGCTCGAAGATCGACAAGAAAACTACTCAGAGCCAGATCACGACGATAAACCGATTGGGCGAGAATCGGCCAGGTTGGCGCCCACTAAAAAGTCCGGCGGCCTATTACCTTTTGATCGACCCACTCGCGTTAGAGCCGTTTTCTTGTCGGCAGGTGTTGTTTACATTATCTTCTCCTTTCTGTTGGTGACGCAAGGTATCACCAATTTGCAAACGACGATCGATACGCTCAATTCAGGATCGCGTCAAGTTCAAGAGCTTACCGTAGAAGCAGCCCAGATTCTCAACGAGGGACTCCGAGAGCTGGGGGAGATTGCCAAGTCGGTCCGAGCCGAGCTATCGGACCAGTTTTCGGCCGGAAACTTTTGTCCGGCTGATCCGCTCTTGGAAAACTCCCAAGTGGGGCAAGACATATTCGGCCAAGCCACGGATGCTATTCGCTTGTTGGATGAGGTTGGCGACTTTGCGACCGACAATATTACCAGCTTGGAGGACTCGGTCGTTCGAGTCCAGTCGGGCGCCACGGACGTCGTCGACGCCACGGACGATATCGATGTTAACGACTGGGAAGCTCTCATTTTCTTGGTTCCTTATATCGTCGTTCCTGTCTTTCTCATGGCTGCCGTGGTCATGTCCTTTTTCGACGTTACCTTTCCCTACTACAACTGCGTCGTTACTTGGTTTCTCTTTCCGTTCTTTACCGTCTTGACGGTTGTAGCCTTTGTCATTACATTTGTAATGACCATTGCTGCGGGAATGAACTCGGACTGGTGCGTACCTGGTGGTCAAAACGATGCCTCACCGGACCAGACGATCCTACGGATTCTCGAGGCGGAAGGCTACGATGCGGACTCCAAGATTATGGAAATTGTCACGTTCTACGTCGACAAGTGCACGAGCACAGAGGATCCATTCCTTTTTCTAAAGGAGTATTTGACTCAGATTGTGAGTTTGGAACAATTGTGTGTGTGT
>Ga0307978_1001588_pt1 | contig 16702 bp, 11 predicted proteins | sample OrgLakmetage1056_FD_203151 | JGI IMG/M metagenome (GOLD analysis project Ga0307978, IMG submission 203151) | Saline water microbial communities from Organic Lake, Antarctica - #1056 | ecosystem: Environmental > Aquatic > Non-marine Saline and Alkaline > Saline | place: Antarctica: Organic Lake...
ACTTCAGAGTCCTCATCAACTCTCTTAATGTCGTCGTTCGCATCTCCTTTCTCTTTTCGATTCTCCGAATCACTCGGATCTTCGATAATGTCTCCATCCTGATCGTGCGTGCCAATTGAACGGTCTTTGACTTCCTCATCGAAGTCTACGGACTCCTGGAGAAGTTGTTGCGGCTTTGGCTCCTCATGTGGGCTCCTTGCTGCTGGACTGTGCAGAATAGAACTGGCAGCGCTCCGTGCAGGGCTGTCCAGATGACTGTGCTGAGGGCTCTGCAGGTAGCTCACGGAGCGCACTGAAGGCGGGCCCGAAGGTCGCTGAGAAGCAGCGATGGACAGAGCGACACTGGCGTCGAAGTCCTCGGAATACTCCGCCGACGACATCACGGATGGAGGTGCCTGCCTGTGGGACGATGAAGCAGTTGGCGAGGACAAGCCATTCGCTTTCGGCGACACGGCAGCTGCTGACACATCGAAGGTATCTCCTCCATACGATGATTCTTCGATGTCGTGATGCTCCAATGGCCGCAACAAGCTTTCGGCCACGCTGTCTTCTTCTTCGCCGTCGTCGTAAAGCACGCCGTACCCTTTTTGGCTCACATCTCGCACCACTGCCCCAAACCAGGCTTGCTCGTCTTCCCACCACACCTCCACTCGCGCTCCTACGGCATAGGCATTTGCCGCCTGAGGAGCCGCCACCTTAGACCTGCCACCCTCGTGATGTGTTTCAGATGGCACATGATAAGCAGCAGCAGCAGTAGTGGCCACCGATCCTGCGGATGCTGCCAGAGCAGTACGAGAGCGCTGCGCGTCTTGTGCGGCCTGCCACCTGATCGATTCAAGTTGAAACATAACACGATGAAACGAAGAAGAAAGCTCCTGGTATTAAAACAAACAAATAACTAAACAGAGCAAGAATAAGCGCAAGACGATGGTTGCAAATCTAAGCCTTACTCGAGGGCGTGCTGCGCTTCTTGCGCCTGGATTTCCAGCACGTCAGCCGCAACCTCAACTTGCTGCGCTGCCTCTGCCTGCGCTGCCACCACTCGCTCCTCCATCTCAAACATGGCCTCGAGCATAGCCTCGTCACACCTTTAAATCACAAGAGTGCAACATCTCAGTGCAATTGAAAGAGATAAAATAACCGCATTCTGCTTTAACTCAGGAGGCAGCGCTGGCACGGTGGTAAAGGCGCACATACCGTTGCTCGTGGTTCAGCATTTCCTGCGCTAATTGGTGGCGCTTCTCTCGGTCGGCCCACTCGGCCGCGACCCGCGCTACCTCTTCCTCTGCCGCCAACTCAGCGCTCACACGCTCCAACTCAGCCACCTGAAAGCAAAGAATGTCGTCGTGATTTCTCACACGTGCTTGGAGCTTTATTTACTTCATGGCAGCCCTCCAGTGTGTAAAGCACATGCTTTGTCACCTGAACTTGGGACGAAACGAGGGTCTCGTGCAAGTGCAGTTCCGCCAAAAGTTGCCGTTGCAACGACCCTGGAGAAACCTCACATCGCGGAGTAGCAAGCTGGCGGCTCGGAGGCGTGCCAGGAACGGCGCCACAGCTACTTCGCAATTCAGTAGGCTCTGCGTCACCAAAATGGTTGCCCTGCCGTTGATCCTCTTCCTCCTCAATTGCTCCTGCACTTGCCTCCGCTGCTGCTTTCGCGGCAGATTCTTTCCGAGCCAGCTCGACCGCAGCTGCTGCAGCGGCTGCTCTTTCAGCCTCTTGCTCCCTCGCATAGGCTTCTTCCTCAAGGTCAGCTTGTTCCTCGGCTTCCCGCCGGGCCGCGGCTTCTGCTGCAGCGGCTGCAGCATCTTCTCGTGCCTCGCGGCGTGCGCTGTCAATCGCTTGTTGGACTTCCCAGCGCTCCCTGGCCTCAAGCTCTTTGGCCTCGCTTGCGCGATCGAGCACTCTTCGCGCTACGATATCCAGGAGCCCGCTGTTTTGCCCTCCATACACTTCCAGCCCTGGCGCTGCATCCTCTAGCACCGCCCGTGCTGCTGCCCCCATGGAATTCAACTCATCTTGGCGAGGCCAACGCGTGAAACGCTCAATCATCACGTCTGTGGCAACGTTTTCGGCGATGGCTGCTTCCGAGGTGACAGTTGGAGTCGACTGCTTGGCCTCTGGAACAAGAAATAGCTCAGCTTCTCGCTTCTCGCGCTCCCGCCTTGTCGCATGCAACGAGCTATTCGGCGGCGAGCCTCCTATGGAGTTCATGGCAGCTTGAAAGTCGTCTTCTGCCTCGCGAGCAAGAGTCTCAAGAGCACGCTCGACCTCAGAGCGAGACTTGCTCTTAGGCTGATTTGAGGTAGGAGTAGAAGCTTCCACTTCGGGCAACACTGACTGAGGCGAGCTCCGATACAAGGTCTTTTGTTGTGGCAGAGGTTGCTGTGGTGAAGGCGCCAGGACCGCTCTAGTAGCCGCGGCAGTGGCCTCATCCTGCTCCGAGGGATACGCTAAAGAAGGGTCGAAGCGAGTTGAGAGCACTTGCGTTGCTCCTGGACTAGCACTCCTCCCAGCAGTGCTCGCTGCAGGAGGACGCGGAGAAAGCCGTTCGACAAGAGTCATTTCCACGCCTTGCATCTCTTTGGAGCTTCTTGTCGTTGAGACCGATGCTTCCTGACTCTCGCCATCATCATCTGCTGTGTCCGCGTCCGCCAACGCCCCGTGCTCCACCACAGCATCAACGGCACGCACTGCAGCCACCGCAAAGCTTTCCTGGCTTGAGGTGTCCGAAGTCTTTGATTCCTTTACAGGGTTCACCCAAGCGCCGTCACTTGCAATGGACTGAGCGCGAGCTGCAAGCGAATCGAGCTTTCCCAAAAGCGACTCAATGCGAGCACGCTTGGCGCCGTCTCCACTGTCAAGCGCACGAGCAGCTTCGGGTGCTGATGTTTGGGGTAGAGTTTGACTCATTTGGCTCGATTCTAAGGACAGCACATTACTCCGAGCTTTGGTTGCGGTGGCTACGCTTAAATCTACGCTAGTCGAAAGCGGCCGCGGTGGAAGTGCACTATTATTAGCCGATTTCTCGATACTAGGCGCGACCGACGACTGCACTCCTGAATCTTCAGATCCACGCAGGGATCCACGGAATGAGCCGACCAAAGAAGACAGCGTGCCTCCACCTGCTAGACAAACAAAAAACACCGTAACTAAAAATGAGAGCTGGGCAAGACAATGTAACCGAAACACTGACTTTAAAGAATAGAACCGCAGATAGCCAAGAGGACAAGAATTGATACAGGAAAAACTAGTAAATGAGCTTCGCACCGTGAGCAACATCGACAATGGAGTTCTCACGACTGCGCTGCATAGCGCCGAGGGCGTCTATGGAGACTGCACTGTCGTCATGCCATTGGAAGGGCTGCGTCCTCGTGGGCGGAGCTGCAACTGTCCTGGGCCGCGTACGGGGAGCACTTCGCTCAAACGCACGACCTTCCGTGGTCCGGCCCTCTACTTTCCGAGTGGCAAAAGTATTGTTCCACGGTGGTCGGACTTGTTTCGTAGCCCGCACTCCTTCCTTGAGAGCGCTTCGACGCTGGGATTCCACCCGCTCTAATTGCTTAACAATAGATTGTTGACGATGCGCCGACTGTTCTCGCTTGAGCCGTGCAGCAGCAGCTCGCTCCGCTTTCGTTTTTTCCATGTATGCTTTGACGTCATCAGCCTTGGTTGTTCTAATGTGACGAACGGTTGCTTGGTCTAGCGTTTTCCCCTTCGTCAATTTGAGTGCATTCCGATCTAGCTCTCGGCCTGCATTATCGAGATTGAGACTACGAGTAGCACCAAGAGGTGTGACTCGTCGCTCGCGTACACGTAAAGTTTGTAGATTTGCCATCCGACGACTTTCCATCGAGAGGCAGTTAGTCAGTCTACTTGCTCACTCGTGCGGCAGTTGACTATGCTCCATCCATCTATTCTTACTGATTTTTTTTGCTAATAACAGAAAATCAGAGTGCCATATATATATATTCTAATATAGTATTTTGTGTTGTTTGTAATTGGATTTGTGTGCCCTACGCCCTACACCCTACACCCACACCTAACCCACACCCCCAATCCGAAAGAGGCGCCATATGCGCAGGCCTATCATAACAGCTTCGTGATTTTCGAGCAAGTCCACCAAGATATTCCAGATAAAACAACAGGGAAATCAAGCAAGTGAAACTTTATTGAACTGGCTTATTATAAAAGCGAGCACTTCTGTGAAGCTCGAAGCTCGTACAGTAAAAAAAAATCACTATACTAAATCCAAACGAGAAACGACAGTAAATCTCCTTGCTTCGATGAATGCTTATAGGGGCTTCTCTAAACTTTTTCCACCAAGCCAGATTTGAGTGAGATTTTCTTCATCAAGCCAGGCGCGCTTCCCTCTCAATTACTTCGTCACTGAAGTTGATGAGAAAGACCGTACTTTCCTTCCCTACCTCCTCAGAATTGCCCGAGGCCACAGCTGTGACAGTTGCTGGAAATGCTGCGCTCTCTAGGATGCCTGCTAAGATGCCCGCGATGTAGCTCGCTACATTGAGATTGCCAGGGCAACTACCGTCGCTCACAAAAGTGTTCGTAAGAGGTAGCTCCTCGATAATCATGTACTCGTTCTCCGACTGAGAGCCTTTCTCGAGAGAGTCAGCAGCCTTACCAAATAAAGATTTCCACACCGTCGAGCTGATGAATGTGAGCAACTCAATCAGGCGGTTGTACCTCTTCCCGTCTCCTTTGCCTTGCCGCTCACGCCAGCATTGCAACTCGAGAACTTTATGCCCAACTCGGCGACCTTGTCGCTCGAGACCACGCTGCATGTCGTCGACTGACTGGCTGCGATCTTGCACGTACTGAACCATCTCAGAAAACAGGAAGGCGAAGGCTGAGAGTGACACTTCGCTCCTTGGCTTGAGTGACAATTGACGGTCGAAAATACTCTTCTGGGCTGTCAAGCTCGCCATGCTAGGAACTCAAACTACAGCTAGTCCTAAAAAGTGAGCGCCGATTGATACGATAGCAGTATGTGCAGTGTGGATTTGTGGGTTTATCGATTATCGGTTCATTGGGTGACCACTTTTGTCGTAGCTCTTTGCTTTGTATCCGGAATCAAGAGAGGAGACGAGAGCAAGCACGAGTAGGGAAGAAGTTAAAACACGAAAAATTGGAAGAAACGAAACACGGACTTTTCAGGGATTGTTTCCTGGGTGCACCCGAGTGAACAAATAAACCAGGAAAAGAGCCCGACATGAATGTTTCGTTTCCCATGAAACTGGCCTGGCAGGCGGACTGAATGTTTCTGTTTCTCAGGTGGAAACGAAACACCTGGATTTCCAAGGTTTCTTTCGGGCTTCGTTTCAATTCCGCCCCTCAAAGTAAGTGCTCCTCAAGATATTTTTCTGAGGATCAGCCCGGATCGCGGTTTTGTTGGTGCGATAACGGAAATTTCGATCGGATGTGAAGTTCGCGTTCAAATACATGGGGATCCAGTACAACTGTTCGCGATTTGCCTCTTCTTAGTGCCTGCTGATCCCACCTGTGACGCCCCACGTAAGAAAAAGGTGCAAACGAAATATCCAGGTGAATGGTGAGAGAAACAGCGCACTAGGCCCATATGTTTCGTTTCTAGAAACCAGAAACGCCCAGGGCGGCGCTTTTATTGTTTCTTGGAAACGACACACGCGAAAAACCCGGGTTTGTTTCCTATGTATCCTTTTCCCTGTGTTTCGACTTCGACCCTAAGCACGAGCACAAACAGTACAAGGGAAAGCGAAGCGAGAGGCGCGAAGAAGGAAGACGACACTACGACACTTTGCTCATGCTCATTGAAAGCCCATTACATTAGGGCATTGTTGTTGTTTTTTTCCAACTTTTTTTTTTCGTTTTTTCATTTTTGTAGGCATTCCCAAAACCTATTTTTGAGATTTGTCAGACTGACTGTTGGTTGGTTCGACTTCGTGTACGCTCAATTATACTTTTCGTCTCCCGTCTGCGCTTTTGTGAGTCAGCCCAGCCTGCCTCGTGTACCACGCATGATCGTTGCATGATGCCTGCATTCGTGTGCGCGTTGTGATTGTTGCAGGTGCCCGGATTTGGCGGCAAAGATGCCGCCTAAGCCCAGCGTTCCAGCGCGAAGACCATCTATGTCCTCCAAACCAGCCGGCGGCCCCGTACGACGGCCTATGGTTGGCGCTGCTGCTTCCAAGGCCGCCAAAGCAGATGAAGCCAAGTCGTCAAAGGATTCGTCAAGGGGTGGAAGGGCACCCTCGGCCCCTAAGAGCCGGCCGTCGACATCCATCAAGAAAGGGCCGCTCAAGGGGATGAGCAGCAAGCCCGAAGCAGCCGAGGAGCCGCCTGCTGCCAGCAAATCCCGACGATCGACACAGGCGAGCGAAGAAGATTCGCGTGAGGTGCGTCGCTCAGCAGACGAGTACATGTCGTCGGCGTCGCAGCGCATGCAGGCCTTGAGTATGGGCTTGAAGAAAAAGAACGGCGGCAAAACAGGGCTGGAGGACTTTTCAATGGACGACGACGCTGCAGCAGAAGCCGCCGATAGCGCTGCCATGTCCATGTTGGACTTGCTTGCCAGTCTGGAGGGTAGCGGGCAAACGGAGCTCGGTATTTTTTCGAGTAGCATTCTGCAGTATTCCAAGGTGAGGCCTACTGCTTGGTTCTATGCAGAACGACTCCTCGAAGTTTCTGAGCTACACTAAACAGCGAATATTCCCGCGAGACTGTGCTGGGTGCCATTATTGCCGCCATTATGTTTATGTTTCATCCCTTGCTTCCCTGTTTCCAGGACATGGGCATTCGCCTGTCTCCGGAGGCCATTGCTGCTGCCGACCCGGACGACAACCACGGAGTGCTGCTCAAGTGCGAAACCAAGGGCATGGTCTTCGAGGACGACAGCGGCACTTTCACCTCCGACAGCGATGACGTCGCCCTTCGCCTCAGCTACAGCGACTTGAAACTCGTGCTGTGGGACCACCAGCACTCCAGCGTGAAGCTGCGCACGGTACTCCAGGCTCCTGACAAATAGGCTTGCGTCCTTGTCTCTTGGATATCCCCCCCTTCGCCCATTTTTCTTGTCCCACCTCTGCTTTCTTAAGATTTGACTTATTTCATTCTTCCAAGTTATTTCGCGTGCTCTGTTCTTTCGCAACTCTCTATCATCTCTTCTCATTTTTGTCTCATTCAATGATAACCTCACTATAGCGCGTGAACGAGTTTGTGATATTGACGGTGGAGAACTCCTTGGAGCTGGAAGCCGAGCTTACGAAACGGTTTGCGGAGGCAATCGAGCACCGCCACTTGGCCATGAACATGGTGCCGGGCTTCTCGTACCTGGGCATGTTTGCGGGCCCCACCAAGCCCAAGCCTTTCGAGCGCAAGCGCGCCAACTTGACCCAACTGAAACAGTCCAAAATGCCAGCCCTGACCAAGATGCGGGAGATTGCGGTGGAGCGGCACAACGGCCCCGAGCGGCCGATGCCCATGGAGTTCAGCCGCCGCACCCTCATTGCTCTGGATCACATCCACGAGGGGCAGTGCATGTTTCCCGTGTTCACGGCTTCGGGGCCCGAAATTTTGTTTTGCCAGAACGCGGTGCTGGTGGTCGACGACGAAGGGCTGGTGTTTGAGAACGACACCTTGAACGAAGCCACCTCCGACGACCGGCGCACGGTGGTGCTCTTTGAAAACGTGTCGGCGTGGGGCATTTACGACTTGGGCGAAGACGTGGTGGACAACGGGATTCAGCTGGAGTGCAAGGACGGGCACTACTTCTTCAGCGTGGACGACATCAACAACTTCCGCGTCTGCTTCGAGTACTTCTGGAACTTGCACCGCGCCTCGGTGCTCAAGCTCAGCGCGCAGCCGGGCACCACCCACGGCCGCCGGGTAGTGGGGATCCACACCCTCATGGGCGAAGTGCGGGCGCCTGCGGTGCCGACGGGCAACTACCAAGTCATGGACAGCGACGGGAAGATCGTGAAGGCCAACGCGCCGCCCAAGCGCAAGAAGTCCTTCCTGCAGAAGGCCGCCGAAGAGGTCTTTGGCTCGTCCAAGTCCATCCCGACGGCGCAGCGGGGCACGGTGCGCCCGCACTGGGGCAAAGTGGTCATGCACAACGGCTGGCTCCTGAAGCAAGGGGGCATGATGAAGTCGTGGCTTAAGCGCTACTTCGTGCTGTACAAGACGTCGCAGGGGCACTTCTTGAGCTACTACTCGCAGTACTGGGAGTCCCCACTCTACAACCCGGACCGGAAGGAGCGCAACATGATCGACTTGTGCAAAATTACCTTCTTGCGCGCGCGCTCCAAAAACAAGGACGCCCCGCCGTTCAGCTTCGACATAGCCACCATCGAGCGCGAATGGACCCTGTGTGCGGAGTCCAACGACGAGCTTCAGCTGTGGCTCCAGCTCATTGCCGCGGCGGTAGACGAAGACGTGGCAATCGTGCCGGACGACACCCTGAGCTTCTACGTGAAGGCCCGCATTGACCCGAGCCGCCGGCTGGACCCCAATGACTACAACTCGATCCTCCAGGTCTCGACCTGGGGGGTTTCGGTGCAGAAAGTCATGCCCGCAGGGACCCGCACCGAGATTCAATTCTGGTGCTACACCGACTTCTACAAGTGGTACGTGATGAAGCAAAACTACAAGACGGCGCTCTCGGTGCAAATTTTCAGCGAAGGCAACTTCAAGAAAAAGATGGAGTGGGTGTTCCGCACGCCTGACGCCGAAAAGATCTCGACTGCGATCGAGTACTTCATCGAGAAGTTTATGTCGCGCATGCACCTCCGCCGCGAGCTGGAAGAGGCCATGGCGCCGCCGCCACCTCCCATCGCGCTCGAGCCGCCACCGCCCACCGCAGAAGGCGAAACGCCTGCTTTGCCACCACGCCCAGCCCCAGCTCCTCAGGCCAACGCCGTCGGCAGCGGCGACAGCGGCAACTACGAAGTAGGCGAACAGCTGCCGGAGGCGCCTCCGCCTCCAGCCTCCAAAAAGTCCTCGGACTCCTCCTCCGCGAACGGCGGCGGCGACGGCGAGGACAAAGCAGCGGCTGCGGCTGCCAGCTTCAGCGCGCCGCCCGTGTACGAAGAGTCCGAGTACGGGGGCGACTTGATGGCTCTGTTCGCGGAAGAGGACCAGAGCGCGAGCCAAGCCTTCCAAATGGAGGTGAACGGCGCCGGTGGGAGTGCCATGGCGGGCCGCGAAGCTAGCCAGCACGGCAGCTCGGAGGGGGACGGCGCCAACACCGCATGGGCCTCGGACGAAGAAGCTGACGAGGACGACCTGATGTACGCGGCCTACGACGTGGGGATGGACGTGATGGACGTGGACGATCCCGCCGCGATGGAGAAGGCCTTCTCGCCGGACACCACTTTCTTTGCCGCCGACTACCCGATCGTGTCCCCTGAGGCAGCCGACGCGGCTGCAAGCGGCGAGGCGGGCAAGATGAGCGACGAGGCCGTAGCGTCTATGGACGGCTACTTCAAGCCTCTGATGTCAGGCATTCAAGGCACCCTGTTCAAAGACGAGCATCTGGACCTGTACTACCGCCACGAGTACCGGGGCTCGCAGGCTCGAGTCACGCTGGTGTACAAGAACGTGAGTGCCAGTGGTCCCCTCACCGAGGTGGACGTGACTCTGGTCAAGGCCTCCCCCATGATCCGCGGCCACCTCCCGAAGCACGCCGACACCATTGCCTCGGGAACCACCCAAACTCAACTCCTGGTTGTCGAGCTCATGACTCCTTTCGCGGAGCCGCCCGAGCTTCACTTTGCTTTCAGCGCTGGGGGGCAAAGCTACATGTACCCCATCAAGCTTCCGTTAACGCTGACCCAGTTCTTGAGCCCCGTGGTGCTGGCTGCTAACCACTTCGGTGGGAAGTGGGACGCCATGGGCGAGTCCAACGAGTCGGTCGTGGAGGGCAGCACCAAGCTCTCTATGGACCCTGCCAGCTTCAACTCGGTGCACGGCAAGCTGCGTAACATGAAGCTCGGGCTTGGGGTCGACGCGCTGGACGAAAACGGTGAAGGGCTGTTTTGTGCCGCGGCCATGCACACCAAGACTCGACAAAAGGGTTCACTGGACCGTGTCCTCATGGGCCTCATGGCGAAGGTGCTCGTCAAGGGCAAGGAGCTCAAGGTCACGGTGCGAGCCCCCACTGAAAAAGCGGCTGCCTTGCTTGCAGAGTGCATCGTTTCTCAGCTCACGTAGCGACCAACAGGTGAACTACGCACACCGCAAATGATTTTCAAGTGCCCACGCGCTGAAGTGCCACGGGACTTTATGGCGAGAGACTTAATGTAGAGAATACCCGGAATCAGGTGGAAACACGAGACACTTAACACTTAACACTTAAACCCAGATAGACTTAGACTTAGATAGAGAAGTAAGAGATAAGAGCCCAAGAGGAAGAGGAAACACAGAACACAGGGAATGTTGTTTGTTATATACTGGCCTGTAGCATATAGATCAAAGCCACACAGCGGTATACGTATGGCCTTTGGGACTTTGGGTAGGCGGCCTTGGGTTTTGTTTTCGGTTTTTGGTTGTTGGGGTCCGAAGTATATGATTTATGAAACAAGATGCAGGCCTAAGCCTAAGCCTAAGCCTAAAATTGACCTATGAGTCGCAGTGAAGTGATTCAGTGTATAGTCTGCATTATGGCATTGAGTTCGGGGGCTAAAAGGCAACAGAAACAGCTAACAGCCAAGATCTCTCACTAATTACTATTTACTAATTACAAACAGAGGCAGAATTAGAATTAGAAGGAACATTCAAGTGGGAGTTCGGTAAAGTGGAAGTGCAGTGTAAGTGTGAATATTCAAAAGAAAATGGGAATGGGCATATACATGTTTGCCTGGTTAGCTCCCAGCTCCCCATCTAGTGTAAGCAGAATTGCTTCGTGTTTTTCCTGTTGGCGTACTAGTTCTACTTTTGGCTCCTCGGGAATTAGACTAGACTGTACTCCCCAATTGCAAAGAAACATAAGCAAATAGCACAGAGCGGCGTACTGATGAAACCCTGAGATCAAGCCTGACTGGCCTGAACATTCTTCTTCGGGTTTTTGGCCTCCACTTGGTAGGTGAGCAACTTGTTGCAGGCGGGGCACCGAGTGAGCTACGCATAATTGGCCTTGATTTGAGCACTAAAATAACTCCTCTTTGGAATACTTCAAAGAATTCAATCCGAGTTGAAATTGAAGTCCTGTAACAAATTAATCTAAATTGAAAGTAGTTTTCTAAACATGCACCACTTTTAGTTCATTCAAGTAATGTAAGTCACCTAACGTAGACCTTCCTCAATATAAGCCTCAAAATGTACTAAATATCTCCTGACACTCTTCAAATGAGCCTTCAATGAGTCTTTGGAAGAGCAAATCTAAGTAAGTTACTTACGTGAGGCTTAATTCTAGTTACCATTAACACATTAAGTAACCTCAAGTATTTTTACCTTGAATATTACCTAAGCTGGGCCTCCTGAGAAACACTAATAAAACAAACACGAGTCTTATTTTAGACTTACTTCAACCTTTAGTAAGCTCATTTAAAGGAATTTATTATAAGTCTTATCTCCACTTAAGCTCCTTTTGAGTCACCTACCTTTATTTGAAAAAATATTGGATTTAGATTATTTGTAAAATTAATTACGGATTTTATTAGTTTATTTCAATTGAATTGGTCTAAATTTTGATAAAATGTATGCAAGGTGGACTAGGGTATGTTTAATGTATCTTCTGGCCAGGAAGCTACCTAGGTTGAGATTCTTCACATTCAAGCAGACGTGTATTAGAAGACATCCCAGGGGCCTCTCTAGATTCAATTACCGCTTTGCCTCCCAAGTAGTCGTATACGCGAACGTGGTCCAAGTAGTCTTACAATTGGATTGCACTACTTTTGAACACTAAAGCAGGCAAATATTCATAAATCATAGAATCAAAAATCATAGAGGGACCATTGTACGCCGCACTGCCAGTGAATGCTGCTTATTACGAAATACTGTAAACGAATCAATATAACCATTCCATACTCCGCGCAGAATGTCTAGCCTGCCATTTGCGGGAGATGGAGATATAACAGCTTCTTGATGGATGCAGTGAAATTTGGGCAAGGACATATCTCGAAAAAAACTCGCCCAGTTTGTAATAGAAGTTAAGCCTATATCACCATAGACAATCTCCCTTGGTTGATCCTTCAGTTTTATTGTTCGCAACGCCTTTTGAAGAGCATTACGCACTCCAATTGGCGTTGCATAGTCACCAGCTTTCAAAACTATAACTCCAACATAATTTCCAGCAAGATTGTCATGAATATGCGGAAGGTGATTGCGCAGGTTTATGGGCATGGCACCAATGCGTGGAGGATGGGTACGCAGAATGCTTGACATGATGATATCATTCGAAGACACTGCCACGCCTAAGTTTGCCGCTCTTTCTTTTTCTTCCTCGATCCATGACGGGTCCATTACTTCGATATCATCTGTCAGTTGCTTATTAGACATGATTGTTGGAAGACAGAATATTGTTTTGAAACATTTGAAACACAAATCAACGGTCCTCGTTGGTATCATAGCTGCTTTCATCAGCCGAGTCCGCTTAGAGTCCGTACTTGATGTAAATGGCAACCATATGGGAAAAAGACTGGAGCCTGGAACATCATCTGTAATAATCTTAACCCGATCAGGATTCATGCTGTGCAACCCAGGCCCGCAATCGCTAAGCATGTGCGCGACATTAAAGAACGTGAATGCATCGCCGAGGGTGTGGCACATAGATACGAAGAGTACACATGTGTCAAGTGTTTTGTGAGTAATAAGGGTTACTTTCCAAAGTGGTTCTTCTGTATTGACGCACTCTTGACCCAGAGCTGTGAATGCTGAGTCAGGTGGGTTCGTTGATAACTGAGCAATGCTTTCGACTTCGATATGGGTAAAGCAGCGATTCAGGTTTTCTTCAGAGCCTCCAATTTCTGGCACCCACAATACAACCGGGGAACTCTTTCCAGAACCAGTCTTGCAGAGACGCCCAGCTAACCAAGGGTTGGCTTCTAAGACAGTACGAACACGCTGCCGCAACCATAGAGTAGGTCGAATTTGATCTTTGCTTATCGGCTTAAAGGTCATTGAAACATTGATTCCTTTGGTGTCCATCATTTCGGCCTCGTGTTTGTTCAAATTGATGAGACGTCCATTTTTTGACAATGAAGCAATCATATCGCAATTTATTTTTTTCTGTTTCAAATTGAATAAGTGATATAAAAACGCAAGAATACAGGAAGAGCCAGTCTGTAAAAGCAGCGACGTCGCACGAAAGGAAGAAGCGGTTTGCATCGTAAGTTTCAAAGTTATAAGCACTTCTTTAGAAATCAAATTGTTGGTGATATTTTTTTCAGATACATGATGCCACTCTAAAATAACTCTCCTCCGTACAAGACTGAAAAACTGTGCCAAAATTCTGAGAATCCTGTCCTACTTTACTTTCTGTGATACTGTAGTCTTATAGTACTTCAATCACACAATCATGACACGACATCAATACCACGAATCAAAAGTACTACCTAAGTGCAAACCGTCGCTAGAATAAATTTCGCGCCCACTCGTTGCGTCTATATACCAATGCACTAACTTTATTTTTATGGTTGATAAATGAATACCACCGAAGAACGAACTGTTCGCGATTGTCATAATAAGTCAATAAATTAGAGTCAATTAAATTTTAATTCATGATTGTCCCTTATCTCTACGGATCAGCCAAGCCCAATTATATAAGAGAAATTCCTCATTTATCATTGTACGCAGGTCCTAAAGTAGCCACAATATACGACTTCATAACACTATGATTCAAAAGCCGCAATCTACAACGCACTTCACTTAAAACTAGAAAGGGAAAACATAAACAAGCGACCCTCGACTATAAAACTAAAACCGAATACAAACAAGTAACAATGGATTAAACCTGAAGCCTGAAGCACGTCAAGCGCAAGTGATACAACCAAATGCCGAGCTGCAAATTCTGAGACTTGAACTTGAAGGCAAACTGGTGCTAATTTTTCCGGAATATTTACGTTGCATCAGCTAGGTCGAATCGAGCTTGGATGCACAAAAAATCCAGACGATGTCATAAATCTTATCGCCCACGCCCTTGCTGGATCTGCCCAGCGCCACCATTGGGAGTGACATTCAGGCGCTCTTGTTTCGCACTTGCGAGAAGCACTAAATCGCGACCAACACTAGCGCGAGCTTTGTCATTATGAGACGAAGTCGCAGGCGTAGTGACGTACTCGAAGGCAAGGTCACCGAGCTGGCACAGGGTTGGTGCAAGGAAGTTGGAGGTAAGCGCAGGGTCGAGATCCTCAAATATGCACCTTCTGGCTCATTCATACATGAATTTAAGAACATACGTACACATACGTAAGAAAACAAAGAAAGTAGTGGCATGAAGACAGGAGCTACTCACCAATAACAGAGCAGATGAAAATAAATTTGTGTGCTCTGTGAACGAAAATACACACACCCCGTGTCAGCAAAGAACAAGAGGGAGCCCGCTTCAAAGAGTGCGCACCTTACGATTGTAGTCGTCCATCACATGCTTCCGGTAACCAGCTGAGGTCCCAAACCGTCCCACTAGAGGAGGCGCTCCAAAGCTGCCGCCCACTCCACGCACTGGCCTGAAGTCGCCTGCGCTGCTCTGAGGGCGAACAATTGGTTGAGCCACGCGATGGTTGGAAGTGATTAATCGTGGCGCCCTTCTCCTTTCAGTGCAAAGTGACTGCGCAGAATCAGAAACAGGCTGCAAAGTCGGCAGAGCATCCTTATCTTCTGTAGTTCGAAAGCGAAAAGTTCCTTGTCCATTGTTTCTCAATGATTTGCCGCGCTCAAACTCGTCGTCCTCATGATGACCCTCCAGACATTTCGACCAGTTCACCTCGTCGGTTGCCATAAAAGCGGGCAAGTGCGCGTCGAGAGAGCTGCTGGCACTCTGACTTTTGCTATTCGAAGCATTCGCCAAGTCTACACTCGCTTGTTGTCTCAGCGGCGACGGCGACCTTGCCGCTAATCGATTCGCTGACTCAGCGGCGTTCATCGCTGCATGGAGCGCCTGCTGCGCGTGCTGCAGGCCGTTACTAGTCCAAGGCCGCATAAGCACACCTTGAGCCTCGGTGGAGGTGCTGATGGTGGGTTCTGGCGGCGAGAAGGGCCTCAGACGCACACTACTACTGGTGCTGCCCATGTTGGTAGCGCTTTCAGTCAATCCCCTACTAAACGAAGAACGCGCGTGTGATGGGGGCGGTTGCTCAGCAGTGATTGTCGTACTTGTATTCGAGTAGCCCCCCACCAATGATCGTGGGTCTGTGCCAAAGTGGGGCCGCTCAGGAGATCCGCTACGCACCTACAGTATTAAAAAAAGGAAGTATAAGGAAGAAACAGAAAGACAATATCACATCGGAAACAAGAAGAAGAAGAATATCAAGAAAATGAAGAGCGTTGAAAAAAGGAGATGTATGGTAATTGAATGCTTTGAATGTGCCACAGAAGCTCTTCTATCCGAAAAGAAGAAGAAAAGAAATACATTTGGGAATTTAAGCAGCACACAACGCTCAATGAACTAACCACTGGCATCGCTTCACCACGCTGCCCGAGAGAAGCAGCTGCAGCCAGAGACGGCCTATCGCGTGCATGGCGCGACTCAAGCGACTTGTGGCCACCGCTACTTTGATTGATGGAAGAAACTTCTATTGCAGAACTGCTTTCGAAAGCATGTTGCAAGCGAGCGCGCTCCTCATTAAAAAGGTCAAACGAGGAAGCAGCTGCTGTCTGAGGTGCAACCGGTGCACTTTGAGCCTTTTGCGATGCTTGCATGTCAGAGCTATGCGGCCGCGGTCGAGGGCTCGACCGCCCTTCAGGCAATGTCCACTCAACCCGATGCTCGCCGCTTCGATGGCTGCTCATGGTGCCTTTACTGCTGCTTGGCACACGATGCTCATGAAGGAGTTGCTGCACCGGAGGTGCTCCATGATGCGAGCTGCGAGCTAGGCCTGGAAGCTCGCGCCCAACGTTACTACTGCTATGGGCGGTGGCAGGGCGATTGCTTATCTTAGCACGGGGCGGCGACGGTGATGGAGTCCTCGATGGGCTAGTAGACCTGAACTGAGCGTGTTTGCTATGAGGCGAGAGCGACGACGCTGTTGGCGGCGGCGACCAAATATTCGTGCCAGGCAAGTTAGCACTGTCATTGCTCACGCTTCCGCCTTTGCTGCCTCCACCGCTCCCGCCTCTCCTCTGCCACGGCCGCATCATGATCCCGGGCCGAACAACTTTGGCAGTGGTGCTCGAATCCCAAGCACGCCTTTCTGGACTCGCTGACCTCGCACCGGATCTCGCCTCGTTGAGCAATAAAGAGGTGTGCATGGTGCGGCTTCTATCACTAGTGGCACGCGATGGTGATGGTGTATAATTTGCTGAAGCACCCCAGCCCATGAATTCTCGCAGCTGAAGTTCGCCGTATGTGATAGCACTCCCCGCTCGACTGTCTTCTGCGAATAGTGGTGAGTGCGCAGCTGGTTGCCGCTGACTGGCACTGCTGCTGCTATGCGAGCTAGACACGCTATGCCTGGCAAGTTCATTGACCTGCGCGAGGTCAGCCTGGTTGGAAGCTTGCTTTCGGTTTCTGCTTTGGGTTACAACGAGCACTTCTTCGCCGTCACTCAAA
>Ga0307978_1001590_pt1 | contig 16691 bp, 14 predicted proteins | sample OrgLakmetage1056_FD_203151 | JGI IMG/M metagenome (GOLD analysis project Ga0307978, IMG submission 203151) | Saline water microbial communities from Organic Lake, Antarctica - #1056 | ecosystem: Environmental > Aquatic > Non-marine Saline and Alkaline > Saline | place: Antarctica: Organic Lake...
GTCTGGTGGAAACTACTACAGTATATGAATAAGGTCCACATGTCGATCGCGCCCATGAAATATTCTTGTATTATCTTACATTCGTCATAAAATAGTTGGCTTGAAAACCTTCTTCAACTCGAATACGGCAACACTGCCGTCTTCGCCCCCGGTACAGCAAATGCACCGACCTCTGGCGTTTTTCGTCATTTCGTACGCAATACTAATGGTGCTAATCCCCGGTGACGCCTTGTTGTTGACGGCGTGCCATAGCGTTGGTTTCGAGTCAAAGTAGCCACCGTCACGGACTGGAACGAGGCGCAAACCTCCGTCCGAGCAGCCAACCAACAGGGCTCCTTCCGAGTAAACCAGTGACAGAACCGCCACCCCCACAGACACGGCACTCTCCCGATGCAGCGCTTCTCCCTTGAGCACGTAGGAGGCCACCTTGCCAGTAGAAAAGGCGGCAAAGAGGTGCAGCTGTTCACCTTCAGAGATCCACTTGACAACCGAGCAAGGTCCCGAGCCCCTTCTCGGAGTTTCATTGTGAATCACCACTTGCACACCGTCCGTGTGCACGTTCCAAACGCAAAAGCTTCCGTCCGCACAACCTGCAGCAATCACAATGCCTGCGCCAGGAATAGTCTTGGTCGAGACGCAAACAATCGAGGAACTAGCGTCGAATAATTCGGCCAGCGGTTCCCGATTGATCGAGACTGTCTCTCCAGCAGCCACCGTGATGGACCATATCTTGACCGTGGCATCCCAACTACCACTCGCCATGACGTGCGTGGCATTTTCGAGCCAAAGCGAATTGTCCTTGTCAAACGACGTTCGCGGTATCAAGTCGAGACCGGTTACCGCATCGCGGTGTGAATACACGGAAGCGACGGCGCACGCCGAATTTACTCCGTACGCCAAGACAATGTCATCGTGTCCACCAGCAAACGCAATACGTCCACCGACGCCATCATTTGCCAGAACCAAGCTTGCTAGCGGATCTCTCGAGGAATGCGACCGGTATTCCGTCAGTTTGGACAGTGCCACTGTTGCTGGCTGGCCTCGGTTAATGATCTTGTTGTAAGAGAACCGCGTCAGCGTGGAAGAGAACCCACGACGGTCGTCCTCTTCGTCCTTGGTGGTTCCTAGAGAAAGAGTGTGGACGAGAAGTCCACCATCCAGCGAAGTCGTTGCCAGGATTGGTTTTTGCTCGTCTGTTTCGTCCAAAAACAGCACGGAGCCGCTAACGGCATCGCCATGGATCCGCTTGCGCTCAATAATCTTCATGTCCCATTCTGACGAAGAAGCGGTAGCATCAGTAAACTGCTGCACCTTGGGTGAAGTCTCGGCAGGCGAACGCGGCGCCGTTTCCTTGGTGGTGGTATCCAGCGACGAAAAAGCACCGTTGGCTCCAGAATAATGCTGCGACCCCTCACCAGAGCCACGGAGCGGTAGACTGCGGGCTCCACGAGGATTTGTTGAATGCTGAGGAGAGCTCGATAATCTGTCACCGAGACCACTGGAATTATGAGGCACTTCGGTCGAACGAGAGTGGGGATTTGGTGATTCTCTTTCGGGTATATCATCGGCAGGTTGGGGAACGCTCTGCGTGAACTCGTCTTGACTGCTGTTTGATGGTCGATCGAGAAGTTCCCACGCCTCTCTCCCACCGGTAGCATCATCTTTACTCGAAGCACGTCCAATGTCGGTCGAGATAAAGTCGTCATTGACAGTGTCGTGTTTTAGCGGGTGCGGCCCACGAAAGAGCAAGTCAGGAACAATCCCAAACTCGGTTGCTTGGAGCTCGGCCTGAAACCGCTCCTCCTCTGTTTGCATACCAGCCAGTTCTGTCGGACCAAGGTACGACATATTATGAAACAGATTGTTGGCCTCCATGGCAGCGTCACCTCGAGATTTGCAACCAAAGATGAGATCAAGCCACCTTGGCAGCATCCTCGTACATATCTCGGACTCGAGTGCCTTGCGGTTCTTCTTGACAAAGTCACGGGCTGATCGAGCCCACGGAGGTAACTTGATATCATCCACACGGTCACCCGTCTGAGTGGCTCCGAGTTGCAAGCCTCTGGCATTAATCAGGAAGTCAAAGTCGTTGCCCGCGTTGTAAAACTCGGGAATGAGCTCCTTCACATCGGCGTGGTTGGTCAGAACAGAGTTGAAGCAGTTGCTAATGTTATGAAACATTCGATCCGGTGCGTCAAACTTGCCGTTCTGGAGGCACAGCATGTGCTCGGGCATGCTTCGGACAAGATAGTAGAGCACATATCCAGGCACAGAGTAATGCGTGCCGTAAAGAAATGTGTCTTCCATATCCTGCATTCCCTGCAGTCGCGTTTTAAAGTACTCGAGTCGCTCTTCGTTCAAAGCGCCAACGGGTTTGCTGAGGTCGCGAAAGGTTGACTGCTTGTTCAGATCCAACTTGGCACTCTCATAGTCGGCAATCACCCACGGAAACACTGGATATCGGGACAAGTCGTTAAAGCTTCGCCCAGCAGCCGAATTGAGCGCCAGCAGGTACTCAAAGTTGCCAATCCCACCCTTTTGCCACTCTTGAACCACTTGCACGACAAAGTCTCGGTCCGTGAAACAAGGTACATTGTTTGGAAGAAACCTCATGACTTGCTCTCGATCGTGGCGTCGTTCAAACGCCAAGAGCGTACTAGTCTCGTCCTTCCAGTACACTTCCAGAGCACTATCGCGAAGACCCTTGTAGCGTCGAGCGGTCGCAACAATGTCGCGTTGGAGCCAACACAATGCTCGCGTTTCGGTCGCTGTCAGGACTCCCACCGCCGGTTGAAAGTATATTCGCTCGGCCGTCACCACCAGGACACCTGGTTTGCTTTGCAGCGGCGTGAGCAAGTTACAGCGCAAATTCGAAGCCAAGGGCTGTTCCCGAACATCCACAAAGTGATTGGAAGAAAAGGGACGATCGAGCATGGGTCGGATCAAGGCATCCAGTTCGGGTGTGGCGTGGGATGGACCATTCTTGCCACTGGTGCAAAGCGTAAATATTTTGTGACACAACTCTACAAACGGCGTCGGGGACGAATGCAAAAAGGTATAGCGGAAGCGCGCTGGCACATGAACCGATTCATATGGTCCAATAACGTTGTTGGCCTTCATGACTAGGTGGCGCTTGTTTGAGAACTCGATGCACATTGCTTCAAAACCTGGGGTATCCGAAGGATACTCGCGGGGAGAAGCGTCCATTTTTTTGAACGGACAACGAACAATACCGCGACTGCTCTCGTTGGGCTCAAAGACCAACGAACGAGAGCACATATGGAGGCGCCCTTCAATCTTTGCCATTTGTACGCTGGGGTACGAATCCATGTCAATCGTGGTGCTCGTGGCGTTGGACTTGGAATGCTTGGAGGAGGGAGATCCACTGTGCGTCGAGAGACCCCGCGTCCGCGAAGACGCCGACTGAGCCCACTGCGTCGTTCCCGATCGACGAGGCGACGATGACGACGACGTTTCCGTATCCTTACAAGGAGTAGAATAGGCCATGACGGCCCAGTCTTGAAGCTGTGTTTCCCCGTGCTCGAGCAAGAGCTGGGAAAAGCGCGAACGATCGGTACTGGTGCCATCGTACGTGCTGGTCTTGGGATATAGTACCTTGATGACATCCTTGACGGCAGGTCTCCCGTCACCCCCGCGAATGAACCACGAAGATACCGTCATGGTCTATGCAGCGTAGCGTATAGCACAACTTCGTGTCAACGAACGGAAGCAATGGATATTCCCATTGTACAACTAGTCTAGTCTATTGCGGATGATTCTTTCCGTTTCTTCCCCAAAAAGCCCGCGATCGGCAAAAAGCGCGCGAACTCCTTTGGAGATATCAATTGCGGCGGGCACCATAAAATAATCACCGATCACCAATCACCAGCAGAGACAATGGTGACGACCGTCGCATCTGCCATGACGAATCCGCAACCCATTGATGTGGACGAAGAAGACGATGCATCCATAGACGAAGAACAACTGGAAGAATATCGAGAAATGGTGGAGCAATTGGGAAGCTTTCCAGTACGTATCAACAAGACATTCGGATGGATATATGCTCGTCTGGATACTGTTGTTCTCATCTCTTTCTACTCTCTCTCTCTCTCTCAAACAGGACAAGGTCAAGATCAATAGCTTGTCCATGGTAGCCGAAGATCATGCCGATACCAAGGCTTCGGCCAAGGCTATATACAACATTATCCGGGAACGAATCATGCACTGCCACAAGGACAATCTCTTGCCGCTCGTTTACGTTTTGGATTCGATACTCAAGAACGTCAAGGGCAAGTTTATCGAGGTAATAAAAGTAGATGTTATTAACTGGATGTCTGTTGTTTACCGACAGTTGCCAAAAGAGCAGCAAGCCAAACTGCAAAAAATGTGGAGGACTTGGAACGAGTTCAAAATCTTTGATGCGACGAGTTGGAAGGCCATGGGGGAGTGCTTTGATGATCAAAAGACTGGCGCAAGTACGGTAGCTGGGATCACCCGAACGGTAAGTAGATGTTACAGTACAGTACTGATATGTATGCGTACTCATATATATGTATATATATATATATTTTCATGCGCACTATCCACTCACCTTTTTTCCATCCCAAAAGAACAATGGAGCCTTGCTGCTGTCGACAAGCCTACGGCGAGAGATGCAGAGTGTACTGGACGACGTGCAGAGTGACATGGAAAACGAACTCGACAAGGTATCCTTAGAGAGACTTGCAGAGATTAATCCTGACTTGCTAGAACAAATTAAAACTGCCGCTCAAGCCAGCTTGCCCGTTGCTAGTGGCGTATCGACCGATACACAGCAGCAGCAACAAGAACAACAGCAGCAACAGCAATTACCACACTTTTTCACCGAGACACGATCTCCTGAAACTTTGGCGCAGTCCAAGGCTTGGGGTGAAGTCAAATGGGACTATTTGGAAGAGACGCACGCTGTCATTACCAATCTCCAGTATCAGGTCCGGAAGAGTGCGTCTGTCGAGGCACTGTATACGCAACACGAAGCGATCGAAATGACCCAGTACTTGGCGGCAGCCTCGGCCACGGCGACGCTTCTCACTGCCTCACTCGAAAGAATAAAGGAGCAGCAAGATCGTAAGGATAGCAAGCCGAACGTCGCTTTTCCTGGGTCGGATGGTGCCGTTGGAACGAATCGAGGCTTTGTCATTGACAAGAGTAAATTTTCCAACGACGGCATCAAACGAAAAGACCCAGCCGTGATTGGTTTGCTTTACGAAGTTGGTCTCCCGTTTGTGAGTTCAGCGGACGGTCGTCGATTCGCTTCCCAATTGGAACTCTCCAACCATTTGGATGCCCTATTTAAAAAGAATCAGATTGAAAAATCCATGGCTAGCACGGAAGAACGCGGCTGGTACAACACCGATCCAGTATGGACTCGGCAAGCCAAGGAAGAGGAGACAGAAAACGCCGATGATACCCCAGCAATCTCGGCGTTGGCGGAGGAAGGTGAATCCGACAGTGGGACGGTACCAGCGGACGAGACGCGAGATCGGTGCGTAATTTGCGGAATCAATTTCAAAATGTTCTTTGACAACGACAATGGAATTTACATGTACAGTAATTGCCGAGAGATTGAGGTGCTGAACGATGATGCAGCCGAGAAAGAGTCGGAGGAGTGCCTGGTGCATGTAACGTGCTGGAAGGGCCTTGGCTCACCCGAAGTTTTGACGACAGATCAAACTCTACAAGATACATTACCGCATTATTAAGCCAGTAGAGACTGTGGCTCCTGCCGCTATTCGATGCGTCTATTCTACAGGAATTGGTTTACTATGTATCACTTCGAGTAGCTAGTATGTGTACATTATTGGAGAGTTGGCAATAGTAAAGCGCTGCTTATCCTTACAGATAGCTAGTATTGTAGCTGTACGTGCGTACTTGCGTACGCGGGTATGGACGAACGCGTGACTCACTCGCCCAAGACTCGACGTGGTGAACTTTCGGGTTTGTCCCGACACATGCGTCACTCATCTCTCTCCTACGTCACGATTTTTTCTACGTGAACTCCCGTGGAGCAATGCCTCTGTTCACAACTTCGGAACATTTCAAAGAAAATCATCACCACCGTTGACCATGAAGGGAACTACTGCATTCGGAGCCATCCTCTTCACTGCCGTTGCCGCCGCAGGAATCGTCTACGCTGCCAAGAAGTTCAAAAAGAGCAAGGGTGAAGCCGACGCCTAAATCGCTAGATCTGCAAGCAAGGAGAAAGGGGGGACCATGGAGCCCGTGGTCTCGACGTCGCTCGCTGCTCCTGAAAATGATGTGAAACTTCTCTTAAAGAATTGGAATCGCGAACTGCCACTGCTTGAATGGGGGAGAAGAAGGGTTACATGTGTGTTTGTGTCTAAAGGATAATAAGCTTTAATTTAGTGAAACAGATTGAACCAATGCATGCTGTACTAGCTACTCCTATCGTCGTCCATCTTTCACCATCCTTCGCCATCGTCACAAAGGATTCGGATTCTCTCTCGATAGAACATTCATCATTACTGGCGAAGCTATCATTCCCAGGCAGCCACGTCCCATATGTGCCACCTGCTAGCTTCTAGGAAAGCCTCCTTTGCTGAAGACGGTCCACGGAAGGAGTTGATTGCCTCCTCGCGCCAGTTCCTACTCCAAATGACAATACCGGTCGTTCCACGATGCACCACTGCACGATCAGCAAGCACAACTACTGATACATCCCTGGCTTAGTTAGCGAGAGCATCTAGTTTCAAGTGTAAGTCATTTTCAACCTATTTTAGCGAGATATAGCTAGGTTTAACAAGAAATACAAGGCTGATAAATGGTGCTACGACTCAGCAGATCTGTCGGTACAGCCGCCTTCACCACGAACCAAAGACGCACACCACTTGCTTATCGCGCACCCAGATTCTGTCGCCCACCGTCGATGGCAATGCATTCGCCCGTAATAAACTTGGCCTTGTCCGACACGAGAAACGCAATCAGCTCCCCGACTTCTTCGGGTTGTCCGACACGGCCAAGACTGGCCGAGAGCGGATGCGTCGTCTCAATACTTCGCTTGAGAAAAGAAGCATACTGATCGTCTGAAAGACCACTGGTCTTGTGCAAGTTGGTCTGGATAACGCCTGGGTTCACGTTGTTGACTCGAATACCATCCTTCGCGAGATCGACACTAGCGCACCTCGTGAGCTGATCGACGGCCGCCTTGCTCATGCAGTACGTCGCACAGGCAGCAAACGATTGCTTTCCGTTTACGGAACTGACATTGACAATGGACGGATAGACATCCTTTTGTTCTTTCAAATGCGGAATGGAATGCACGATGATTTCGAACGGAGCCTGCGTGTTGGCCGTCATATTGAACATGTAATTCTCAAGTCCCACACTTCCCATGGCACCACCTTGTAATGCTCCAGCTGCGTTAACAACCGTAGTTAGCCCACCGAGCAACTTAACTGCGCTTTCGACAATGCGCTGGCACTCATTTTCCTTGGTTATATCGGCCACGATAAAGTCCAGGATTCCTCCCGCCTCCTTCAAGGACTGGAGAGCCTGCTCATTGCGGCCGGTACCAACCACACTCGCACCATTCTGCGTAAGGATTTCACATGTTGCTTTACCGATCCCAGATGATGCTCCCGTAATGAGGCACTTAAGTTGAGAGAGCATCACCATGGTGCAAGATAGAGTGCTGTAGTCGTAAAGAGTAATTGTCGGAAGCCGGAACGAGGAACAATAAGTTCGATTGATGAAAGAACTTCGTCAGTCGAACGGGTCGTCTACTACTAGGAGTCGATCATCACGGGTCATGAGTCATGAGGGAGATGACCCGCCCGCGCTGCACATTACTATCATATACTTTCACGCTGTCTAGAAAGTCACCATGATGGGATCGCAAGTGGAAGGATACGATACAGATGGCGAACCGTACGATAAGGAGGAACGCATACGACGGAAGCTTAACATGGAGGATCATGTGATCTCTGGATTCGATACACCAAAACAGCAACAAGAAGTTATCTTCTTGTTTTGGGAGAAGATCTGGCCCGAATTGGAAACAGCAGGCTGGACAAAGGTAAGCGTAGGATTCCGTACCAGAGCCACGAGAGAAATTGAACTGCTAGACGCTCGTTTTGGCGTGGGCTAACCAAACCTTTGTCAACGCTCATACTCTTACGAACAGTTTGATGGAACAGGGAAAGAGGCAGGATCTATTCATTTTCACCCAAAGGGTGCCGAGTACTACTATAACCGGGTCCGGGGAGTAATCGATAGACTACTCGAGAGACGAAACGCAGCTGAATCAGCCATAGTCGAAAAACACCTAGCTGCTTTAGAAAGTTCCTTTGGCAAAAGGATCGGTCCTCCTCGTGCCGTCCGTCCCCGGCGTAGAGCGGAAGCAACATCAATTATCCGAAAGGAATCGTCGGGGATGATTGATGAAAGCTGGAAGAACGGTGGAAGGGACTACCCGAAGAAAGCAAGCAAAGTTGGACCTGAGTATCAAGCAACCGAGATCCCAAACGCTGGTACATATCAAGACCAAGAAGCAGGAAGCGAGATCTAGTAAGTGCATAGGTGTGCATCGAATCGAATAGCTTGTTCCTTTTGCATTGTCTCAACCCTTTATTTTGCTATTCATATCTAATAACTAAAGCTGTGAGCTCGTATGGGATCCGGAAAAGGCCAAGGCGAAAGGCATCTCGTTGGATCCCGAAGACGAAAAGCTCAGTCGTATACCTTCCAACAAGAAGGAAACCGCGCTTTTGGTCTTGGCCGAACGAGACTTTCATCTAGAAGGGTTTGATGAAGTCGTTCACCAAATCAAGCCCATTGATGGCTCGGACTGGAGCCCCGAAAAGAGGAAACGTTTCCACACCGAAATATTTCGCCTTCGCAAGAACTTACTCGCCGTGAGCAAATCATTGGAGATTGACATGAAGTCGTGTCTTACGTATTACCTTGGGTCCTTTAAAAAGTCTGACGACTATCGCCTTGTGAAAACGGTATGCGAAGAGAAGCGCGACGAGAAAACGGACGGGGCAGACCACGGCGTGGACGCTTGCGCTATTTGCGACGACGGGGGCAGTCTTTTGATCTGCGACGGATGCGAAGGAGAGTATCACATCGGATGCTTGCGGCCTCCTTTGGAAATCATCCCGGAAGGCCACTGGGAGTGTGACAAATGCGTTGACCTCAAGTTCTTGGCCGCAAGGGATTATCTCATTCGAAATACCAAGTTGTTTAAAAAGAAAGTGAACAAGAAGCGAACCGCAGACGAAATGGGTGATATGGAAGATTCGGAGGAAGACCAGCAGCTCCAACTAGAACCGACCGATTCTGTATTGGAAGCGGTTCGCCAACTCGCCAGCAGTGTGAGTAGTGCTCTTTCCAAAGAGCACTTTGGAGCAGCGTCCGTCCAAGGCAACTTGTCTCAGCAGACTCTATAAAAACACAGTAAACATATCCTTGTAAGTAAAAGAGACCAACCTCATTGTGTGTAATTGTGGTATATATATAAGAGTACATCTTTCACATTGACAGTCTACTACTTGTAACGATGACCCACCACACTATGTTAACCGATGAAGCAAACGGAAGGAATGCGTCGTGCTCGTGGTGAGTGACGACGGGTACCCATCCGCTTCCGTCGCTGAAAAATCGAGCGTACTAATCTGATCCGCCATAGAGGTGCAACGCAACATGACTGGAAATCGAACCGGCTCTTCATCGTCACCAACAGCCTCCCACAACTTGGCTTGGCAACTCACCATGAACGACTCGCCCTTGTCCAAAGATTCGAGCTTCCACTTGACGGTGCGCTTCAGCTCATCCCATGCACCGTCACCACGCACAATCTCAACCGACTGACCATCCACTCGTTCAGGAATCGCCACCGCAATGGTAAAGTCCTTCATGTCTCCTCGATTCGTTAATTTAGAGCGAACTTGAATCGCTACTCGGACCGACGTTTCGTGAACGGTAACTTTGCGTTCGAGTAGGATCGGCATGTGACGAACTTCTTCCGTCAGGGAAAAGAAGGCGACTTGGACTTTGCCGATTTCGTGTTTGGGTACCTTGACCAAGTGCTTGACAGCGTCGCCCTCGACGGGTGCCGTACTAAACATGGGATTGGGTCGTACGTGGAGACTGCCAACGTGAAACGGGGGAGTCAAGAGAGCAAATGCAGCATTTTTCTTGGCGTCAGAGCACTGTACTTGTGCATAGATGCTCCCTTCTATAGAGACTTCGGACGATCCTTCGTTGTTGGGGCCAGTCTTGGCTACGGAGGAGACTTCCTCAAAGACTGTCAGCTTGACGAGAAGCTTGGGAGGTAAGGTCATATTGCTCGAACTTGCTTTGGAAGGAGACGCAATTGTGGATCGGGTGACTCGCGTTACTTCCGGTGGAAGATCGGGCGAGTTGATACTCTCCGCGTCGTCATTCGGCTGTTGTTGCTGCTGCCCAACTCCAAACGGATCAAAGGTGGGGTCGGAGTTGGACTCGGCGCTACCATTCCTTATTGGCGGCTCCAAGTTCCCTTGCGAGTCCACCGAGATGTGGACGGGACGAGACTTGCTATTCCTGCCGCCACCTGCTTGGAGTTGAAACGGATCAAAGACTTCGTCGTTCGCCATGGTGCATGGTGGGACGCGAGCTCGTCGTGTTAATTGATATGGTTAAATTTGTGACGTATACGACGACCCCTACCTGCCTAAGAAATAATAATAAATTCTCAGAAAAGGGAGAAGTAGTATACGTCGTAGTGTTCATGTCACACTTTCTTTTACATCGGGTAATGAGTACCGCCTGCGAGCGCCTTGTTTCCGTTCCTGATTACTTAGAGAGTATACTTCATTGGTTCCGAATGAAAAAAACGGAAACAAAACTTCTTATACAAGAATCGATATCGAAGAATTTCCCTTCAAACCACCATGGCAGCCACAGGCCACAGTCAAGGCACCACGGAGGATTTTGATAACTCGTTCGACTATTTTGAAGGCTCCGAAAAGGACCCATGGAATGGTCAAACTTGGGGCAAGAACGCATCGTTGGACTCTTCGTTTGACTCATCCTTTGACGATGGTCTCTTTGAGTTTTCTGCCACTTCTTCGGTACAGGGGCTCGATGCCGACTTGGACTCGCAATCGCTCTTTTTCACCGATCCCTTTTCGCTAACGCCGCCTAGAAAGGAAGGGCCCGTTACCATCCGAGTAGCCATGCACGAGCAGCTATCTGCACTCTACGATGACGAGTCGGCAGATACCTCTTGCCAAGTGGAGGGCTCAATTCACGTCAAACCAACCACAGACATCAAGGGTCCCTTTCACTTGACCATAAGAGACGTGATGAATCAATTGGGTCGGATCGAGGTAAAACCGGATATCTGTCGTGATGTTTCGGACAAAATTTCGCGCAAGGATTTGCAAAAGCAAGACCGAGTACTACGAGTGTCGCTGCCACCGAATGCCATGAATCAAGAGATTCCCATTGCGCGATATTATTGTGAATTGTCCCTTCGGCCAGTTCCTATGGTATGTGTTTTGACGATATTGTTTATTTGTTGGATATTCGTGGTGTTTATAAATCTCACTTGCTTCTTCGCCCCACATCTCCATCTATACACAGTTGGTCAAGTGCCGTGTACAATCCGGGGGCAAGTTCAGTCGCGTTGGATTCAAGGTCCGTGCCAACCCAACCAACAAATGTACTCTAACGAGACTGGTGATATTACTAGCGGTGCCTCCATACGTTCAAGGAGATGATGTTCGCATGTCGCGAAAAGGTGGCGCCTGGGACGAAATGAAGCGAACCATTTCGTGGACGGTCGATAAACTGGACCCGGGCGAGGCCTTGGAGATTCAAGCCCAGTTCGAGTCTGTAGACTTGCCGAATGGTGGCGGTGGTGCCCCCAAGTTTCCTCTTTTAGTGCGAGCCGAGTACGCGACGCTCTTTAGTTCCATCGAGTTGAACTCGGACTTTATCGATGCCCTCTCGTGCCCCGTCAAGACCAAGCTGACCCAGTCTGGAAGAATCTTGCATCGCAAGGTATAGTAGTATAGAATATTCATGGGGGTTGCTATGATTACTAGACTACTGGAACCAGCTACTAGTATCATACCAAAAAGAGTGGAAAAGGTCGTTACCCCTTATCGTTCAGGGTTTGGGTTGGAAGTTGGAATAGCATAAGCTCCGTTGAACGTCAGCCAACCCAATATATATCCTACGTGTAGGGATAAAATATATATTCGCGTTGTCACCGTCTCATCGCGACACGCCCAATTCGATTCTTGTCGAAGGACAATGTGCCGCATTCTTCTCGCGTAGGGTCCATTCACTTGTCTCGTTACTACCAACCCAACACAAGCACCATGACGTACAGATCAAGAGGTAGAAATATCATTGAAGTAGTTCTGGTGAGTAGCAACGAGTTTTCGGTGCCGAACAAAGTGTTGCTAGCATTGGCGCGCTGAACCGTGGCGATTTGGCGTGTGACAGGCGCCATAGTGCGTAACGTTGATGCAGTCTACCAGGGCGCTCGCGGTCCCAGTCGTCTCGGCCGTTCCAGCTTTTCTTCGCTATGCAATGAATAAGTCATGGACTGCTCTTTCTCACCTTCATATCGTCTCTCATTGTTACTTCTTTTTTCTTGCAGGCTGTTGCCTTTGTCACATTTCTGATTGGTTTCATTACCGTCCTTTGCATTGGCAATTACTTTCGGGCAAAGCGGGCACAAGAACGACAAAGGCAGCGACGAATGGCAAAACTGGCGGCGAGCAATAATAGCGGAGCTTACGATGGTGGTGGGGATGGTGGAAGCTACGAAGCACCTGCACACTTGGCAGCGGACGCTGGCGTGCATGCGTAGCATCCAACACCTATACACTACTGTCGCTCGCAGCAAGCAGCGGTCAATCTGTCTACAGTGTCCACCGCGCGTGTCGTGTATGCTAACGAGAGATTGATTTGGGGTTTCATCTTCATGTACAGTCTGGAGTATCAATAAGATGATCGATTGCACTGATCGATTACACACACTACTTAGAGACACTTACTTCGTCGAACAAATTGAGAATCTGTCATCTACCATAAGCCTATTCCTTTCACTGTATTTCATCCCACTTCTTTCTTGTGGTCATGAAATCCTTAGAGTAGCATAGTGGAGGCACCTAATGTGTCTACCGCTCACCATGGGTGCCTCGGTTAGCTTGGTGAGTAGCTAATAATAGGTGAGAAGTAGAAGAATCATTGTGGTATGCGCGCGTTACATCGCGCGCTTTTCAACTTTCGAAACGAAAATAAGTAAACTCTGCTTTTCTTTCGACACAACCACATCAACTTGAACCATGAAGATATCACCGCAATCGCTGTTTGCACTATCGCTTCTGTTGGCATCGTTGCTAACTGGAGATGCCTTTCAAGCTGGAGGCTGGACGAGATCTAGATCGGTGATTGGTCCGTTGAGCGAATCCGAGGCAACGACTCCTACCACCACCACCAGCAGTCAGTCGACGCCGCCAATCTCGCCCATACAAGAAGCCTCCCAGCTACTGTCTGACTGGGATAAGCATTACAATGCAGACGTCTCTGCCGAACCATCTGCGGATCTCAAAATCATGCGGGAAAGTCTGATAGATGCGGTGCGTCTCTTGAACGAGGCAGCGACTGCGGAGAGAGATCAAGATGGGACGAAGGGACGTTGCATGCTTGGAATCTGCGCGTCGTCGACCCAAGAAGGCATCGCGACGCTGAAGTCCTGGGTAACGTCGCTGGAGCTACCTCGAGGGCTGTTACATGGAATGGATAAGGATGGCGTACCGTTGGAGATTGAAGGCGGTGCCTACATCAAGTACAATACGGGTGGTTCTAGCACGTTTTCGGCAATAAAAAAGTCGGGCGTGGGTTTCGATGCCCTTTGGAAGCCGGGAGATGCCATGCTGGAATCTTACGATGGCGTTTACAGAGGAGTTTACTTTCAAGTCGAACTAACGGATGGGGAATTTCGACAATACATGCTGCCCTTGGATTCATTCATGGATCAGTCTTGATGAGAGTTCGTTTTGTGCTCGTGCTCTCCAGTGTACCCTTTATGCCTGGTACGAGAGAGTTTAAAAGTAATCGTAGCACCATTCTTTCTTTCACATCCCTGCATCATTTGACTTTATAGTTTCTGTATTAGAGTCACTTCTATGTTACAGTAAAACCCTTCATTCGGCTCTCCGATTCATTCAGTCGCTCTCGCGTCGTCCTTAGCGCCACATCGCTCGAGTTCAACATTTTGTGAGCAAGCTCAACGATTCTCGGCGCATCTTCATGGTCGTCAAGCTCGCACTGCTTTTCACCAACCGCTTCGCTTTGCTGAGCAAAAACCTCGTTCAAGCGTTTCAGGCGGTCTTCATCCTGCTTGCACCTGACGTCCAATCGCTTGAGAAACTGAAAGTACGTGTATTCAGCTTCTGTAATCGTTGGGAGCATGTCCTTGGCCGACTGCAAAGCAGAGGAGCTTCGTTGGGATAACGAGTTGGCGTTGGTTTCGGCAATCTTCATCTTCTCCGTGATTGACCCCATGCGTTCTTTCAAGTCGGACACTGTCTTTTTGAGAAGTGCCACTTGATTTACTTGGCTCTTAACAACCGCCTTGAGTTTCTCCCGGCGCCTCTGGATCACCTTGCTCAGTTCCAAGAGCGGAAGGACAACTTCCTCATCGCACCGTTGCTTGAGGTGATTGGCCACCGCAAGAGTATCTGGTTCAATATCGGTATAACGAGTCTCGCTCCCAACAATCTTACCCATGCCAGATAGACCAGCGTTGATCTTTTTCACCAGTGGCTCCACGACTTCGTAAAACGGACTTGTCGATTCCACATTGCGAAGCGCATCGTCCGTCGTACTGCTGCTGGACGAAGCTAGAAATAGCCGCCGTTGCTCCGACACTTTGGGCACAAGCGTGTCCATCTCGTGAACAGTCTGCGATTGCGTCAGGTTGACGGGGATCATGGACCCATCAGCAAGTCGCGCAACGAGCACGTGTCCAAAAGCAGCATCCCCCGACACGGCAACTCCTTGCACCAGCGACGAATGCGAGGCTGTATTCAGGCAAGACCAGGCCGTTGTGCGAATCGGATCATGCGATACACCTCCCTTCAACTGGCGATCCGTGATGCGCATCACGTTGGTAGAAATGATGCGAACGGAATACGGAGTCACGCAATGCAAGAGAGAGTCCACAACTGGATCTTTGACAAGGCAAAGGTCATTTTGCGGTGTCCCTCCCGAGTGCGCCATGGAAACACGGTCTACAAGTCTTCCCAGCTTGCAAACGTGATCGTCCAAATCGTAACTGTCATTGATGGGTTCAAACGCAAACCTCGGTAGAACAGCCGAAGGAGACACGACGGCAAAATCAACACTCCCACCAGCCTTACCAATCGCTAGACCGACCATATCCGTCGACCCAAAGTTTTCAATGACTTGTGCGGGTGGCCCCGGATCAATGGAACTGGCAAACACGACTGGTCCTTGTACCTGTGCTGGCCACTGCGCCACTAGGTTTTCCGATGATCCCCTCGAGCCCAAGTCTGCCGTCACGTAGTGACTCCGCTGGTCTCGTATAGAAAAGACGTCCAGCAGATACCGCTGGGCGGCCGCACACTGGCGATACCGGGCCGTGGATCGATCCAACGATTCCAACTCGGTGGCCAAATAGTCCAGTCCTTCATTGACGAGGGATTGGGGAACCACCGTGCCGTCAAAAACTACCGGACTTGCAGCCAAGACATCGCCAGAAACCTTGAGCAAGAGAATCGTCAGGGCTGAAAAGATGGAGAGACCATTGGACTGGGCAAAACAAAAGTCCACCAGCCGCTCTTGAGTGTCCATCAATTCCTCAAACTCGTACAAGACGGGTCTCGTCGTCGAGGCTCCATTCTTGTCATTGTTGTGATACATGACGACTGAATAGCGATTAAAGTCGGCGTTGAAAACCAACATGGCCAAGGAACCAACCGGGCAAAAGGTGGAGTAGCCTCGGTGGGCCTGTGGGGCGGCACGCATGCGGACAATCTTTTCGGAAAAGCCAGAGTCGACAAAGTGCTCTTGAAAAGGCTGTTCTACTACGAGGACCTCTCCTTGTACAACATTTGTATTTCCGCGATTGATCGTGGGACAGGCAAGCTGCAGAAGTAATACTGTCTTTTCGGAATAGAGACAAAGCCGTGGCAACGGTTGTAGCTTCTTTTGTCCTTTCTCATTGTCCGTCAGTGACGACGAGGACGATGCAGCAGAATGTTTCCCATCACCTTGTACACACAGTAATTCCCGAGGCGGATCAACTTGCAGGGTCGACTGGATCCATTCCGGAAGTGTCGTCCGAATGCTCGCGGGCAGTTCCGTGTCGTTGTCCGAGTTGGCTGGACTCTCGTGCGCGGTATCATCATCGAGTGGAAGACGGCGTGTTTCGATACAAAAGATGCCGTTACTGCTCGTCAACGAATGCATCGACCGACTATCCGGACTGATACAACAGAGACGGACGGACTTGGTGGTGGCTCCACCGTTGCTGCGGCCGGCGGAAGGAAGAGCCTGCGGCGACGCAAAGCGATTCACTTCATCCGGCGTGGAGGGATCTTCAAAGGAACCGACAAAGCGAGGCATTTTCTTTTAAATGTGTACGGGTACGGGTACGGTTAGAT
>Ga0307978_1001591_pt1 | contig 16689 bp, 6 predicted proteins | sample OrgLakmetage1056_FD_203151 | JGI IMG/M metagenome (GOLD analysis project Ga0307978, IMG submission 203151) | Saline water microbial communities from Organic Lake, Antarctica - #1056 | ecosystem: Environmental > Aquatic > Non-marine Saline and Alkaline > Saline | place: Antarctica: Organic Lake...
GTCGTCGCGTTTTATTTCGCGCCAAAATTATCGCCCGGCGACAACCGTTGAATCGATAAGTAAATATCCACTCGGACATTTTGCAATTCAACGCCTCTTTTTTCTTCATGCATCACTTTTTGCACGAGAGACCGAGCAACACACGAGTAACACACGAGCGAGTGAGTCATCTCCATCTCGGCATCTCTTCTATCTCGTTCTATTTTGCCGTTAACGAAGACGAATTGCTACGATTCATGCACATTAGCCACTCGCTCCTGCTGCTCTTGTTGTACTTCCTTCCACTTCTTCTCCTAGTTCAATCGCTCGACGTTATCTCCACCATGGGCCAAGCCATCAGTTCCACACAATTCTTTTTTTACGGCAAGAAACACTTCACCGAGTAAGTCAGTAGTACCAGGAGTCTCCATCATGCGGTACGGGGCATCGACTCTACTGGTCGATCGTACTTGTACTATCCGAACCCCGGTCGCGTTTTGGAACGTCTACTCACATTATTCTCTCATTCCTTTGGGTTTATTTTTCAGAACGGGCTACTGGAAACATGTCAAGCAGTACAAGGAACCTTACCAGACGACGGCACACATTGCCGCCGGTGCCGCGGGCAACGATGGCGTCGACATGACGGGCAAGGTGGTGGTCGTGACGGGTGCCAATTCTGGCCTGGGCAAGGCCGTGGCCACGTACGCGGCCAGCAAGGGCGCCAAACTCTTCATGATGTGTCGGTCGGCCGATCGGGCCGCCGCCGCCAAGCAAGAAATTTCCGACTTGACAGGCAATACCGACATTCAAGTTGTCTTGTGCAATGTCGCGGAAATGAAAAACATTCGAACGGCTGTCAAGGAGTTGCAGTCCAAGACTGATAAAATTGATTGCTTGGTGTGCAACGCCGGTGCGCTCTTGAATGACAAGCAAGAATCCAGTGAAGGCTACGAATTGACCTTTGCGAGTCACCTTTTGGGAGGCGCTTATCTTTTGCCCAAGTTGCTCTTGCCCCAGTTGCAAGCTGCTGGTGGGAACGGCCGTTGTGTATTTGTCACGTCGGGTGGAATGTACAACTTCAAGTTTCCGTCGTGGGAAGTGGCCACGAGTCAAAAGGGAACGTACAACGGTGTCAATGTCTACGCGTACGCCAAACGGGGACAAGTCCTCTTGGCGGAACGCTTTGCCGTGGAATATCCGGATGTGGCGTGGGTCACGGTGCATCCTGGATGGACCGATACACCTGCCGTCGAAGAAGCGTTTGGGGACAAGAAAAAGTACTTGGCGCCGCTTCGTGAACCGTGGCAAGGTGCCGAAGGAATGGCGTGGTTGACGCAAACGTCAAAGGAAAATTTGACGAATGGAGCGTTTTATTTGGATCGCATTCCGCAAACCAAGCACTTGGGGGGTCCCTTTTTCTCGGAAGGCTCATTTACCAAGAACAAGCCCAAGGAAGTTGATGAGATGATGGCAAACCTGAAAAAGGCTGCTGGTGTTTAGATACTATGTTGTTTCATAATGCAATTGAATTCAGTTGGAGCAATAGGCAGAAACAATTGCTCTAGAGTAGACTCGTTCTTCTAGTCATCGTCGCCATCCTCGTTGGTATTGTAGTTAGTAAGGAGTAGATAGAGATGGGGGTGTTTGTGTGTGTGTCTTTGTTGTTTATAACGCAATTCAGTTGGAGCAAGCGACAGTAACTACTGTCCTAGCATAGACTTGTCCTCCTAGTCGTCGTCGCCATCTTCATCGTCGTCGTCATCGTCGTCGTCGTCATCATCGCCTTCATCGTCGTCATCGTCATCTGGAGCGTCCACGTCCTCTTCCGGCTTGGTGGTGGCATCGACCGTATAGGTATCCCCGTATCGTTGTTTCATGACCTTGTTCATGTTTCGCTTCGAGATACCACCAATCACCATGCCGACCACCAAAAAGGTACTCGGACCAGCCACGACGAAAATGGACGCCAGGACCAAAATGGCCGCCTGCTGTGAAAGGCCCTTCTTTTGCAAAGCGCCAATGGCAGTGGTCAAGAGGGACGCAATTCCGGCACCGGCCGAAGTATCACGGTCGTTGACACTCATTTTTCCGCCACTACCAAGTGCACCGGAAGCGACTTCTCTCAGGGCTTGGGGATACTTTCCCGTCAGGGCATCGTCAAAGGCTTCGCGGTACACGGATTCGACTGGATCGTACTGATCGTCATCAAACATGTGATTCTTGACGTAACGATTGACAATGGTATCTAAAGAGGGAGAAGTAGCTGATAGAACGCGTTCGATTCGGGGTTCTTGTGTAGTTCTGCTAGTAGTTGAAGCGTGTGCGGCGTGTGTGGAAAAGCGAGCGGCTCCAAACCAGAGGAGCGAGACGGTCCACAGGATGGCAAAGGAGCGTTGAAACTTTGAGAGCCAGCGAGAGCCGTTTCTTTGTCTCTTATTGTGTTCCTTCAAAGACGACGGTCTCCGTAAAAGTCGCTGGAGCAAGGATGGAGATGATTGCCCAAGCTTTTGCTGCTGTGATACCGAGGCTGAGAATAGCGGCGATCTCAGTGGTCGCGATGCTAAAGGCGGTGGTGATGTGTATAGCAAGCGGTCGGGAGTGAAACTGATGGGATTCGTTCTGGATCGCGCCGTCGACTGTATCGAAAAGGCGGTCGTTCCTACGAGAGCATAGCTGCACAATACGAGAGCGATCGATGCCGTGAACCTCCTCATGGTGGTGGCCGTCCTTGAATGTTGTAGCAATATGGATCGGCTTGTTGGGAGATTTAGGTGTGCAGTTGTTGTCCTACTCGAGATCCTCTTCGTGTCATCTTTACTTCCACCTGGAGCACTCCGAACGAGTTGACGGACTGACGGCCAAACAACTAACCCACATCGCTCTCTAAGAGTAATAACGACGCTGGTTAGACTAGTCGTACTCTCACGTCTCTCGCTGCGGCCGTCCTATCCTACCGTACAGGTAGAGACGCGTATCCGATACAAACGCAGCTGGCGGGATTAATTCTAAACGTATCTAAAGAAGGACTGCATTCGGACCCGTAACCTGAAACTTACGTACTACAAGAACTTTTTACTGCCCCAATCCGGACGATTGCACGGCATCTGACACTGCTTGGACTGCACCATCCCCACCTACTGCCATGCTTCGTTCCAGCCACTCGTCAATAAAGGGAATATTGGTTCCCTGCCAGCTACCAGCAGCTTGTTCCGCGGCCACGTACTTTTGAAGCACGGTTGGGCCCGTCGTGACGGCAATGTAACCCAAATACACAATAACAATGTTGCGAAAGCTAAAGAGATCTTCTTTCTTTTCGGGAACCACAAAGTCGGGGTCTTCTTCCAGAACTTTTTGGTATTGAATGTACATGCCGATCTGATTGCGTGTTTCAATTGGATGTTGCATGGCGCGTTAGGTCATCGTCGTAATCGTCGTTTGGCAGGCGGAAAAGGGAAAACGCGCACCAACTTTAAAAACTTACCATTTCGTAATCCATCAGAAACTTGTCTACTTCAGCGACTGCCTTTGGCCGGTCAAAGCTGGGAATGTCTTCCAGAGTCTTGGCGATCAAATCTTCGCGACTGTCGGTGGTAGGAGTAGTACAGAAAACAGGCGACGACAGCGAATGTGTGAGTCAACAAGGCACTAAGGACTACCGTACACGCATCATAGATTCTAGATACTCACGTTCCAATGTAAGTGAGAACCTCGATAGGATCGGCACCAATAGCAAGCTTGCCGTCCTCAATTCCAAGCATTTCGAGAGGTGTCGCGGCTTCTGGCATGGCGGATCCGAAATCCGATGTTTCGAGCGCCATTGCTGCCGTTCGTGGGCTCAGTCGAAAGTCAACCGGCCTTTGGATTCTTTGACTAGTAGGGGCAAAAGCATCGGAGGATGCTAGCATGCACGCTGCTACTGACGTGAAAAGAGCTTGTGTGCTACTGACCTTCATGGTGGATGCCGTCGAAAAGCAAAAGAGTGAGAGGATCTATGTTGAAGTAAGTCGATCGATTAGAGTCCGACTAGTCCATTCACCGGGTACGTAGGTAGTCAATTTAGGGCTTTTATGATGTGTGTAGTCAATATACTGTATAGGCAAATTTAAGGGGTATACACATGGGTACGTACTTACATACTTACAGTGTATTCCTTGTTCCTGCTCAGGCTGTTTCCTTTGTTACGGTACCTGGAACTGGTCGCTACCTGGTACTGTAGAACATTAATTGACGAAGCCCCTTCGTTTTTCTTTGAAGAATTACCTAATAATTACGATCACGCCTGCACGGCTGATATAAAGAGGGAAGCTTCCTCTGCCTCTGCTCTTCGTCCTCGCATGGCAGGGGTCATTTTCACATGCCGAGATACTCGGACAGTAGATGCCACGATTGCGGTTGGCGAAACCTGTGAACGTTACCAGAAAGAACCCTAGTTGACGCTCGACGCTCCCTAGTTCGGTAGCGAAAAAACACATACATAAAGAAAAATACGTCTCTACTAGTAGCTATGGAATGTATTTACGCTAGTCTACTGGGGCACAATTTGCTCCACCAAGCTCGGATTGACTGACGCAATCTTGAAGAGCAGTACTTTGATGATGGCCTTGGGGACGTATATGTATTTGCAGTCGAGGGTGTTGAGACCAGACGCGTCACCCAAGATAGCGTTGGCGTGGCGTTCGTCTCGATTCCGAATTGGGATGCCCGTGTACGCCAAGAACCACAAGAGCACCAACCCATAACTCTCGTCCTTCGTTTCGTCCGACGTCTCAACGTGAATCAGGTTTTCAAAGGATGCCTCCCAGACGACCTCGCAAAACTTCGCGTTGAGTTGTCCGTTTAGGAGGAGAATGCGCTCAAAGGTCATCATAAAGATCAATACTGTAGAATCTGACTCGTCGGGCATTGGCTTTCTCCTGCTTTCCTTTCTTAGGTGTGTACCTTCGATGTGGTATATGTATCCTTCTCCAAGATGTGCTCCCATTCGAACGCGAGATAGAAGAGCTTTTCCAGCGTTCTCTCCTTCAACGTATTCGACGAGAAGGTCCTTTCCATCCACGTTGGCAAACAGTCGAGGGTTGCGAGATCGGACCAGGCCTCCACTGGCACGGTGCATGGCGGGATCGTAGCTTAAAATAGCCGATCCGAAAGCTGTGAAACAAGAAAGAGTGTGCAGGACTGAAGCGTTGAACTTTAGGACAGGTTGTATGATGACCCGGAATAGCACTGACGAAATAGATCGGTCTCGTTCTGCATCTTGTCTCGGAATGAGGCTGCGCAAGGAACGCTCCGACGCGTGGAAACCACCTGACATACTGGAAAGGGTCGATGCAAAGCTCTCTCTTGACGTGAAAATGCATGCCCGTATCAAGAATGTAGGCTTGGTCAGGACACCGACAAGGAGATCAATGATTCTCCAAATACTGATATAATGAGACTTCAGAGATCTCAAGTGTTCATCTGCAGTTCCATAAGTGTGCGAGCTGGTAAAAGATCGCAGAAACAAAGGCAAGCCTTCAAAAGTCAATGCTGGACGCATCAGCCGGGGAAGTGTAGATGCAATGGGCAAGAATCCCGACCAGCTGACCTGAGCGGCTGTTGTCGAAATTCGTAGTTTTTCGATGTAGTACTTGCGTTTCGATTTGGGCAGTCCCCTCGACAATTCTTGGCTTGGTACATAGTCACCCTGCCCTCCACTGTTGCCTCCTAAGCTAGGAGCACGATAGCGTGATCGAAGCTTTGCGGCAATAGCTGCCGTGGCCATGTAGTCGACAGCAGAGTACAAATCGTTCACAAGAGAAGCGTTTCGGGTCGCTTCGGTGGGCTCTGCGTTCTCAGTGCCGATCACATTTTCGACAATACCGAGCACTTTTCTCAGCACTTCGTTCCGTGAAGGAGGCTTGGCGATATGACTCCCATTTTCTCCACTCGTACCCAGCTCTTTAACATGCCGAGTCATTTCGATAGCAAGTTTTCCGATGTTGCCGTCGATGCTGATAATAGACGGTTCTGTCGATAGTTCTACCTTCTCGAGAAGCGTGAGGTCGCCAAATCCACTCCGAGAGTTTAACGAGCGACTCCACAACAATGAGATTGCGCCGCTGCGCTTATTCCTGCGTCTCGTCGACCGCGATCCCATTCGAAGCATTACCGGGTAAGGAGTAACCCAGAGCTGGTTGTCCACCACAATGCTGCCAATAGACGCACTACCAGATTCCCTTTCGCCGTCGCTCACCTGTTCCAAGAGGATGTTGTCCATTCGAATGTAGACCAGCTCCTGTGGTTTCCAGTCTACGACACTGATGCCCAGGCCGTGTGAGAACTTTACACTTATCATGGTTGTCACTCCGGATGGTGACCTGGTTTGGGTACGGAAATGCTCCTGGTAGTCACCGATTCGCCCTGTTGTTCTCGGGGAAGAAGTCTCGGTAATTCGAAGGACTCTTGTGGGACCGTCTGCTATAATATATCCAAGTAGAAGGGGGCTTCCCAATCGGAGCTCTGTGCCGGGCGCAATTTGATCGAGTCTAAACGAGCCAAGGATTTTGCGGTTCATCTGATTTGGTAGGTTCCCGAAATCAGCGACCTCGATCAAAAGAGACCGTCTGCCGAAGTCGGGTTCGTCCCAAGCAAAGTCAGCGTGGTGATATGGTAGAATCACTGTATCCTGAAACCCGTCCCGAGATAGTCTGTTTCTGCGAAAAGCTGAAAGCTTCTGACTGTACTGAATTGGGTACATGCTGTGGTTTTCAATTCGGTATGGTGCATGGGCTGCTGGTCTGAACACGATAATGCATGTTCCTGCGACTTCCTTGGCGTGCAGCTCGACAGTGGCCAGAATTGAATGCCCCTTAAGCTTGTGCCGCAACCGCATAGTAATCTCCCGACGATTCGATTTGACCCGGAACAGTCCAGACCATTGCCACCCAAACTCTTTCGGGCGAAAGCGAACCGCTCCAGAGTCGTCGAAATGGAAAGGTCGTGGTCTCCCATCAGCCTGGATTATCAGCGGCGAATGTTGACCCTTAACACCAACAACTTCGATCTCACGTCCCATTTCATTGACGACTGAGTATCGGCAAACAATATGGACGAGCTTTGTTCCGAAAGCCCCTCCCATTGTGTCCGCGGCACGCACAACACGGGAGCGAAGCGCAAATGGCTCAACAACATCTGACGCCCCTAGCTTATCTTCGCCGGTTGCGCTCAACAGTCGCGACGGGGGCATCACAGCGGTGTCGTGATACGAGCTCGCCCGCATAGCGAGAGGAATTGGATCCGACCAAGCTGACAAGCTATCCCGAGACAGGTCCATTCTCGTGAGTCGGCGACGAACTTGTAACTTGCTTGACGTTTCTTCACCAATCATGAGGACTTGAAACGATAATCGCGATGGCAAATAGATGAGATCGCTATCATCAAGTAGCTCACCGAGTCCTAGCGTAGAGCCAGTCGTGTTGCGATGGGGCTCGTCGTCGCCATTGGAAGGTAACCCAGCATCAACCTGACCAGCAACAAAAGATCCAGAATTATACTGGAGATCGAGTCCAGTGCCATCAACGACCCAGAAAGGAGTGTAAAGGCTAATCACTCGGCTTCCAGGAGGCATGTGCCGGGACAGGTCTCCCACATTGTCGAAAGAGGTATCGGAGTTAGTAGGCTGGTTTCCCCGACTCATTGCAAGCGACACTAGCAGAGGGCTTTTCGATGAATCTTCCAGCCTCAATTTTGGAAGCTTTATAAAAGCGGAAGTAGTCGATGTCCTCGATCTCTCTCGGAGCGAAGATGGATCGGGTTCGATTGTAACTGGGGTGCTCCAATTCGGAAACTGTCTTGACGTACCACCGTCGTCATCTGTGATCCTTACACGGAGTTCAACCTTTTCGGACGGCACTGCACCAGTCCAGCTAAGATCTCGTCCGCATTCCAGTATTCCGAGATCGACCCAATTCTTGTCGGCCCTGGCGCACTGGTCTTGCTCTTCCGGTGATGAAGGAGCTAGGTGAATCTCAGCGCGTCCAAGCATACTGGCGGCAGTAGTGGTCGAGCCAGTTGCCCCCTTTAACCTTGCTTGCACTCGAATCGGGAGTGCTAGATGATTGCGGACAACCAATGGCGACCTGAACAGAAGCATTCGTTGCTCTGGTATTTCAGGTTCTGTCTTACTCCCCGATTTTACTCTCGTGGAAGGCTCTAGAGAAAACGTGCCAACTCTCAAGGAACAAATATTCAAGAACAGGGACGCCTCGCCATCCCTACCCGTTTTCAGCACTGGCACTCTTGTCGATATCTCACCCAAGAAACCTCTGATGAACGATGCTCGAGAGTATGGCGGCGGCGGGGAGAGCGCTGTGGCGAAACCCTTATCGGTTACTTCAAGCTCAGATTCGTGCTGAAAGCTGGACTCTTTCGGCAATGCAATAGCCGAAACGATATAGTTTTTTTTGTGGATAAAGGGAGCAAGATCGGCTGGGACAGGTACAAATTCTTCACCAATATCTCCTCTGGGAATCAGGCATCGCCAAAGCGATGACAAGCCATCGTGATCACGAACTTCACATACAATATCACAATCAGATACATTTTTCACAACCACTGGCGACTCAAAGGAGACCATCTTGACACCTCCTCGTAGTGCCACCCTGACAATGACCCAGCCATGCGACGGAGAAGCCGACCCGAAGCCACTGCTAGGGTCACTGCGTTTGTCTAGGCTCAAGTCGAGAGGGTAACTATGCACACCAACTGTGTCGACCAGAATTTTCGCAGCCGTTCGGTAATAGAATGTGGACGAACGAAATCCTTTAGGGACGTCAAGCCTTTGGTGGTCGACACGACCGACTGTATCTTCGAAGCTGCCAAGCTCAACTGTAATATATGCATTGTGTGGGTCACAGGACTGAGATAATGATCTTTTCAAGGATAGAGGCACTTCCGTCCCGTTGGCAAGTGTAACCTTTCGTGCTTTCTCTCCCTTCTCAAGTCTGTCATGATCGAGCACCTCCTGGAATCGAAGTGTCTGAGAAAGTACACAGTGAGGTGTGAGCAAGCCTAAAATATCGGTGCTGTCCAACTGCTGTGCCTTCTACTTACCAGGCCTGTGTCATTGCGGATCCAATGAGGAGCTATTTTCCCTGATCTGTCTCCTTCGTCTTTGTCTCTGTATTGTGCAAGATTTTCTATGAGTGCCCCGGTCAAATTGATATTCAGAGGTGCAGCATCTGCAACCCAGCAAATGACAGCGGGATTAGCGAGGTCTTTCAAATTCGACGACTTGGCAAATGGGTAACCAAATCTACTTAGCCATTGAGCAGGGTTGGCTCTAGGAAGCACTGAGATAGGCGCTCGCCCAGTAGCCGAAGATGGCTGAAAAAGGGCATCCGCTATCATTTCATTCGCCGAAGAAGCTAGCGTTAGGTAGCAGAAGTCTAAGTCTTTCACTAGCATCTGGGATAACTCGAGATTGCCATTCTCTTTGAAGGAAGTCTTTCCACTTCTGAAAGGAGATCGAAGCAACCTGCCAATACCCCTGAGTCTAGCGCCTCCACTTCCAAGGGAAGCAGCTAATGAGGACTGAATTGGCTGTTCAGGTGAGTTCCATTGAACTGTGCTCTCGTCAAACAGTGGTTGCATATTCAAGGCCCGAACCAAGTCAACTCCGAGACGGATTTCGAGAGTCCATGGCTCGATAAACGGCTCCCAGGCGACAAGGCGACGATTATGATAGCTTGCCGAAGCCTCGCAGCTCAGCCATCCACCAGCGAGAAGGTGTTGGACTCTACCGCCCGAAGTCTTCGTCATGGCATCAACATTCGCCTCCGATAGTAATTTCGTGTCTCCTGGTGCTGGAACAGCAGCGCCACCGCAACTGAGATGCAGTAGAGCAAATTTGATAATAGGTGACTCCGTCAGTCTCGTCGCTCCGCCAGGAACGCATGTTAGTTTCATGCCTTTAGCTTTGAGGGAGCAAACCGTAGATGCCCTCGCAAGCAGTGTTTTGACGTTAATTGCCTTTGAAGGTCTCTCATCAATAGTGACAGTGTTATCTCCTCTCTTCAACATGTCTAGGATCGGCTTTACCGTCACTCGCATGGCGTCGCTCATACCACCGGGACTCTGAGCTATATAGAGGAGGACATCAACGAACTCGGCTTTTAGGTGGATCCCCTGAGAAAGACTGAAACAAGAGTCGTCGTCTGGTCTACTCGTATTCACAGCAGGGAACCAAGCACCAGAGATATCGTGGGTAACGCCGAAGCTGAAGGAATTCGTGATTCGCTGTTCGCCTGCCGAGGGCGCCGCGACATGAAATAGATGCGGCGTGGTCTCCGACTGGTTTACTGTAGTGCGAAGAACCTGAAAGTCAGTCACACTGAGCTCCAAACTGGACAGCAGAGCAGTAGCAGAACCCTCACTCGTCCCGATCCGTCGCTTGAGAAAATCTGCGAGGGCCCCCTTCACTAGATGGCGATCCTCCCCTGGTAACGTCAAGGCATTCATAGAATCAATTGGCTCCGTGTCTAACAGCATGACCTCGATAGTCCCTAGCGCATTCAATCGTAGTCTGAAGGTGACGACCCCGACACTATCTTTCGACGACTCACGGACATACTTTGGTAGGTCTCTTGAAGGCAATATGCACTCAAGCGACTGCATTCCAATTGAGAGATCGATCCTCTGGATGTGCCGGACCGTGGCTTGGAAGTCTGCTGACGTTGGGACTTCCTCCGAATGGCTAGCCTTCGGTAATCGTGGAAGACGTTCAGAGATATTCTTTTGGAAGGTTAAAAGAGACCTGGCTAAGGAAGGGAGCAAGAGGCATTGAATTTGACCTAGCTGCATATCCAGATGTCCGAGAATGCGATCTGACAATCGGGTCACGTCGCAAGTGAAAACGACGAACTTCGGGAGCGAAGGACCGTTCTTTGCTGTTCCGTCCCCCGACTCGGGCCTTCCTTCGCGGTCGCTACTCCCAAAGGCTTGGATGCCTTGGCGACATGTATAATCGACCAAAGCAACTCGCGCAACGGAGGCAGAAACAATTATCGAGTCTGTCTTCTTGCGAAAGGATCCGGTTAGGTCCTCGATCAAAAGTGATGCTAGCGCCTCGGCCGTGGCGATGCTAATCGCGTTGATGCCTTCCCTGAAGACCACTGTTTGGATCTTCTCGGCCAAAATTTGGAAACTTATTTCAAGCGATAGGTGCTGACCAACGGGGGGCTCAAAACGTGAAGGAGGTGACTCCTTTTCTGCTCGTTTGGGCGCATTGTGCTTGAGAGTCGATAGGAGCGGAGGGACCACCTCGGCCAGAAGCGCAGCGACAGAGTCGGACACGTTCAGCTTCACGGGCGAAACAGAGACAAGGAGCGATAAAGCTACGTTACTGCCAGGGGCTGATTCTTCTCGTAAAGACCAGTCAAACTCTGCCGTTTCAGCTTCATTCCACGTCGGATCTGGTAGAATTAAGTGTGGGTGCTTCAGAACCGTACACGGACGATTCCGTAGGGGCGTTATCATTCTTACGACAACCACAGTTGACTCGAGGAGGGGCCATTCATCGGATACACGCGAAACCTCGAGTCCACGGAAGGTGGCTTGAATAATCGCACCCTCGTGATCGTGCTGCACTTGCTGGAGACTAGCTAGCATGCTTGACGATATAAGGAGTGTTTGCCTCTTCGCGGTCGCGCCATCTTCTAGCCCCAACTTTCGTAAAGAAACAGACGATTTCTTTAGGGATATGTCGATTCGCCACCGAACAGGATAGCCAGCAAGCCTGGCTTTGGGCTCTTCGTCGACATAACTCACTCGTTCATGCGTGACCGCTGCTTCGTCTATTTTTAAGGACTCAGAGGAGCCCCTGGCGGCGTCTCGGAGTATCGTGACACTTTCGTGTAGACGCATAATTGACTCGGGAGACACCAGCACTCCAATGGAATCCAGCTTGATTCCTGCATTGACATTGAGTACGCAGCTATTCATAGACGCAGCATGATCGCCAGTACGATCGCGATTCCTTGATACGCTCTGTCCAACGACCCAACCCCCAGTTTCATTTTCAAGGACTAATTGGCTCTTTATCCACACACGACTCAAAGGACTATATTGATCTCGCTTTCCAAACACTTCAAAGCCATGTCCCGACTCGAAGTCGTCAATGCACAGCACTTGTACATTCCCGAGCCGGGCATCAAATTGGGATCGATCTTTGTACAAGGGTGTTTTCGCGATTCCTGTAAAACGGAAGCCCACGTCAGTCACGGCGACAGCTGCAGCAATGCCGCCACTACCATCGAGTAGCGCACGCAAAGAGCCAATACGAATCTTCAAGTCGAAGAACTCATTCGATCTCAAGGATTCCAAACTCGTGGTATCATCAGATCTTTCTGAAGGACGAGAGTCTCCACTACGAAGACCGCGTCGGACTCTGTCAAGAACATCCCGTACGATCTCGACGGAAGCAATTCGTGGCCTGGCCTCAATATCACCCAGCACTAGTCGAAGCTTGGTGATATTAGGCACTGCCCGGCCGTCTCCAGGATTGACTCCATGACGTATTTCAAAGGCACCGCGCATGAATCTGTCATCCATGGACGCGGAAGAAATATACTGAGGGAATCGTGAAGGAAGCAAGCCACCAGATAAGGTATCAGTAGCCCCACCCACTATAAGCAAATGCTGATGTGTCTCAAGGGGAGAATCTCGCCGTAGAGATAAACTCACATGATCGACACTCACATGACATTTTGAGTCTCCGATCGATTTGCGAAATACGCCAGCGCTGCGTGTTATACACAAAACAATGGTTCTCAAAGCACCGGTTGAACCGCCGGTCCCGACTGGATGCTCAATATCTTCTAGCTGGAGGGCAACCTCAGCGAAAACAAACGTAAACTGGAGAAGATCGCGTTTGAGGAATCGAGTCATACTATGCTCGACTGTAATTGGATTCGCAGCGCGCTGTTTCGCGCTTTGTAACAGAAGTAAAGCATTCCTGGCTGATAGAGACTGGGCACGGAGAGCTCTTTGAATCGATTCATCGTCCTTAAAATCCTCTGGTGTACGATCGATTTGAGAAATAAGGTCGAAACGCATAGCCTTCATGGCTTCGACTTCAGCAGTCGAACGGCGGAGCTCCAGCCTTAACATCTTTCGCCGGTGCATACTTTCTTTTGACTCCACTCCGGAGTTGTTTCTCATCTGCAAGTCACGTAAGCTCTGTTCGATAGCGCATACGTGTGCCTCAGCTTGCTCAATGTTGTTCGCAAGATCACTTTCGAGATCAACTAGATGACTCGGCGTGAGTGCCGAATGGAAGGAGGCATCATCAGAGTCGTCATCGTCTTCACCGCCTGATTCGTCTGCAGCCTCTTCAAGTCTCGCGAGGTTGTCCGCGCTCAAATACGATTTCTCTTGATACTTTGCCCGTCGTCTTGTCGCAGACCCACCATCAGAGATGCTGGAAATATCGGAGATAGATCTGGGGCGGCGATTCCGCGAGAGGCTCTGACTTAGCGACCGCGTTTCACTCTCTATGACACTTTCCGTATCTTCGACCCAGCTATCGTCAAGCAAATGACTGTTAGCATCAGAGGCGCCATAAGACTCATGATCAACTGCGTCAAAGAATTCATTCTCATCGATGACGCTCGCAGAGTCTGAAAATCCGGTGATCCAGCTTTCAACTTTACGGTCGACTTGCAATCGCCGTGGTGTTGCATTGAACTCCTGAAGAGGAGTATGTACCGGTAGTGGTGCCACACCGGCAAAAACCAACGCCCACGTCTGGGCAAACTTCGCTAAATGAAGAACTTTCGACTCAGAAATAGACAGCATCATTTCCCCAACCGTGCAATACACTTTCAAGCGACATAGAGTGTGATCAGACGGGATGATGGACTTATGAAGAGTGACTTGAAAATCGATCCCGTCAGTCAGTATCTTGGCGTTGGCTGTTCCTGGTGAAATAGCAACTTGTCCTGTCCGAGCCTGTAGCTCATAGACATCATAGAAGAACGATTCGACGTCGTCTGCACCTGGTCGTGGGCCCTTTGTGACGATAGAAAAAGCTTCACCCTCAATTCGAGTTGACTTGTCGACCCCAATAGACCCCCCAAACACACTGCCGGTAGCCAGCGAGCGATGGCTCTTCCTATCCCAAGTAACGGTACGGCCAGGAACTTTACCATTGGCGGCCGGTAGTGCGGTTAACAGCTCGGGGTTCCGGGAAGCGTCATCAGCAAACAAGTTCATCCGCACCACGGTCGACTTCTCAGTGTGCCAGGTGTGTGAACCATGAGAAGTATCATCTCCCGAAAATGTAGGCGTCTTAACAGATGTTGAACGCTTCCGAACCTCCGACTCGCGCGATGTTTCCTTCTGCAGCGAGTGCACAAGCTTGGCGTCCGCTACTCCCGCAAGCTTAACAGTCCTCAAGCGAGCTTGACCAAGATCAATCACCAAGTCTGCTCCCTCTCCGTCAGCTATTCGTATCAGAGGGCACTCAACCTGGACGTCAATATCCATATTCTTGTGCTCCGACATTGCCGTCTGGGCTTTTGCAAATATTCGGTCCAAGCTGTTGGAAGCCCACGAGTTAATGTAAGCCATACTCATGTCCCCCCAGAAATTCGCCGCTTTCCTGAGCTGTGGAATCGGTTGAAGTAGCTGTTGCAATCTCCCAACCCACTCGCACTCGGGAACGAGGTTGACTTCGATGGCAAATAGTTGAGCCTGCACCCCTATTTGGAAATCATTTGCGCTTGGAGGATTTTTGGTCAGAAGTAGGGCAAACAGAGGTGCCGTCTCATTCGAGGCAAAAGGATCCACCGGCGGCGAAGGATCTGCCCTCGTTATGACGGTATACTTGTTTCGGTCGGACCTCATTTCTTCAGCGATGAAATCGGAGACGGAAAGCTTGATCAGCAAGGACTCAAAATCTCCCATTAGAGACGAGCTGACCACAAAGTCAGTAAAAGTAAAGTCAAGGAATTGCTCTTGTAAACGCCGCAACTGCTTCTGATCAGCCGTCAAGCTCAGCGGCGAAAAATAGGTAATATGTCCGGCCTTGACTTCGAGTGCCATGGCAACTGCAATCAAGGAACGGCTGTTGGTATTGTCATTATTGCCATCCAGATTTGCCGCTTGGTCCGATGATTGATGCCAGTAGGCTAGCAATCTTTCATACTCTTCCTCGGCTTCTTCATCATCGCCCACCATGCTGTGGACCGACCGCCGAAACCATGATGATCGTTGACCTCCAGTAGCGTAGCCAGTTCTGGCTTGCAGGCCGATTCGTTTGCTCACAACCACTCGGTAGAGAATAAGATCATCGACGGACAAGTCCCCTCTCAACCCATCTTCCATCTCTTGCAGCTCAATCACTTCTGCCTCCGACAAACCGGATGCGACCTCGGCCAACTCGGGACCCGCCGCTGCATCTGGAGGGGGCGTTCGTAGCTTGCGCTCGTACAGATCGCAGTACCTTTTTCGCAACTCGTATCGCTGTCGAAATCTTCTCCAAGACCATCGCACTCGGTTCTCTTTGATTTCGTACAAGACAACCTGTTCCGCGTACAGCCACCACGCACGAGGATCCTCGTGCACTGACACGGTTGGCCGGTACCGTCGATACCGTTTACTGTACTTGTGCTCTTGAATCATGTGCGTCAACAAGAGCACCTGTACACATTGAAAGTCTCGCACTTGAAAGGTCAAGTCTGGAATGGAAAAGACCAGCGAGACGGCTGGTTGGTCACGCAACTGTGTCGGGTCGGTCGAAATATGGGCTTGCAAAGTGGCATCGATTGGTACCAGCAGATAACTGTGCTTGGGTGCCGCCCGCGGTCGGGCCAGCGAATTGGCTCGTCGGGCAATCCCCCGGTCCAGCGCCCACTTGATTTCCTTGGACGTGCACCGCTGGAGAATTGAATTTTCCGTGGCTACGCCGGGCTCGTCGTCCAAGGCGTTCCAGTAAATGGCAAAGTGATTCAATTGGGAGACTTTTCGTATCGTGCTGTTGTTCGTGTTGTTGTTACTGTTCCTGGCGGGGCTGCGGTGGTTACCAGATGGAGGCGAGAGAGGCGTGTACAGCTGTGGCGACAGCGGTTGTGTTGGTGACCGTTGAAACTGTTGTTGCTGTTCATCGGCATGCTGCACGTGCATACTCTCCAGAACGATACCACAACTAAAGGGATTCGCTGGATCCGACTCTACATCTTCCAATCGAATGTGTAAATCCCGAATATGAATTTGCAAGTTGTTGGCGATTTGGGGCAAAATACCCTGCTGGAGGCGTTGTTGCAAGACATCCTTGAACCACGATGACGACGACGATGACGACGAGCCATCTGCAGTCTTGAAGACACTGGCCTCCTTGAGCGCCTTTTGTCGCTTTTCAATTTGCTGTTTCTTGAGAGCCTCATCGTCAAACTCGTACCTCGTCCGCAACAACAAGTGCACTCCGTCCAACACGACAACAACGGCTGCCGATGGATCCAATTCGGTGCATGCCGACGACGAAGCCGTACTCGACAGTTTACTCCACGGGACTGTCAATTCCAATCGAGCGATCGATCCGTGCACTATTTCAAAGGGTTGTCCCATGGCTCGCAACTTGGCATTGAAAATGTCTGTTTTGAGACCCAAATCTTGCAAACTAACGTAGCCGGACCAGACTCCCATGGACGTCCAACTGCCGGATGCGGATGC